>OGCO01000354.1_pt1 | contig 78720 bp, 65 predicted proteins | sample 1570171 | NCBI WGS metagenome assembly OGCO01 (sample SAMEA4370583, study PRJEB24528) | human gut metagenome
CACTTCGGAACTGCGCGCCCATGCCAAAGAAATCAAAGTGGGCGACATGGTAAACCTGACGGGCACGATCTATACGGCCAGAGACGCCGCTCATAAGCGCCTGTTCGCTCTGCTGGACGAGGGGAAGGAACTGCCCTTTGACATCAAGGACGCTGTGATCTATTATGCAGGCCCCACCCAGGCCAAGCCCGGTGAGGTCATCGGCTCCATCGGGCCCACCACTTCCGGCCGGATGGACCCCTTTGCTCCCCGTCTGCTGGATCTGGGACTGGGCGCCATTATCGGCAAGGGAGAGATGAGCTCCGAAGTCGCCGAGGCTCTCATCCGCAACAAAGCCTGCTTCTTCGCCGCTGTGGGCGGTGCGGGAGCGCTGATCGCCAAGTGCATTCAGAAGGCGGAGGTCATCGCCTTTGACGATCTGGGCTGCGAGTCCATCAAGCGCATGACCATCTCTGAGCTGCCGCTGACAGTGGCGCTGGACTGCCACGGAGGCAATCTTTACCGCACAGGCCGGCTGGAGTATGAGCATTGACGGCTCTCTGGGCCGGGCTTCTGATTCTGATCGCGCTGGCCGTCCCGCCGTTGTTCATTGGCTGGGCCATCGGCCAGAGCAAAGCGGACGACAGAACAAGAAAAGTCTGCAAGGCCGTAGGGCAGGGATTTCTGATCTGTACGCTGGGCGTATTCCTGCTTGGCCTGAGTGTGGTGCTGTGCGGAGCCGGAGTGCTCTCCGCTTCCCTGCTGCGGCGCATCGTGCTCATTCTGCCCGTCCTGCTGGCTGTGGTGATCCTGTTCACCAGAAGCCGCACGAAACACCGAAAATAAAAAAACGCTGTCGTTTTATGGAACGACAGCGTTTTTTGCTAGGGTTTACAGCTTGATGAGCTCCTTGGGAGAATTGGTAATGTCGATGCAGCCATCCTCAGTCAGGAACACAACATCCTCAATACGGACGCCAAAACGGCCGGGCAGATAGATGCCGGGCTCGGCAGAGACGGTGCAGTGCAGCGGCATGGGCTCTTTATTCGTGGCGCGGGCACCCGGATCCTCGTGGATCTCAAGCCCCAGCGAGTGGCCGAAGCCGTGACCAAAATACTCGCCATAGCCTGCGGCACGGATCACATCGTGGGCCGCGTTGTGGATGTCACAGCCGGGGACTCCCGCCTTGGCAACGGCGATGCCCGCCTTCTGGGCGGCCAGAACGGTGTTGTAGACCTTCTCCATCTCCTCGGTAGGCTCACCCACGCAAACGGTACGGGTCATATCGGAGCAGTAGCCCTCGTACATGCAGCCGAAGTCCATAGTGACAAACTCACCCGTCTGGATCTTACGCTCAGTGGGGATGGCATGGGGCATACTGCCGTTGGGGCCGGAAGCCACAATGGGATCAAAGGAGTTCTTGCGGGCGCCGAAGGACATCATCAGGTAGGTCAGCCGGGCGGCGATCTCTTTCTCGGTGACACCAGGCTTGATAAAGTTCAGGATCTCAGTAAACGCCTTGTCCGTGCATTCCTGCGCACGGCGCATATAGCCCAGTTCCTCCTCATCCTTCTGGGCGCGCAGATCAGTGAGCAGCTTCTGGGCGGGAACCAGTTCCACGTCACCGGGCAGGGCGGCACGGATGCGTCCAAACTCAGCCACGCTCATATAGCCCTCTTCGATGCCCAGCGCCTTGATGCCGTCGGCCTGAACGTGCTCCACGGCGAGTTCCAGATGACTCTTGCCAGCATTGATGCTGGTCAGCTCCACACCCTCGATGGCAGTGGCCGCCTCGATATAGCGGCTGTCAGTGGAGTAATAGTTTTTATTGGGCGTGATGAGCACATAGCCCTCGCCGTGGAAACCGGTGGCATAGTATTCGCCGGGCTCACTGGTGACGAGCAGAGCATCCAGCTGATAGTCGGCCAGCTTGGCCGCGATCCGTTTCAGATGATTCATGATTCTTTTTCCTCCTGTAAATACTGTTCTTTCATCGTCAGAGCGTCTTCGCTCTGGGTACCTGCGGATTCACAAATAAAGGTGGGACTCCAGCCCCGGCGGGCCACCTCCGCCGCCAGTGGGGCAAACTCCGGCCCCCAGCCCTCGTCAGAGAAACACAGATGGCGCAGTTCCCCGCCCTTGGGTGTAAATTCAATGTGAGAGAAGTGGCTATGGAAGCGGCTGGCCCGCTCCTCTCCCAGCACCTCGACCACCCGGTCGAGCATCCGGCGCATTTCCTCCGGCCCGTCCAGCACGCCCAGCGAGCGAGCGTAGAGATGGCCGAAATCGATGCAGGGCACAAGACGCTCATCCAGCGTACACAGCTCCAGCACCTCGTCCAGATCGCCCAGCTGGTTGATTTTGCCCATAGTCTCCGGGCAGAGGGAGATATGGCCGAAGCCCGCATCGTCACAGGCGCGCAGGACTTCTCCGAGAGAATAACGGGCAATATCCAGGGCCTCCCGGCGGGTGCGCTTCATCAGCGCACCGGTGTGAACGATGACCCGTCCGGCCCCCAGCCAGTCCGCCGCCCGACAGGCGGCAGTGATATAGCCGATGGTTTTTTTCAGGCTCTCCGGGTCCGGGTTGGCCAGATTGATAAAATAAGGGGCGTGAAGCGACATAACAATGCCCGCGGCGGCGGCATTGGCTCCGATCTGGCGGGCAGTCTCCTCTCCCACATGGACGCCCTTGCCGCACTGATACTCATAGGCGTCCAGCCCAATGGAACGAAGCCACGCCGGAGCCTTGGCCGAGGATTTGCTGACCGTTTTGGTATAGGTCTCCGAATTGCCGGCCACGCCGAAGATCGCGCTCATCTCCACCCCTCCTTATCCCGGCAGAGAAGCCGGAACGGGGTCTCAACGCCGTAGCGAATGGCGCGAAAGACATTATCGATGGCTAGCGGGTGCACAAGGATGCTGTATACCTCCGAACGGTTGCCGCCCAGAATATCGGTGAAGATCTGGTCACCCACGATAGCGCACTCCCCCGCAGGTGCGCCGCAAAGGGCCATGGCCTTCTGAAAGCCGGAGCGCTTTGGCTTACCTGCGTGTTTCAGATATGGAATGTCCAGCGCCTTGCAGAACACGTCCGCCCGGGTAGCCTTACGGCTGTTGGAGAGCACAAACAGCCGGATGCCGTGCGCCTCCACATTCTGTACCCATGCGCGCAGCTCCTCCGAGGGGGCATGCTCTGAGTAGCGGGCCAGCGTATTGTCCAGATCCGCAAAAAGCACCCAGATTCCCCGGGCGTGAAGCGCATCCAGATCCAAGGCATAAATACTGCGGCACAATCTTTTGGGTACCAACGAAAATGGCATACGGTGAAACCTCCGGGCCGGTTCTGCCCGGCCAAACTCATTCATAGGCTGAATCAATCAGTCCATGCTATTATACAGGAAAACCGTCAATGGAGCAAGGGGGCGCATGATGGAGAACATCAGGCAAAAACTCATTCTGGCCGCATCACCAGCACAGGAGGCGGAGTGCGCCGTCCAGCCGGACAGCGAGCTGGCCCACATGGCCTATGCTGTCAGCCCTGAGCTGCGGCTCATGCGGCTGAGCGGCAATCCCCCAGGACGGGGCGGGCTCCTGTACTTTGCATTGGAGCAGCCGCCCAGCGGAGCCGCAGATCCGTTTCTCAACCAGCTCCGACGCGAGTGCGCCGCACAGCGCTACCGGGGCGTCATTGCCGATCTGCCGCCAAGGGGGTGCGGTCAATTTGCACAGGCGCTGGATCGGGCGCTGACCGCGCAGCGGCTGGCACTTTACCTCCCGGAACCCTACGCCCAGACGGCTCCTCATGCCCGGATACTCGTTTCCACGGCAGTTTCCGGCGGCACATTAAAAGATCGGCTGGAATCGGCAGTGCGGCGCTACGGTGCCGACCGTACAGTGGCTGCGCTGGAGCGCCGGGCGGAGGACTTCCCCATTCCCGCCCGCACCGGCTGCGGCACGCCGCTGACGCCGGAGGCACTGAACAGCCTAAAGCAGAGCATCCGGGCCAGTGTATACTACTCCCCGGAGCTGTGCGCCCGGTACTTTACCTATCTGCGAGGACAGCGCCCACACTTTGTACTGTTTGATGACATCGAAACCATGCGGGCCAAGCGAAAGACCGCCCAGGAGGCCGGTATTTCGGAGTGCCTGGCGGCATGGACGGAGCTGCGGCCGCCAAAGTAGGGTTCGCCGTGTGCGCGGCAGATCCATTCGTCCGCGCATCTGAAAGGCAGGCGTGCCGGGAAATAAAAAAGAGCTGTTGCAAAAGCAACAGCTCTTTCTCCTTGCAATTAGTAGAACTTCTTGCGGTTCTTGCGGGCAGCCTCAGACTTCTTGCGGCGCTTGACACTGGGGCTCTCGTAGTGCTCGCGACGGCGCACTTCAGCCAGAACACCGGACTTGGCGCAGCTGCGCTTGAAGCGCTTCAGGGCGCTGTCCAGAGACTCATTTTCTCTAACGCGGACTTCAGACATCTAATTTCCCTCCCTCCGAAATGCCCAGGGAGATATGTGACAACAGGGCATGAACAGCCAAATTCTTAGCTTTACCTTGTTATTCTACGCTGTAAAAGCCGTTCTGTCAAGAGTAACTTTTACTTTTCCCGAGTTTGAGCATAAATTTATCGTAAAACTCAGGCTTTGGGCTTCAGAATCAGATTGACCAGGCGATTCTTGACCAGAATGACCTTGACGATGTCCATATTCTCCGTGTACTTGCTCAACTTGGCATCCGCCAGGACGGCATTCACCACGGCATCCTGCTCGGAGTCGGTGGGCACCTGGATATTGCCGCGCATCTTGCCGCCGATCTGAACGGCCAGCTGAACAGCGGAGGCAACCGTCTTACTCTCGTCGTACTCCGGCCACTTCTGCTGGCAGACCAGGCCCTCGCCGCCGAGGTTCTGCCACATCTCCTCGCAGATATGGGGCGCCACGGGGGACAGCATCAGCACCAGTGCCTTCAGGTCGCCCTTGGTCAGCCCGTTGGCATAGAAGCTGTTGACCAGCGCCATCAGGGTGGCGATGCCGGTATTGAACTTCATGGCCTCAATATCGTCGCTGACCTTCTTGATGGCCTTATGGATCTCCGCAACATTGGCTTCGGAGTAGTCCATGCTGTCAGCGGCCATGTCCTGCAGGTTCCAGACGCGGTCGAGGAAGCGCTTGCATCCGGCCACGGCCTTGGGAGACCAGGCCGCTGCCTTGGCGAAGTCGCCGATGAACATGATATAGGTGCGCATGGTGTCGGCGCCGTACTGGTTCACGATGTCGTTGGGGTTGACCACGTTGCCGCGGGACTTGGACATCTTCTCGCCGCCCTCGCCCAGGATCATGCCGTGGCTGGTGCGCTTGTGATAAGGCTCGGCGAAGGGCACCACGCCCAGGTCATACAGGAACTTGTGCCAGAAGCGGGAGTAGAGCAGGTGCAGGGTGGTGTGCTCCATGCCGCCGTTGTACCAATCCACCTGGCCCCAATACTGGAGGGCTTCGGGGGATGCCAGGGCCTTGTCGTTGTGGGGGTCCATGTAGCGCAGGAAGTACCAGGAGGAACCGGCCCACTGGGGCATGGTGTCCGTCTCGCGCTGGGCGGGGCCGCCGCAGTGGGGGCAGGTGGTGTTCACCCAGTCCGTCATGGGCGCCAGGGGGGACTCGCCGTTGTCGGTCGGCTCGTAGCTGTCCACCTCAGGCAGCAGCAGGGGCAGCTGGTCCTCCGGCAGGGGCACCCAGCCGCACTTGGGGCACTTGACCAGAGGGATGGGCTCGCCCCAGTAGCGCTGGCGGGAGAAGACCCAGTCACGCAGCTTGTAGTTCACTTTTTCGTGGCCGATGCCCTTCTCGGTCAGCCACTTCTTCATGACGGGAATGGCGTCCTTCACGGTCAGGCCGTTGAGGAAGTCGGAGTTGACCATGATGCCGGTGTCGTCCTTGAGGGTAAAGGCTTCCTTCTCGATGTCGCCGCCCTGGACCACCTCGATGATGTCGCAGCCGAACTTCTTGGCAAACGCCCAGTCACGGTCGTCGTGGGCCGGCACGGCCATGATGGCACCGGTGCCGTAGGACACCAGCACATAATCGGAGATGAAGATGGGGATCTCTTTCCCGTTGACGGGATTGATGCCCTTCACGCCCTCCAGCTTCACGCCGGTCTTCTCCTTCACCAGCTCGGTCCGCTCGAAGTCGGACTTGCGGGCGGCGGCCTCGACGTAAGCGGCCACGTCATCCCAGTTGGTCAGCACGTCCTTCCACTTGTTGATGTAGGGGTGCTCCGGGGAGAGGACCATGTAGGTCGCGCCGAAGAGGGTGTCGGGGCGGGTGGTGTAGACCACCAGCTCATCGCCCTGGGTGGTGTTAAAGGTCACCTCTGCGCCGGTGGAGCGACCGATCCAGTTCTTCTGCTGGGTCTTCACGCGCTCGATGAAGTCCACCTGGTCCAGGTCGTCGATGAGGCGCTGGGCATACTCGGTGATCTTCAGCATCCACTGGCTCTTTTCCTTCCGGATGACTTCCGAGCCGCAGCGCTCGCAGACGCCGTTGACCACTTCCTCGTTGGCCAGCACGCACTTGCAGGAGGTGCACCAGTTCACGGGCATGGAGGTCTTGTAGGCCAGGCCCTTCTTGAACAGCTGGAGGAAGATCCACTGGGTCCACTTGTAGTAGCCGGGGTCGGTGGTGTCCACGACGCGGTCCCAGTCGAAGGAATAGCCCAGCATCTTCAGCTGCTTGGTGAAGTTGGCGATGTTGTCGTGGGTGACCTTGGCGGGGTGGATGTGGTTCTTGATGGCGTAGTTCTCGGTGGGCAGGCCGAAGGCGTCGTAGCCCATGGGGAAGAGGACGTTGTAGCCCTCCATCCGGCGCTTCCGGGCCACCACGTCCATGGCGGTGTAGGGCCGGGCGTGGCCCACGTGCAGGCCCTGGCCGGAGGGATAGGGGAACTCCACCAGAGCGTAGTACTTGGGCTTGGTGTCGCCGGTAACGGCATGGTAGCAGCCGGCCTTTGCCCAGCGGTCCTGCCATTTGCGTTCGATGCGGTTAAACTCGTATTTCAACTAAATCACGCTTTCCTGTTTGATTCAAAGATAAGACAAAATTAAATAGAGCGGAACAACTTACTCAGCGTCCGGCTGGGCCAGCACGTCGCTGAGGTCCACGGTCTTCGCGTCCGCCCACAGGCGGTCCAGGTCGTAGAAGGCGCGGGCCTCCTTGTCGAAGACGTGGACGACCACGTCGCCGTAGTCCTGGAGGATCCAGGTGCCGCCCCGGTGTCCCTCCACGTGGTGGGGCAGGATGCCGTGGTCCTTCATGGCCTTTTCGCCGGCGTCGGCCAGAGCCTTGAGCTGGGGGGCGGAGCTGCCGCTGCACAGCACAAAGTAGTCTGCCAGGGTGGTGACCCCGTCGGTCTCCAGCACGCGAATGTCCTTGCCCTTCTTGCTGTCCATGGCCTGGGCCAGCAGAAGCGCCATCTCTTTTGGTGTCATAGGCGATTCCTTTCTTTTCGTCGGGCGCGTTGGCCCGGATGATTTCTGTATTTAGTCAGACGCACTCTGGCCGCCGCCGGTGGGGTCGGTCTCTCCGGCGCTGTCGCTCTCCACGGGCAGGTTGTTCACCGTCGTGTCGTGGCTCACGTGCTGCATGTCCGCGGTGATGTCGGTCAGATAGGGGTTCATATACTGGTTCACCAACTCCCGCAGAGCGGTGCCGTTGACGAACACATAGGATTGGTAGTTGCGGTAGGTCTGGCTCCACATGGTCCCGGTGTAGTCGCCGGGCAGGTTGTGGAAGCGGAAGGCATCCTGGCCGAGGCCCAGGGCACGCTCGCCGAACCAGATCATCTCGCCGTAGCTCAGGTTGCTGTCCAGGTTGTTGTCCACGATCTTGGCGATCTCACCGATCTTCGTGAGGTTCCCCAGGCTGACCATCTGTCCGGCCAGAGCCTTGAGGAAGGAGTGCTGCACGGTCACGCGGCCCACGTCGCCCACGGAGAGCTTCTCGCCGCTGTTGTTCTTCCGCCAGCGCAGCACGCGCACGGCGTCGCTGCCGCTCAGGTGCTGCATCCCCTGCTTGTAGTGGATGTGCAGGTCCTGGGTGGGGTCGTCGTAGTCCATGTTATAGGGCACGTCGTAGTCCACCCCGCCGATGGCGTCCACCAGCTCAGACACGGCGTCCAGCTCCACCACGAAGTAGTAGTCGGGCTGGTAGCCGATGAGGTTCTTCACCTGCTTCTGGACCCCCTCGATCCCCTGCCGGTTATACACGGAGTTGATCTTCGGGATCTCCCAGGGCACGTCCACCAGGGTGTCCCGATAGATGCTCAGGACGTCCACGGTGCCGTTTTTCACGTCGTAGCAGCCCACCATCATGGTGTCGGTGTTGCCGCCGCCGCCGTCGTCCCGGCCCACCAGAAGGAAGGTGTACACGTCCTCCTTCCGGCCGATCCCCATGCTGCCGGGGTCGGTGCCGGTCTCCTGGCCGGCCGTGTTGCCGGCCGACGGGAGGTCCGGGGGCCGGACGTAAATTTGATGCACCACAAAGCCCGCCGCCACCAGAGCCAGCAGCACCAGCAGGACGGTGAGCAGGATGCGTTTGCGTTTCTTTCGCTTCTTGGGCCGGGGCCTTTCCGGGACGCCCTCGGTGCCGGGGCGTTTTTTCCTGGGGGGCGGCGGCGGGGGCACGTCGTCGTCCTCCTCCTCCGCCTCATAGGAGTCATAAGAGTCATAGGCCTCGTAGGCTTTCCGATCCGGCAGAGGACCCGTGCGCTGGCTGGCTACGATCGGCTGCCACTCATCGTCCTCCTCGGCCAGGGGCTGTCTGCCGGGTCTGTCCCGCCGGCCCCCCAGCTCCTCCTGGATGCGGCGGCGCTCGTCCGTCCAGTCCTCCGAGGGGCCGCGGGTCCAGTCGTCCTCGTCGCGGGGGGCGTGGTAATAGGCGTCGTAGCGGATCTCCCGGTCCGCCCCGTCGTAGCCGTCGTCATAGTCGTCATACTCGTCCTGGGGATCGTCCCACAGGGCACGGCGATAGTCCTCCGGCATGGCGTCCTGCTCCTCGTAGATGCGGGAGTAGACGCCCCGCTGGGCCTCCCGGTAGGCCTGCTCCTGCTTGCGGCGGCGCGAGCGCTCCTCCTTCTCCCGCTGGCGCAGCTCTTCCTCGGAAAAAGATCGGTCCTTCACTGCTGCCTCCTTTGCAGATCCTCCAGCGCGGCCAGGGTGTTCCGGTGGACCGGCACCCCCCGCTCCTTCAGCTCTTCAATGCTCATCTCCAGGCCCAGGATCATGGCCTGGTCCAAGTCCTCCCAGACCAAGCGGCGCAGCTCCTCCACGCCGTCAAAGTCGCGGGTAGGCTCCATGTAGTCGGCTAAGTAGAGGATCTTATCCAGCTTGGTCATGCCCGCCTTGCCGGTGGTGTGGCTGAAGATGGCCTCGCACTCTTCCTTCGGCTCGCAGAAGACATGCTCGGCCAGAGCCGCGCCGGTCTTGGAGTGCAGGAGCTTCACGCTCGTCTGCTCCAGCTCGTCCAGCGCCACCCCATATTTTTCGCAGGTGGCCAGCTGCGGCTCCAGCTCCCAGTATTTCGTGCAGTCGTGCAGGATCGCCGCCCGGCGGGCCATCTCCTCGTCCACGCCCCAGAACTTGGCCAGGGCCACGGCCGTCTCCTCGATGCCCTTGATATGGGGCAAACGCTTGGCCTTCACCATGGAGTAGGACACGGCCCGCAGATGCTTGTCGCTGAGCTTGCTCAGGTCAGCCTTGGTCCCGAAGAGATGCTCCCGCAGGATGTAGCCGTACACCGGCGTCCAGAGGAACTGTCCGGGGTCCACGTTCCCCCCGGTCCACTCCGAGGCCAGCATCCGCCGCAGATCGCGGGAGGCGATCTCCGTGACCTGCGGCAGGTCGATGACCGTCGTGCGGGCGGCAAAGGTCTCGCGCAGGTACTCGCTCTGCTGGTCAAACATCTCCTGGCTGTCCTCCAGGCTGCGGGAAAAGGCCGCCACCCCGGCGTACTGGAAGATGCGTTCCGGCTGGTACCAGTTCTGCACGGTGAGGAACATGTCCGTGCCCATGAGCAGCCACAGCTCGTCCTCCGGGAACTGCTCGTGCAGCTCCTCCACGGTGTCGGCCGTGTAGCTCTTTCCCTCCCGGCGCAGCTCCAGGTCGGAGGCCTCTGCGCGGGGGCCTAGCCCATCGGCCATGAGGGCCGCCATGTCCAAGCGCTGCTGGGGCGTGGCCGCCTCCGCCGCCAGGTCCTTGTGGGGCGGCTCCCGGTCGGGGATGATGAGCAGTCGGTCTAGCCCCAGTTGGTCCAGCGCCGCTTTCGCCGCTTCCATGTGCCCCAGATGGGGCGGGTCAAAGGTCCCGCCGTAGATTCCAATTTTCATGCCGTGATCCCACCCTTTCCCAAGTCAAAGATATCTTTTCGAGGTCTCTCCCGTTGGTGCGTTGGTTATCGTGCCGCCGGTTTCTTCTTGTCCTTCACCAGCTCGATCTTGTTCTTTTTCTCCTTGTTGTGGCTCTGGCGATAGAGGACGAACTTGCTGCCGATGGCCTGCACGCCCTCGCTGCGGGTGCGCTGGGCCAGCTCGTCGCAGGCCTCTCTGGCGGTCAGCAGGGCGCTCTCCAGCACCCGGCACTTGATGAGCTCGCGGGCCTCCAGGGCCTCGTCGGTCTGCTTCACCACCGCCTCGGTGATGCCCTCCTTGCCGATGTGGACGATGGGGGTGAGGCTGTTGGCCAACCCCCGGAGCTGGGCACGCTGTTTACTGGTCAGTTCCATGTTGTTTCTCCCATTCTTTCTGGAATCCCGCCAGGGCCTTGGCCCGGTGGGAGATCTTGTTTTTTTCTTCGGGGGTGAGCTGGGCCATGGTCTTGCCCAGTTCGGGAAGGTAGAAGATGGGGTCATACCCAAAGCCCCCGTCCCCCGTCGGCCCGTGGGCCAGAATGCCGGGGCACTCACCCCGCGCAGACAGCTGCTGTCCGTCCGGGAAGCAGCAGCAGATGACGCTGACGAACTTGCAGGCCCGGTCCTCGATGCCCTCCATATTCTTCAGCAGGAGCTGCCACCGGCCTGTGTCATCCAGCCCAGGGCCGCCGTACCGGGCGGAGTATACCCCCGGCTCGCCGTTCAGGGCGTCCACCATCAGCCCGGAGTCGTCCGCAATGGCGGGCAGGCCCGTGGCTTCCATCACGGCCTGGGCCTTGATGGCGGCGTTTTCCGCGAAGGTGGTGCCGGTCTCCTCCGGCTCTAAGTCCACCCCCACCTCCGCCTGGGAGAGGACCTCCACCCCCATGGCGGAGAGAATGGTCTTCATCTCCACCATTTTCTTTTTGTTGTGGCTGGCAAGAACGACTTTCATCGGCTGCCCTCCTCTGCCTGCTTTTCGGCCAGGGCCAGGGCCTCCCGCTGCTTGGTCAGCAGCTCGTCGATGCCCTTGGCGCACAGGTCGACCAGCTGGCGCTGCTCCTGGATGGTAAAGGCCCGGCCCTCGCCGGTGCCCTGGATCTCCACCAGCTCTCCCTGCTCGGTCATGATGCAGTTGAGGTCCACCTGGGCGTTGGAGTCCTCCTCATAGCACAGGTCCAGCAGCAGCTCGTCGTCCACGATGCCCGCAGAAACGGCGGCCACCGCCGTGCGCAGGGGGGATCTGAGCAGATAGCCCTCCTTCACCAGCCACTGGCAGGCCAGGGCCAGGGCCACATAGCCGCCGGTGACGGAGGCCGTCCGGGTCCCGCCGTCGCCCTGCAATACGTCGCAGTCGATGGTGATGGTCCGCTCGCCCAAAGCCTTCATATCAATAGACGCCCGCAGGGCGCGGCCCACCAGGCGCTGGATCTCCGCCGAACGGGGGGAGAGCTTGCCCTTGGACACGTCCCGGCGGCTGCGCTCCCGGTTGGCGCGGGGCAGCATGGAATACTCCGCCGTCACCCAGCCCTCGCCGTAGGGGACGTGGGGCGGGACCCGCTCCTCCACACTGGCCGTACACAGCACATGGGTGTTGCCGCAGCGGATGAGGCAGCTGCCCTCCGCAAATTTGTTCACGCCGGGGATGATCTCCACCGGACGCAGGTCCTTGTAGGTTCTTCCGTCGATACGCGCCATGGATCGGTCGCTCCTTTCTATCTGCACGGGGAAATCTTCGCGTTCTTTCCCCAAACTTCGCACAAATTGTGGATTTACACCAGGGCCTCGGCAAAGGCCACGGCGTCAAAGGGCTGCAAGTCGTCGATGCCCTCGCCCAGGCCCACGAACTTCACGGGCACGCCCATCTCCTTGGCGATGGCCAGGACCACGCCGCCCTTGGCGGTGCCGTCGAGCTTGGTCAGCACGATGCCGGTGATGCCCGCGCTCTCGCCGAACTGCTTGGCCTGGATGAGGCCGTTCTGCCCCGTGGTGGCGTCCAGCACCAGGAGGACTTCCTTCGAGCTGGCCGTCCCCTCCCGGTCGATGACCCGGCGGATCTTATTCAGCTCGTTCATCAGGTTCTGCTTGTTGTGCAGCCGCCCTGCCGTGTCCACCAGGACCACATCGGTCTTTCTCGCGCGGGCGGCGTTCATGGCGTCGAACACCACGGCGGCGGGGTCGGACCCCTCCTCGTGGCGGACGATGTCCACCTTCGCCCGGTCGGCCCAGATGGCCAGCTGGTCGGCGGCGGCGGCGCGGAAGGTATCCCCCGCAGCCAGCAGGACCCGGTTGCCCTGATTCTTCAAGAGATTCGCCAGCTTGCCGATGGTGGTGGTCTTGCCCACGCCGTTGACGCCGATCATCAGGATCACGGCGGGCTTGTCCGTCAGGTCCAGCTCCGTGGACCCCACGTCCAGCATCTCCACCAGGATCTCCCGCAGGCAGGCCTTGACCTCCTCCGGCTCCTTGATCTTGTTGGCCTTCACCCGCTCCCGCAGGGTCTCCACGGCCTCCAGGGTCGTGTCCATGCCCATGTCGGAGAGGATGAGGTTTTCCTCCAGCTCCTCAAAAAAATCTTCGTCCACGGAGAAGAAGCCGGAGAAGATGTTCAGCTTTTTGATCTTATCAAACAATCCCATGGGAAATGCCTCCTGTTATCTATGTTCCGTCCCCAGCAGCCGCTCGGCCTGGTCCAGGTCCAGCCTGAGCACCCGGCTGACCCCCTGCCGCTCCATGGTCACGCCGTATAAGACATCGGCGGCCTCCATGGTCTCCCGGCGGTGGGTGATGAGCAGGAATTGGGTCTCGTGTGCCATCGTTCTGAGGTACCGGGTAAACCGCGCCCCATTGGCCTCGTCCAGCGCCGCCTCGATCTCGTCCATCACGCAAAAGGGCGTGGGCCGGACCCGCAGAATGGCAAAGTACAGCGCGATGGCCACCAGCGCCCGCTCCCCGCCGGAGAGCAGGCTGATGCTCCGCTGCCGCTTTCCCGGCGGCTGGGCCTGGATGTCGATGCCGCAGTGCAGGGCGTCTCTCTCGTCCTCCAGGGCCAGCATCCCCTTGCCCCCGCCGAAGAGCTGGGCAAAGGTCTCGGCAAAGGCCGTCCGGATCTTGGCAAACTCGGTGCGGAAGCGCTGGTCCATCTCCTGGGTGATGCCGTCGATGACCCCTTCCAAGGCTTGCCGGGCGGTCTCCACGTCGTTCTTCTGGTCCGTGAGGTACTGCCAGCGCTCTTCCACGCGCTGAAATTCCTCCACAGCCCCCAGGTTCACGTTGCCCAAGGCGGCGATGTCGTCCTTGAGTCTGCCGCACTGCCGCTGGGCCTGGCCCGCGTCCGGGATGTCCTGCCGTATGGCCTGGGCGCCCTGGTGGGTCACGCCGTAGGTGTCCCACAGGCGGTCCAGCAGACGGTTTTCCTCGGCCCCGGCCTGCAAGACCTTCTGCTCGGCGGCCCCGGCCTCCCGCTGCAGCTTGAGCTGCAGCTCATTCTGCGTCCGGGCGGCCCGGTCCGTGTCGGCCCGGCGTTTTTCCAGGGCGAATTTATCTTGGGTGGCCTGCTCTCCCTGGGCCGTCAGGCGCTCCGCCTGTTGGTCCAGCTCGTCCAAGGCCGCTTCCAATTGGTGGATCTCCGCCGTCCAGACCTCTTTCTGGCGGGCAGAGAGCGCAAGCGCTTCCTCCTGCCGCTGCCTGTCCCGGTCGGCGGTGTCCAGCTGCTGCCGCAGCTGGGCCAGCAGGGGCGCAAAGGCGGTCAGCGTCCCTTGCAGGGTGGCCCATTCTTCCCGCTGGGCGCGGAGGTCCTCCTCCTGCGCCTGCTGGCGGCGGGTCCATTCTATGGTCTCGTCCGGGCCGTTGGCCTGCCGCCGGTCCAGGGTCTGGGCAGCCAGTTGGCGGGCCTGCCGGGCGTGTTCTAACGTGTGCTGTGCTTCGGTCAAGCGCTCCTGCGCCTGGGCCAGCTTCTCCCGCAGGGCCGCTTCCTCAGCCCCCCGCGAGAGGATGCCTCCCCTTCGGCTGACCGAGCCGCCGGTCATGGCCCCGCCGGGGCGTAAAATTTCCCCGTCCAGCGTCACCACCGGGAAGCGGTAGCGGCGGGCCTTCGCCAGCGCCGTGCCGTGGTCCAGGTCGTCCACCACGACGGTCCGCCCCAAGAGGCTCTGTGCCGCCGGGCGGACCCGCTCGTCACAGTCCACCAGCTCGGCAGCGACCGCCAAAAAGCCGGGGGCCTGTTCCAGGCCCTCCTCCCGCAGGGGATTCGGCCGCAGGGCCGTCAGCGGACGGCAGGTCACCCGCCCCCCGTCCCGGCGCTTCACCAGGCGGAGAACGGCCTTGCCCGCCTGCTCATCCTCGACGAGCAGGTCCTGCATGGCCCCGCCCAGGGCGGTCTCCAAGGCCACGGTGTACCGGCTCTCCACATGAAACAGCTGGCCCACCGGCCCCAACACGCCGGTCAGTTCCCCCCGCCGGGCGGCGGTCATGGCGGTTTTGACGCCCCTGGCGTAGCCCTCCAGCTGGCTGGCCAGATCGCCCAACAGCTTCTGCCGGGCGGCCAGGGTATGCGCTTCCAGGCGACAGGCCATCCAGGCCTCTTCCGCCGCCTGCTCCTCTCGGTGCCGGGCGGCAAGCGCCTCCCGCTCCCGGCGCAGGGTCTCCTGCCAGGCGGCCTGTGCCTGCCGGGCCTGGGTTCGGGTCCGGGCCAGGCGCTCCTCGGTCCGGGCAATGGCCTCGGCGCGTTTGCGCTCCTGCTTTTGCAGCTGGGCCAAGCGGTCCTCCTGGCGCGTCTGCTCCTCTTGGAGGTGGGCGGTGCGTGCTTCCTGCTGGGCCAGCTCGTCCCGCAGGCGGCGGGCCGTCTCGTCCCCGGTGCGCAGGCGCTCCCGGCGCAGGGTCAAGGCCTGGCGGCTCTCCTCCGCCTGTTGGCGGACGGCTTGCAGCCGCTGGCGCAGGCGCTCCCCTTGGGCCTCCTGGTCCCGCAGGTCGTGCAACAGGCGTTCGCTCTCGGCGTACAGCCGGTCCGTCTCCTGGGTGCAGGCGGCCAGGCTGGCCTGGGCAGCCGCCCGGTCGGCCTGGAGCTTGCGGCGCTGCGCCCGCTGCTTGTCCAGCTGGTCCATCCAGAGGGAAATTTCCAGCGTCCGCAGCTCCTCCCGCAGGGCCAGGAAGGTTTGGGCCTGCTCGGCCTGGGCCTTCAAAGGACCCCGCTGGAGGTCCAGCTCCTCTAACTTGTCCGCCACGCGGGTGAGGTTTTCCTGCGTGCGCTCCAATTTGCGCTGGGTCTCCTCCTTCTGGTGGCGGCAGTGGGAGATGCCGGCGGCCTCCTCAAAGATCTCCCGCCGCTGGGTGCTCTTGGCGGAGAGGATCGCGTCGATCTTCCCCTGGCCGATGAGGGCGTAGCCCTCCTGCCCCAGGCCGGTGTCCATGAAGCGCTCGTGCACGTCCCGCAGGCGGACGGTCTTGCCGTTTAAGAGATACTCGCTCTCCCCCGACCGGTAATACCGGCGGGTCACGGCCATCTCGCCGCCCGTCTCGTCCTCCAGCCGCAGGGTGACCTGGGCCGCCCCCAGCCGCTGGCGGAGCTGCGCCCCGCTGAAGATCACGTCCTCCATCTTGTCCCCCCGCAGGGTCCGGGCAGACTGCTCCCCCAGCACCCAGCAAATGGCATCGGAGAGATTGGACTTGCCGCTGCCGTTGGGGCCGACAATGGCGGTAACGGGATGGTCAAAGGTGAGCACGGTGTGGTCCGGAAAGGATTTGAAGCCCTGCAATTCCAATGTACGCAGACGCAAAGCGGCTTCCCCCTCCCGTGCATCGGTGTCTTTGGTCACGGCTTTTCCGCCCCTTGGGCAGAAAAGAGCATGATTCATTTTATTATAGCAACTCCCACCGTGTTTTGCAACGGGTAATCTTCCCCTCTCCCACGATAGAACAAGCCCCCTGCCGTTGGTTTTAGCCAAAGGGCAGGGGGCTTGTTTCGCTGCTTATGTATGCTACTGTATGCTACTCGGAGGTCATTCCGAAAAAGCTTACTCCAGGATAAAATCGTCCTCGTCCTGATAGGTGTCGTTCTTGGTGCCGAAGAGGCCCAGGATGGCACCGCAGACGCGGCCCAGGACCAGGCCCACCACCACGGTGGCGACCACAGCGCCCAGCTGGACGCCCACGTTGCCGGTGATGGCGATGCCGAACAGGCCGCCCAGCAGGCCGGGCATGCCGTGCAGGTTATGCACGCCGCAGGTATCGGTGCCGCGGATGAGCTTGCAGACCTTGGGGGCGATGACGGAGAAGCCCAGGGTGCTCAGGGTACCGGCGCAGATGCCGATGACCATGGAGAAGCCGGGGTTGGCGGTGGAGCAGGTGGAGCCGATGCACACGCCGCCGGCCAGGGCTGCGTTGGCGATGTCCTCGATGTCGATCTTCCCGCGGATGAGCTTGGTGAAGACATAGGTGGCCAGGGTGGAGCCGCACAGGGCCAGGACGGTGTTCAGGACCGTCAGGTAAGCGTGGTCGGGGGAAACGACGGCGCTGGTGAAGGAGGGCCAGAACAGCCACAGGATCATGCTGCCCAGCAGGCAGAACTCGTTGCTGACCTTGGTGCTCTGGGGGGCGGGCTTGCCCTGGAACTTCTTGTCGGTGGTGGCCACGACGCCCAGGCCGAAGTAAGCGCCGAAGGCGTGGATGGCGACGGACCCGCCGGTATCCAGGAAGCCCTTGAAGAGACCGCTCTCCAGCAGCAGCCACTCGTTGAAGATATAAGCGATGGTGAACAGGATGGCCAGCACGAAATACTGGTCCATCTTCAGCCGGCCCAGCACCGCGCCCATGCAGATGAGCAGGCTGGCGGCGGCAAACTCGGCAAACAGGAAGCCGGTGATGTTCATCGCGTCGTACTCGCCGGGCATAAAGCACTTGACGAGCATATAGACGGGGATGGCGATGCTCACGGCCAGGAAGGTGGCGGTCAGGGAGGTGAACTCGTGGCCGTGCAGGAAGGCCATCAGGAAGCCGAAGCCCACCAGCAGCATGGCCAGGATGTGGATGGAACGGGCGTAGCTGATGGAATCAAAAATGGTGCGGGTCGCCCCGTCCAGGCTCTCGGTGTCGATGGGGGCGATGGCGTTCAGGCCCTCAGCAACATTTTGGTTGACGGACGGGAAGAACGCCACTGCCATCGCCACAGTGATGAGCAGGAAGACGATCAACAGCCCGACATTTCGGTTGCCTCGCATAATTTCTAACACTTCTCTCTCAAAAAACGTCGCAAGGGACCGGGGCTGATTCCGGTCCCTTGCGCGGCCTTCAATTTACCATGTTTTATTTTCTTTGTCAACTATTTCAGTCGAAATTTTTGCGAGAAAAGAGAAATTTTTTGGAGACTTTGCCGAGGCTTCGGCTTTTTCAGCCGCCCAGCACCTCCTGGGCGTAGTGGACCGTCTCCATGGCGTCGGCGGCGTAGCGGTCGGCTTTGATCTCATCGGCGTAGTCCTGGGTGATGACGGCCCCGCCGACCACGACCTTGCAGTCCAGCCCCGCCTCGTGCAGAGCCTGGATGGTCTCCTTCATGTAGGGGGCCGTGGTCGTCATCAGGGCAGACAGGCCCACCAGGGGGATCTTCTGCGCCCGAACGGCCTCCACAATGGCCTCCGGCGGCACATCCTTGCCCAGGTCCAGCACCCGGAAGCGGTAGCTCTCCAGCAGGACCTTCACGATGTTCTTGCCAATGTCGTGAATGTCCCCCTTCACCGTGGCCAGCACGATCTGGGGGGCGCCGTGGCTCTCCGTGGCGGGCAGATACTCCTTCAGGACCTGGAAGGCCTCCTTCGCCGCCTCGGCGCTCATGAGCAGCTGGGGCAGGAAGAGCTTGCCCTTCTCAAAGGCTTTGCCCACCTCGTCCAGGGCGGGGACCAGCTCGCCGTTGATGATGTCGAGAATTTCTCTCCCACCCTCGGCCAGTTCTTTCGCCTGGGTCGCCGCCGCTTCTTTGAGGCCCTTGCAGACGGAGTAGTTCAGGGTGTTCGCCGCCTTGGGGGGCGCAGCGGGCGCACTTCCCTCCGCCGGGGCAGCGGCAGGGGCGGCCTTGGCGGGGGCGGGGGCGGCCTCCTTCAGGTTCTCCATGTAGGTCATGTACTCCTGGCACTGGTCGTCCAGCCCCAGCAGGGCGCGGTAAGATTTGAACGCCCCCATCATCGCCGCGCTCATGGGGTTGATGATGGCCCCGTCCAAGCCCTGATACAGGGCCATGGTAAAGAACGCCTGGTTCAGATGGTCCCGCTTGGGCAGGCCGAAGGAGACGTTGGACACGCCCAGGGCCGTCTTGACCCCCAGCTTCTTCGCCCCGGCCAGGGTGGCCAGGGTGACTTTTGCGTTGTCGCCCCCGGCGCTCACAGGCATGGTCAGGCCGTCCACCAGCAGCTCCCGGCGGGGGATGCCCAGGGCCTCAGCCCGGGCGATGATCTTCTCGGCAATGGCCACGCGCCCCTCTGCCGTGGCGGGGATGCCGTTGTCGTCCAGCGCCAGGCAGACCAGACCGCCGCCGTACTTCTTCACCAGGGGTAAAATGGCGTTCAGGCTCTCTTCCTTGCCGTTGACGGAGTTGATGAGGGGCTTGCCGTTGTACCGGCGCAAGGCCCGCTCCATGGCTTCGGGATTGGACGTGTCCAGCTGGAGGGGCAGACCCGTGACCTCCTGAATGGCCTCCACCATCTTGGTCAGCACGGCCGGCTCGTCCAGGCCGGGCAGGCCCACGTTCACGTCCAGGATGTGCGCCCCGGCCTCCTCCTGCTTAAAGGCTTCGTTGAGGACATAGCCGGTGTCCCCCTCCCGCAGGGCTGCCTGGAGCTTCTTCTTGCCGGTGGGGTTGATGCGCTCGCCGATGATGACGGGGTCCTTGCCGTCCAGGGCCACGGCCTGGCAATAGGACGTAATGAACAGTGTGTCCTTCTGCGTCACTTCGGGCAGGGGCAACTCTTTTGTCGCGTCGATGAGGGCCTTGATGTGCGCCGGGGTCGTGCCGCAGCAGCCGCCCAGAATGGTCGCCATGGGGGCCAGGGGCAGCATCTCTGCCGCGTATTCCTCTGGGCTCACGTCATAGACAGCTTTCCCGTCCACGCTGTGGGGCAGGCCCGCGTTGGGCTGCAAGAGCAACGGGGTCGAAGAATCCTCCCACAGGGCCTCAAAGGTCGGGGCCATCTCCTTGGGCCCCAGGCCGCAGTTGATGCCCAGCACATCCACGCCCAGACCTTCCAGCAGGCCCACCGCCGCGCGGGGGGAGCCGCCGGTGAGCAGCTTGCCCGTGGCGTCAAAGATGAGGCTGGCTAAGATCGGCAGGTCGCAGTTTTCCTTCGCGGCCAGCACGGCGGCCTTCATCTCGTACAGGTCGCTCATGGTCTCGATGAGGATGCAGTCCGCCCCGGCCTTGGCCGCAGCCCGGACCGTCTCGGCAAAGAGGGTCACGGCGTCCTCAAAGTCCAGGTCGCCATAGGGCCGCAGGAGCTTGCCGGAGGGACCCAGGTCGGCGCAGACGTAGGCGTCCTCCACCCCGGCCTGCTGCATGGCCTGCCGTACGTTGGCAACGGCGGCGGCCATGACCTCGTCCACCGTCACGCCGTAGGGCGCCAGCTTGGGGGCGCTGGTGCCGAAGGTGTTCGTGGTGATCAGTCTGGCCCCGGCTTCCAGATAGGCCCGGTGGACCCCCTGGACGGCGGCGGGGTTCTGCATCCCCCACACGTCGGGGAGCAGACCTTCCGGCAGTCCTGCCGCCTGGAGCATACTCCCCATGCCGCCATCCAGATAGAGGCGGCGTTCTTTCATCGCTTGCAGCAGTGGTTTCATTGGGCAACTCCCCTTTTCCATCTTCTTTTGTTCCATATTCTTTTCATTTCTTTTCCAAGTTTGATTGGGCCTTAGTTCGCCTCCGCCGGGGCGCAGCGGAAGGCACAGTTTTTCTTTTGGCATCGCATACACTTCTGCCCGCAGGACTCCTCCTGCCGGTCGCTGAGGCCGACCAGGGCCGTGATGGATTTCTCCGGCACCAGCATCCCCCCCGCCGTGAGGGTCAGGCCGATGCGCTTGGGGGCCTGGAGCAGGTCCAGCACCTGCCGCTGGGCCGCCAGGTCCCAGTCCCCGTAGCCGGGGCTGAAGGCGGGCGTGAGATACTGCCCCTCGTCCAGGGTCGGCAAAAAGCTGTCGCAGTAGTCCGCGCACAGCTGGTCCAGCCACACCGCGCACACCGCCTGCCCCACGGCGGCCTTGGCCATGGACTGGGCGCTCCACCGGCGCAGGAGGCGGTCGGTCTCCGCCCCCAGGGTCACGGCAAATAAAATGCCCTCGGTGCAGTGGCGCAGGTGGTGGTCCAGGTCCCGGCTCTGTCCCGCAAACAGAGAAAGGGACAGCCGCCGCCCCAGGGTCCGGGGGGTGACTGTCCCTTCCAGCTCCCGCTGGCAGTCAGCGGCCAAGGCAGCGGCCTCCGGCCACAGGTCGGCCCCCCGGCTGCCCAGATAGCGGGCGATCTCTTTGGAATCCAAGTTCATCCGCGTCCCAGGACCTTGGACAAGTTCTCCGCGATGCCGGCGGCCACATCGGGCTTGTTCATGGTGTAGACGTGGACGCCCCGCACGCCGTTGGCGACGAGGTCCACCATCTGCTCGGCGGCATAGACGATGCCCGCCTGCTTCATGGCGTCGGGCCGCTCGCGGAAGCGGTCCAGGATCATGCGGAAGCGGTTGGGCAGGGTGGTCCCGGACAGAGTCAGGATGCGGGTCATCTGCGCGGCGTTGGTCACGGGCATGATGCCGGCTAAGATCGGCACGTTGATGCCCACCTCCTGGGCCCGGTACAGGAAGCTGTACAGGGCGCTGTTGTCAAAGAACATCTGGGTGGTCAGAAAATCGACGCCGCAATCCACCTTTTCCTTCAGGTGGCGCAGGTCCTCGGCCTGGCTCAGGCACTCCACGTGCCCCTCCGGGTAGCAGGCCCCGCCGATGCAGAAGCCGCCGTAGGCCTGGATCTCCTGCACCAGCTCGTAGGCATAGCGGAAATCGCGGGGGGCAGCGGGGTCATACCCCTCCGGGTAGTCACCCCGCAGGGCCAGGATGTTCTCGATGCCCGCTTCCTTCAGCGCGTCCAGCTCGTGGTGGATGCGCTCCCGGTCGGAGGAGACGCAGGTCAGGTGGGCCAGGGCGGTGACCCCCTGGGCCTGGACGATCTGGGCGATTTGGGAGGTATAGGTCGACGTCCCGCCGCCCGCGCCGTAGGTCACGCTCATAAAATCGGGCTTTAACTGGGCGATCTTCTCCACGGCGGTGGCCACAGAGTCAAAATCGCTGTCTTTTTTCGGGGGGAAGGCCTCGAAGGACAGGGTCACGTCCTTCTCCTTCCAGAGGTTAGAGAGTTTCACAGGGGGGTCCCTTCTTTCTCGCTAGGGGATATTATATCATTCCGAATAGTATTCTTCCGGCTGCTGGGCCGGGGCGGTCTCCTCGGCCTCTCCGGCGCGTTTCTCTTGCCCGGCCAGGCGGATGCCCGCCAGGGCCAGGGCGCAGACGAACCAGAAGATCAGCATCACGCGGGGGTAGTTCCAGAGGTAGTCGGCCATGCCGCACAGCAGCCCGCCCAGCAGGGCGGACACGCCGCCGATGACGGCCATCCGCACCACAAGGTCACACTGCTTGTGGAACACGGCCTTCGCGCCCTGCTTCGCCGTCCACAGGATGCCGCCCACAAAGGAAATGAGGCCCACCAGGCCGGTCTCACACCAGACCTGGAGGTAGATGTTGTGGCAGTGGACAAAATGGTCCTTCCCGTGGAAGAGGTTCAGGTCGCTGATGGACTGCCGCACCGCGTCAGACCCCAGCCCGGCCCCCAGCACAGGCCGCTGCTGCAAAAACGCAGCGGCGGCGCGGTAGAGGGGGAAGCGGCTGCTGGTCGAGGTGTCGGACGTGTTGAAGATGGTCAGGATGCGGTGGAACACCGTGTCCGGCAACAGGGCCAGGCCCACCAGGGCCACCACGATGCCCAGCGGGATGAGCTTGGAGTTCCACAGGATCACAAACACCACCGCCGCCAGGGCCAGGCCCACCCAGCTGGCACGGGAGTAGGTCATCGCCATGGCCATGCAGCCGGTGCCCACGCTCAGCAGGCCCAGCAGACGGCCCAGCCAGCTCTTGGTACACAGCAGGTAGGCCACCGCCACTGGGATCAGCAGCAGCAGGACCTCGCCAAAGGTGTTGGGGTTATCAAAGAAGCCCATCACGCGCCCAGGCATGTCCCCGTTCACGTTGACATCCACGTAGGAGAGATTGACCTCTACGCCCTGGATGCGCTGGTAGATGCCGTAGAGGGACATGATGAGCAGGGACAGAGAGGTGAAGCACAGCAGGCGCTCCAGCTGCTCCCGGCTCTCCACGGTGCTGACCAGGATCACCACGCACAGCATGCAGGTGATATAGTACAGCAAAAAGCGGAAGGACAGGGAGGGGTAGGCCGACAGGGGCCAGGCGGCAAAGGTCATGCCTGCAAAGGCCACGAGCCAGGGCCCGACAAATTTCAGATCCAGCCGGAAGCCGGGCTTGCGCATCCCGGCAAACCAGGCCATGACAAAGCACAGGGCGAACCCGGCAAAGCTGTAAGCGTTGTTCCAGCGCTCAAAGGGCAGCGCCAGAAACAGCACCATGATCCAGGCCACAGCCAGGGGCGTCTGCTCCACCACGGCAAAGGCGATGCGGGCAAACACACTGTGTTCAAAGACGTCCTGGCCCACAGCATAGAGCTTTTGCAGCAGGATCGTCGGGATGCTGATGAGGAACGTCAGCACCCGGCACAGCACGCTCTCCGGCCAGGCCCGCGTCAGCACGCCCTCGCGGGAGAGAAACCCCACAACGGCGCTGCCATGATAGGCTCTGCGCCAGCCCAGGGCGATGCCCCGCAGGATCCTGGCCAGCAGGCTGTATTCGTAGCGCTCCCGCAGCCAGTGCCACAGGGGGGCCAGCCAGGTGCAGAGTACGCTGCTCCGAACCACTTCCACGGCGGTCACTCCTTTTTCAGTCATATCGTTTGCACTGCCCGGTCAGCCCTTCCGGTTTTTCAGCCCGTAGAGCATCGACAGCGCGAAGTATTGGCGGCGGCGGATGAGGTCTGCCACGATCTGCTTGTTCCGCCCCAGCCCCTCCGGGTGGATCTGGCGGATGGCCGAGGCCATTTCCGGCAGCTGGCAGATGCCCCGCACCCGGCGGCGTTTTTCCGCCAAGGGGGCGGCGTTGCTGGCGGCGAACTCATTGCCCACGGCGATGAGCAGCCCCGCCCAGCAGGAGTTTTCCCGCCACAGGGGCTGGTCCCGGCCCAGTTCGAGCCGCTGGGCCAGCGCTTCCTTGGCCTTCATAAAGGTGTGGAAGGTCTGCATATAGTCGGGCAGATACCGGCGGGTGACGGACGCCGGGTTCTGCAAGTAATGGTAGACCGCCTTGTCCGTCATGGCCAGCTTGTTGGCATAGCAGAAGTATTCCAGCAGAAACAGCTCGTCCTCCAGATAGGCCCCCAGGAAATGCATCCCGTGGTTCTGGATGACCGACCGGGAAAACAGGAAGCGCCAGACAAAGCCGTTGAGCACCTCCCCCGGTTTCCCCAGCCGCTGGCCCAGCAGGCGGTCCACGATGCCCTTCCGGATCTCCTCGCAGCCATAGACGCCCTTGGGCAGAGCGCCCGACTCCGCCTCCCGGCGGCCGTCCTGCTCCACCCGCCAGTGGCCGCCGCCGGCGGTGTCCGCGCCGGCGGCCGTCAGGGCGGTGTAGAGGGTCTCCAGGGCGTCCGGGGGCAGCCAGTCGTCGGAGTCGGCAAAGGCAAAATATTGGCCGTTGGCCTGGGTCATGCCCAGGTTCCGGGCGGAGCTGACCCCGCCGTTGTCCTTGTGGAAGACCCGCACGCGGGGGTCCTCCTTGGCGATCTGGTCACACAGCGCCCCGCTGTGATCCGGGGAGCCGTCGTCGATCAGTAAAAGCTCCAGATCCTGAAAGGTCTGGTTTAAGATGGAGTCGGTACACTTGCGGAGAAAGCTCTCCGCCCGGTAGACCGGTACGATCACCGAGATTTCCGGCATACAAGATCCTCCTTCTTTCCGGATGCGGTACGATCCTGCCGCAAGCTCAGTGGCAGGCGGCCTGGAGCTGTGCGGCGCGGTCGGTCTGCTCCCACTTCACGCCCAGGTCCTCGCGGCCCATGTGGCCGTAGGCGGCCAGCTTCTGGTAGATGGGCTTCTGCAGGTCCAGGTCGCGGATGATGGCGGTGGGGCGCAGGTCAAAGGTCTTGCGGACGGCCTCCTCCAGCACAGCGTCGGCCACGGTGCCGGTGCCGAAGGTCTCCACCAGGATGGAGACGGGCTGGGCCACGCCGATGGCGTAAGCCAGCTGCACCTGGCAGCGCTTGGCCAGGCCGGCGGCCACGACGGTCTTCGCCACCCAGCGGGCAGCGTAAGCGGCGGAGCGGTCCACCTTGGTGGGGTCCTTGCCGGAGAAAGCGCCGCCGCCGTGGGGGGCAGAGCCGCCGTAGGTATCGACGATGATCTTCCGGCCGGTCAGGCCCGTGTCGCCCTGAGGACCGCCGATGACGAAGCGGCCGGTGGGGTTGACATAGACCTTGGTGTTCTCGTCCATGAGGTTTGCCGGGACGGTGGGCTTGATGACCAGCTCGATCATGTCCTTGCGGATCTGGTCCAGCTCGACCTTGGGGCTGTGCTGGGTGGAGAGGACCACGGTGTCCACGCGGACGGGCTGGTTGTTCTCGTCATACTCGACCGTGACCTGGGTCTTGCCGTCGGGGCGCAGATAGTCGACCTTGCCCTCCTTGCGGACCTGGGTCAGGCGCTTGGCCATCTTGTGGGCCAGGGAGATGGCCAGGGGCATCAGCTCAGGGGTCTCGTCGCAGGCGTAGCCGAACATCATGCCCTGGTCGCCGGCGCCGTTGTCCAGTTCGCTCTCGCCCTCGGCCTTGGCCTCGAAGGACTTGTCCACGCCCATGGCGATGTCGGCGCTCTGCTCATCAATGTTGGTGATGATGCCGCAGGTGTCGCAGTCGAAGCCGTACTTGGCGCGGTCATAGCCGATGCCGCGAATGACCTCGCGGGCGATCTTGGGGATGTCCACATAGCACTTGGTGCTGATCTCACCCATGATGTGGATGAGGCCGGTGGAGGCGGTGGTCTCGCAGGCGACGCGGCCCAGGGGGTCCTTGGCTAGGATGGCGTCCAGCACAGCGTCAGAGATCTGATCGCAGATCTTATCGGGATGTCCCTCGGTAACGGACTCAGAAGTAAAAAATCTGTGGCTCATGGGAAGGGTTCCTCCTTAGATAGATGAATAATAATATAATGTAAAGCAGTTACCAACAAACTTACACGGACCAGCTCGTGAGATATTTCTCCTGCTCCTCGGTCAGGCTGTCGATCGACAGCCCCAGGGCGGCGAGCTTGGCCCGGCCGATCTCGTCGTCGATGGCATCGGGCACGGCGTAGACCTTCTTTTCCAGCCCGGTCTGCTTCGTCAGCCACTCGGCCGCCAGGGCCTGGACGGCGAAGGACATGTCCATGATCTCCGCCGGGTGGCCGTTGCCGGCGGCGAGATTCACCAGGCGGCCCTCGGCCAATACGTTCAGGGTCTTGCCATTGGGCAGGGTGTAGCCGACGATGTTCTCCCGGCGCAGCTGGCTGCTCTCGGCCAGCTCCCGCAGCGCGGCCACGTTGACCTCGCAGTCAAAGTGCCCGGCGTTGGCCAGCAGGGCGTTGTGCTTCATGGCCTGGAAATGGCGGCCCACGATCACGTCCTTGCAGCCGGTGACGGTGACAAACACGTCACCCAAGGGCGCAGCCTGGTCCATGGTCATCACCCGGAAGCCGTTCATGGTGGCGTCCAAGGCCTTGAAGGGGTCGACCTCGGTGACGATCACGTTGGCCCCCATCCCGGCGGCCCGCATGGCCACGCCCTTGCCGCACCAGCCATACCCGGCGACCACGACGGTCTTGCCCGCCACGACCAGGTTGGTGGTGTGCATGATGCCGTCCCAGACGGACTGGCCGGTGCCGTACTTGTTGTCATAGTAGTGCTTGGCCTTGGCGTCGTTCACGGCCACCATGGGGCAGGGCAGGATGCCGTCCTTCTCGCGGGCTTTCAGGCGGAGGATGCCGGTGGTGGTCTCCTCGCAGCCGCCGATGAGGTCACCGGCATACGCCTTACATTTGCCGCCCAGCAGGTCGATGAGGTCCCCGCCGTCGTCAATGACGATGTGGGGGCGGCACTTGAGCGTCTCGATCAGGTGCGCTTCATACTCCTCGGCAGAAGCGCCGTGGATGCCAAAGGTCTCCACGCCCAGGCTGGCGAGACCCGCAGCCACATCGTCCTGGGTGGACAGGGGGTTGGAGCCGGTCAGGCTCACCTGCGCCCCGCCCTTGCTGAGGACGTAGCCTAAGTTCGCGGTCTTGGCCTCCAGATGGACGGACACCGCCACGCGCAGCCCACGGAAGGGCTGCTCTTTCTCAAAGCGGGCCTCGATCTGGGCCAGGGCGGGCATAAAGTCCCGCACCCACTGGATCTTTCTCCGGCCGGACTCGGCCAGAGCCATGTCTTTTACAATACTCATGGGTCTTGTGTTCCTTTTCTAACTCTGCCTGAGAGACGCTGCCGGTAAGCCGCAGCTTACAAAAAAAGACTTCCCGCAGGAAGCCTTTGTCGCAAGACGCGGCGCCTCCTTATCGCTGTTAGCAGAACCACCTTGCCGGGGCGAAGGCCCTGGGGCAGGTTGGTGTGGGGTCATCAAGCTAACTCTCTCGCCCACTCTCGATAATGCGCTCTATGCAGTTGATCTCCCCACCAATTCAGTAGGGCCAAAACAGTACGTTACATTATACACCATCTTTCGGAAAAGGCAAGCCGTTTTTCAAAATTTTTTTACTTTTTCAAAAGCCGGGGAAATGTTCACAGTTTTGTGTAGACTTCCCTCGCGAAAGCGGGTAAAATAGAACCATATTCTATCCTACCCATCCCAATCAATATAAGGAGGTCGTTTCATTGCGTGCCATGCAACAATGGCTGGATCGTTTCTGCGCCAGGCACCCCCGCCTGGGGATCCCCGGCCTGATGCGCTACATCGTCATCGGCAACGTGCTGGTCTATCTGCTCGACATGTTCAGTAAAAGTGGCTATGCCATGGGCACAGGACTGCTGGGCTTCAGCGCCAGCGCCATCCTGCAAGGGCAGGTCTGGCGGCTGGTCACGTTCATTTTTGTTCCCGCCAGCAGCCATAACATTTTCTTCTTTCTCGTCACCCTGTATTTCTACTACTTCATCGGCAACGCCCTGGAGAACGAGTGGGGGGCCAATAAGTTCACCATCTTCTATCTCTTCGGCGTGATCTTAAATATCGCCGTGGGCTTCCTGGTGGGCACGGCGTCCATGTTCTATGTGAATATGTCCATGTTCTTCGCCTTTGCCACCCTCTTCCCGAACCTGCAAGTCCTGTTCTTCTTCATCATTCCCATGAAGGTCAAGTGGCTGGCCTGGTTCGACGCGGCGTTTTTCGCCTATCAGATCCTCCGCCTACTCCTGGCTGGGCATTTCCTCTATGCCCTCATCCCCATCGTGGCCATCCTGAACTATCTGCTCTTCTTCGCCTCCGACATTGGCGGGCAGGTGTCCTACTGGAAGGGCCGCGCCCAGCACACCGCCAACCAGGCCCGGCATAAAAACCCGAATTTCAGCCGTCCCAATGGAAGAAGCGGCCCCAAGGTCGTGAACTTCCACGACGCCAAGACGCAGACCAAAACGCCCCTGCACAAGTGCGCCGTCTGCGGCAAGACGGACCTGACCGACCCGCAGATGGAGTTCCGCTACTGCTCCAAGTGCAACGGCTACTACTGCTACTGCGCCGACCACATCAACAACCACATCCACATCCAATAAAAGAGGTGTTATCCCATGACTGATCAGGAACTGGTGGAGCGTGCCTTCACCATGCTCGAGCGCTCCTACGTCCCCTACTCCCACTTTCCCGTGGGGGCCGCCCTGGAAGGGGCGGATGGGGCGGTCTACACCGGCTGCAACGTGGAAAACTCCGCCTTCGGCTCCACGATCTGCGCTGAGCGCACCGCGCTGGTGAAGGCCGTCAGCGAGGGCTGCCGGAAATTCACCCGGCTGGCCGTGGTGGGCAACAGCACGGACTACTGCTGGCCCTGCGGGGCCTGCCGCCAGATGCTGTATGAGTTCGCCCCGGACCTGGAGGTCCTGGTGGCCCGGAAAGACCATCAGTTCGTGAAGTTCCCCCTGCGGGCGCTGCTCCCCCACGGCTTCGGCCCCGAAAGCCTGGACTGACCCCTCTTTCCCCGCATTTCTTACGCACTTCCCCGACCCTTGACACCGTTCCAACGACGCTTCCTTCGGGAGACGCCGCCACACCCGACCTGAAGGAGGTAACTATGGATCTGCAAGAATATCTGGCCCGAATGAATTCCGGCGAGCCCGTCCAGGGCGGCGGCGACATGCACCGCTTCATGCGGGAGATCAACGAAGTCACCATGCGCCTGACCTGCGAGCTGAACAACAAGTACCACACCGGCGAGGAGGTCCGGGAGATCTTCTCCAAGATCATCGGCAAGCCCGTGGACAAGAGCTTCCGTCTCTTCCCCCCCTTCTACACCAACTGCGGCAAAAACACCACCGTGGGCAAGGGCGTCTTCATCAACACCGGCTGCCACTTCCAGGACCAGGGCGGCATCACCCTGGGGGACGGGACGTTTTTGGGCAACAACGTGGTCCTGACCACCATGAACCACGACTTTGACCCAGAACATCGCTCCACTACCTACCCCGCCCCCATCGTCACAGGCAAAAACGTCTGGATCGGCTCCAGCGTCACCATCGTCCCCGGCGTCACCATCGGGGACGGAGCCATCGTGGGGGCCGGGTCGGTCGTCACGAAAGACGTACCCCCCTACACCATCGTCGCCGGCGTCCCCGCCCGTGTCATCCGCAAGTTCGACCCCAAGACCGACCACCTGCCCTCCACCCACAAAAAGACCCACGAAGACAAATAACCCCACACAGCACAAGGCCCCCTGCCAAGCGGCAGGGGGCCTGTTTTTCATCAAGTCTTGCAGAATTTGTCGAACTATGGTAGTATAGCACCAAGTTATACTGCGTCGGCAGGCAACGCTGGCGCTTGGCGGTTCATCCTTCATCATCATTTCGGAGGGTGTACTTCTGCTTCACCTTCCGTCTCTTGAGAAGGAGGTGAATGCCGTGTCTTGGACGATCACTGAGATCTGTGCTGTCATTATGGCAGGCTGCACTGTGTTTAGTGCCCTGTTCGACATCTACAAGTTCCATCATCGTCATGACGATGAAAAAAAGAAGTAAGCCGCCCGGTCTGAACCCCCCAGCGGCTTACTGTCGTACAATATAGGGATCAACCGTCTGCTAGCTGACCCTTCACGCATATAGTATAACCCAGGAGTCACAGCCTGTCAAGCTGTGGCTCCGTTTTTATCTATCACAGGCTTTCTCCCGGCACCCGCAAAATATCGTTCGCCACGGGGGTGTAGAAGTATCTCGTCACCTCCGCCGGGTCCTTCGTCTGGGCCAAGGCCCACATGAGCTTGGCCACGGCCATCTCCAGGGTCATGTCATAGGTCTCCATCACGCCCAAGTCTGCTTTCAAGCTGTGGCCCACCTGGTAAATGCCCAGGTCACTGCCCTCGTTCTGGACCTGGGTGGTGAGGACCACGGTCTTGCCCTGGGCCTCCGCCCGTCGGATGAGGTCATAATAGCCCCCCGCCTCCCCGTCGGGGACGCCGCCCACACCGAAGCTTTCGATGAGCACGCCCCGGCTGTGTTCCAGGGCAAAGGCCAGGTAGTCCGGGGAGAGACCGGGGATGAGCTTCACCAGGGAGACATTGGTCTCCAAATCATGGTAAAACGCAAGCTGCGTCTCTGCCTGGGGACGGAGATACGGGAGCAAACGCCCCTCCTGCACCACCCCTAAAACAGGGTAGTTGATGCTGGAAAAAGCCCCGTAGCTCTTGGAGTAGGTCTTTCTGGCCCGCGTCCCCGCGATGACCGCCCCGCCGAACACCACCGTCACGCCGGGGATGCGCCCGTCGCAGGCCACGGCGAAGCTGTCCAGTAAGTTGGTCTTTGAGTCGGTAATATCCATCTGGATGGGCTTTTGGCTGCCCGTCAAAACAATGGGCTTGGAGCTGCCCTGGATGAGACAGCTCAGGGCAGCCGCGGTGTAAGCCATGGTGTCCGTGCCGTGGCTGATGACAAAGCCATCATAGGCGTCGTAATGTTTCTCCACCGCCTGGGCCAGCTGCATCCAGCGGCGAGGCGTCATGTTGGTGGAGTCGATGTTGCACACTTGCAGACAGTCCACCTGACACAGGTCCCGGACTGCCGGGACATAGCGCAGGAAATCCACCCCATCCATGCCGGGGGTCAGGCCGTCTCCGGCGTCGGCCGAGGCAATGGTGCCGCCGGTGCCCAATAATAAGATTTTTTTCATCGTATCTTCCCCCTAGTCAGTACTTCAGCAGCTCCACCGCCGTAAAGAGCGTGTAGAGGATCTGCGCGGTCTGCCCGCGGGTGGCGGGGGCCTTGGGGGCGATGCTGTCCGAGGAGGCATAGAGCATGGAGAGGGGCTGGCCCAGAATATTCTTCTGGCTCTTTTCCAGCAGCCACACCCAGGGCTGCGCCCAGGTGCTGTACTTGCTGCTGATGCCCGTATCCTCCGGAACGGCGTTCGAGGCACCCAGGAAATTGAGGTTCAGGTCCGCCGCGAGCCGGCCCAGCACCGTCATCATCTGCTCCTGCGTCACCTTGCCCTGGGGGTCGAATCTCCCGTTGCCCACGCCGCTGACATAGCCCGCGGCCTGGGCCGCCTGGATGTAAGGAGCGTACCAGCTGTCCTTTGCAACATCGGAGAAGGTCGCCCCCGTCTCCGGCAGGTGCAGGCGCATCGTCTGGGTCAGCAGGGCGCACAGCTCGGCGCGGGTCAGGCCATTGTCTGGGTGGAAGGTCCCGTCGGCGTAGCCCCGGAGCATGCCGTAGGTGCAGAGGGTGTTCGCCGCCAGTTCATACTTCGTCCCCGCCACGTCGGAAAAGACGCGGGGGGCGTAGCCTTTGACCTGGGTGTCGGCCGCGATCTGGGCGGGGGTGGACTTCACCCAGCCCTCGCCGTCGCCCGCAAAAATATCCACCGCCGGGGGCAGGGCGGAGAGCATCTCGGCAAAATACGGTTCCATCTCCTCCCCCATGGCTTTGGAGAGGTCGATGTACCACCGCCAGCCCCCCAGATGCACCCGGAGCCAACCCTCGGTGCTCTGCCAGGGTTCGTTGGCGGAGAAGAGGGAGGCGATCTCATCGGCGTGGTTCGTATCGACCAAAAGGTCCGGAATGACCCCGATGTTCTGGGCCGTGTTGCCGCTGACGCCATAATACTGGTAGGCCGTGATGCGTAAGGCGTCACCGTCGGTCAGAGCCTCCGGCTCCTGCGCTCCGGTCAGGACGACCTGGGCCACGCCCTTGCCGAAGGTGTTGGAGCCGATGACCAGGCCGCCGTTTTTATCCTTCATCGCCAGGGAGAAGATCTCCGCCGAGGAGGCGGTGCCCCCGCTCGTCAGAACGATGGTGGGATAGAGCGTCGTGCGGTCCTGCTGGGAGACGTAGCGGAAGTAAGCCCCCTCGCCGTCCCGCAGGTAGACCATGGTCCCCTCCCCCAGGAACACGCCCAGGGTCTGGGTCACGGCGTAGACGTCGCCGCCGCCGTTCTGCCGCAGATCGACGACCCAGAGGTTGGCGTCGTCATAGGCCTGGGTGCCCTCGGTGAAGTGCCCCAGGGTCTCGGCCCCGAAGGTGTTGCAGACGATGTAGCCGGTGGTGCCGTCCTCCAGCATCTCCGTCGTGGTGGAGGGGATGACGACCTTGGCGCGGGTGGCGGTGTACGTCTCTTCTGTTCCGTCGGCGTGGCGAACGACGAAGGTGACCTTGCTCCCCGCCTCGCCCTTGAGCCAGCCGGTGATGACCTCCGCCGTCTGCCCGGCGGCGCTCTTCCCTTCGACGGAAATGATGGTGTCGCCGCCAACCAAGCCCAGCTTCTGGGCCGGGGCGCCGTCGTACACGCCCACGATAGAAAGGCCGTCGTCACAGGCCACGGCGCTGATGCCGATGCCCACCACCTCCTGGTCGGACATGCTGGCCTGGAAGGCGGCGTATTCTTCGGGCGTGAGGTACATGGTGTAGGGGTCGCCCAGGGCCTGGATGACCTCTTCGATGGTCTCCGCGTCCAGGGCTGCCTGGGGGATGTCGTTGATGTAATATTTGCCCAGCAGGTCCTTCAGCTGGTCGGTGGTCAGCGCCTGGGCCGCCGGGGCCAGGCACAGGGCCGCAACGAGCATCACGGCCAGGATGCGCTTCCAAAGTCGTTTCACGAACAGGGTTCCTCCTTACAATGGGGTCATTGGGGTCAGAAAACCAGAGAACACAGGCCGCCCGTTTGTCGGGCGGCCCGGTGATCTTGTCAGAGCAGCGGCTCTGGTCAGGCTTTGAATCTTTCGGTCAGGGTGCGAATCTGGGCAGCCATCTTCTTCAGATCCTTGTTGCTGCTGCCCTTGCTGGCGCGGATGATGGAGAAGAGGTCCATCGCCGCCAGCTCCACCTCGTGGTAAGCGCTGGCGGGGTGGCCGTTGGAGGCATAGCTGGTCTTCTTCGGCAGCAGCTCCACGCCGGCGGCCAGCATCACGTTCTTGCTCAGGTCGAAGACCTCTTCATAGAGCGGTGCGTGGGCGGGCAGGCCCTTCTCCCGCAGGGTGTTGGCAAAGATCTCCGTCACAGGCGCGTCGCCGTGGACAACGAAGATCTGCTGGGGGGTAGGCTCCTTGATATGCTCGATCCACTCGATCAGGTGATCCCGGTCGGCGTGGGAAGAAAGGCCCTTGAAGTTATAGATGGAGGCGTTCACGGCGATGTCCTCGCCGAATAGGCGGACCTGCTTGGCCCCCTCCAGCAGGTGGCGGCCCAAGGTCCCCTCGCCCTGGTAGCCCACGAAAACGATGGCGCACTCCTCGCGCCACAGGTTGTGCTTCAGGTGATGGCGGATCCGGCCGGCATCGCACATACCGGAGGCGGAGATGATGACCTTGGAGCTTTTGTCCATGTTCAGCATCTTGGACTCCTCGCTGCTCTCGGTCATGGTGAGACCGGGGAAGGTGAAGAGGCGCTCGCCGTCCTTCACCACTTCCAGCGCATCGTCGTCCAGATAGCCCCGCAGGTCGCCGGAGAAGATTTTGGTCGCTTCGTTGGCCAGGGGGGAGTCGACGCAGACGGTGAAGTCAGGGTTGCTCTTGACAAGCCCCTCCTTCTTCATCTCCCGCATAAAATACAAAAGCTCTTGGGTCCGGCCCACGGCAAAGGACGGGATGATGACGTTGCCGCCCTTGGAGAAGGTGTCGTCGATGATCTTGGCCAGCTCCGCCGTGTAGGAGACCACAGGGTCGTGGTTCCGGTCGCCGTAGGTGCTCTCCATGACCACGTAATCGGCCCCGTCGATCAGGCTGGGGTCCCGGATGATGGGCTGGTTGTGGTTGCCGATGTCGCCGGAGAAGACGACCTTTTTCTCCACACCGTCCTCTTCCAGCCACATCTCCACGCTGGCCGAGCCGAGCAGGTGGCCTGCGTCCACAAAGCGAATTTTTACGCCCTCGCACAGCTCAATGATCTGGCCGTACTCCACCGTCACCAGGTGTTCCGGGACCTGCGCGGCGTCTGCCACGGTGTACAGCGGCTCCACCGGGGGGCGGCCGGCCCGCTTGCCCTTCTGGTTCTTCCACTGGGCGTCCATCTCCTGGATGTGGGCCGAGTCCTGGAGCATGATGGACATCAGCTCCCCCGTGAGGCGGGTGGCAAAGATCTGCCCCTGAAAGCCCTGCTTGATGAGCAGTGGGATGCGGCCGGAGTGGTCGATGTGCGCGTGGGTGACGATCACATAGTCGATGTAATTGGGCGCAAAGTCCAGCACGGTGTTGTCTCGCTCGTCCTTGCCCTGCTGCAAGCCGCAGTCGATGAGGATCTTCTTGCCGCGGACTTCCACGCAGTGGCAGCTGCCCGTGACGGCCTTGGCCGCCCCGAAAAAGGTGAGTTTCATGTGGGGTTCCCTCCGTCGTTTTTTCAGTTTCTGGTTGTATGGCGTACCGCCGGGCGGTCCCCAGCGGCGTTTGTTTTGTACAAAGTAATTCTATCATACCCCATTTCCTCGGATTTGCCTAGAGGGTTTGGACAAGTTGGCGAAAATTCTCCCGTTGTTCCTCCCCCGCAGCTGTGCTAAAATGGAAGCAAACAGAAAAACAGGAGGTAAATTCCTATGACCACCATCGACCACACCTGCATCCACGTGCTGGACCTGGACCGGAGCGCCGCCTTCTACCGGGACGCCCTGGGCCTCACGCCCGTCCGCTCCCTGGACATGCCCGACCGGGGCTGGCAGCTTCTCTTCCTGGGGGACGGCACCACCGACTTCCAGCTGGAGCTGTGCCGGGAAACGAACCGCACCGAGCCGTATCACCTCGGCGATGACACCCCCCACCTCGCCCTCCGCGCCCAGGACTTTGACGCCCTGAAAGCCAAGCACCGGGCGCTGGGCCTCATCTTCGACGAGCTGAACGGCGGCATCTACTTTATCAAGGACCCCGACGGGCACATCCTGGAAATCCTGCCGCCCAAGCAGTAACACAAACCTTTTTCAATTTTTTTGCAACCCCTGCAACATTTCGTCCTTCTCAGGTGTATTTAAGACAGAATGGCAAGCCAGCCGTTCCCAAAACACACCTTCTCACAAAGAGAACAGAAAGGACGAAGAACCATGAAAAAATCAATGACTGCACTTGCTTCCCTCATGCTGGTGGGCCTCATGTCCGTGCCCGCCCTGGCCGCCAACTGCCCTGTTGGCGACAGCGACGAGCCTATGGTCATTGCCCCCGCCCCCACCACGGGCTATCAGCAGACCATCCAGATCGACGGCCAGAAGACCGACGTGAGCAGCACCGTCATGGTCCCCCTCCGCGCCCTGGGCTACCGCCAGGCCGACCAGCTGGAGGAGACTCTGGTGGCCCAAGAGCGGGAGGACCTCTCCTACGTCTGGGACGCTGTAAAAGCCCTCCCTGTCCCCTACCGCGAGGCCATCCACCTGTTTTATTACGAGGGCTACTCCACCGCCCAGATCGCCCAGATCCTGGACCAGAAAGAGTCTACGGTACGCTCCCGCCTCAAGCGGGGGCGAGAGAAGCTCAAGCCCTTATTGGAGGAGGTGGGCGCCCTTGGATAAGCCGGAGAAGAACCCCTATCGTGAACTCATGGAACAAGTGAACCTCACCCCGGAGGCCCGTGAGCGTATCCTGACGAATGTCCAGCAGGCCGACCTCTCCCCGCAGGCAGAGAAGGTCGTGCCCCTCCGCTCCCAAAAGCAGACCTGGCGGCGCTGGGCTTCCCTGGCCGCCTGTCTGGTGGTGGTCGTGGCTGTCCTGGTCGCCGTGCCGCTGCTCCGGGAACAGCCGGACACGGCCCCGCCGGTGCAAGTCCTGCCGCCGTTCCGGCAGGTGGACTCGCTGGACGCGCTCTCGGAAGCCGTCGGCTTCCCGGTGACGGAAGTCTCTTCCCTCCCCTTCGACCCTGTCAGCACAACGTACACCGCGTATGACGAAGGGCTGGCGGAAATCACCTACACCGGCTCCGGCGGCCAGACCGCTACCTACCGCCAGTCTCGCGGCAGCGAAGGCAACTCCGGCGACTACAACCTTTATCCCGACACGCAAACCCTCCCCGAACAGAACGCCACCCTGAAAGGCCAGGACCAGAGCTACACCCTGGCTCTCTGGACCGACGGCACCTATACCTATTCTCTCCGCCTCAGCAGCGCCCTCTCCGCCGACGCCTGGCAGGCTCTGCTGGACGGTCCTGCCCCATAACAACCCCATTCTGACCCCATAACAAATGTAAAACAGCAGCGCTTTCCCGTCTCGTTTGGGAAAGCGCTGCTTTCTTGCTCGTGTCTTGATTTAGAAAAACTGCATCGGGTTCACCCGGCTGCTGGAGCTGCTGCCGGTCCACGTCTCAAAATGCAGGTGGTTGCCGGTGGAGCTGCCGGTGGAGCCGACCAAACCCACGGTCTGCCCCTGGCGCACGGTGTCTCCGGCTGAGACGTTTCGCTGGGACATGTGGGCGTACAGCGTCCGGGTGCCGTCCGGGTGGGAGATCACCACATAGTTTCCGTAGGACGAACCATACTGCGAGATCACCACCACCCCGGCCTTCGAGGCCATGATCGGCGTGCCGTTGGGCGCGGCAATGTCGATGCCCCCGTGCAAGTTCTGCCGCCCGGTGATGGGGTGGGTCCGCCAGCCGAAGGGCGATGTGACCCGGTGGGAGCTGGCGATGGGCCAGAGGAACCCGGAGGCACTCGCCGTCGTCTGGCTGCTCTGGCTGCCAGAGGAACTGCTGCTGCCGGAGCTGCCGGAGGCAGAAGAACCGCTGCTTTGCTGCTTCTGCTGCTGGGCTGCTTTCTGCGCGGCTGCCTGGGCCGCTTTGGCCGCTTGCTCTGCGGCTGCTTTTTCCGCCGCGGCCTTCTCCGCTGCCGCCTTTTCTGCCGCTGCTTTTTCGGCGGCCAGCTGCTTCTGGTATGTAGCCTCGGCCTCGGCGATCTGCTGGGCCACGTCATCCTGGGTGGCCTCCAGCTTCTCGATCTGCTTGGCGTAGACGTCGCCCTGGGTGGCGATCTCCTGGATGAGCTGATCCACCTCCGCCTGCTGCGCCTGAAGCTGGGCCTGCTGGCTCTGCTGCTGGGCCAGCGTCTCCTGCTGCCCCTGGCGGCTGGCCTCCAAATCGGCCTTGGCCTGGACCACGGCCTGCCGCGCTTCGGCCAGCTGGTCCAAGACCTGATCGTCGGCGTCCATGATCTCCCCGATCATGTCGATCCGGTCCAGCAGGTCCGAAAAATCGCTGGCCTGGAACAGGACGGACCAGTAGGACACGTTGCCCCGCTCCTCCATGGCCCGCACCCGCTGCTCAAACTCTGCCTGATACTCGGCTTCCTTGGCCTTGGCTTGCTCCAGCTCGGCCTCCTTCTCCGTGATCTGCCGGGCATACTGGGCCAGCAGGTTTTCAGAGACCTGGATCTGTTGCTTCAGCACATTCAGCTGCTGCTCCACCAGATTCTTCTTGTTCAGGGCCTGGCCCTGGGAAGAGCGAATGCCGTCCAGCTTCTTTTGCAGCTCTGCCTTTTGCACGGTCAAGCTGGCCTGCTGGCTTTGCAGGGACTCGATGGCGCTGCGGCTGGCCGCCTGCGCACGGGGAAGGCACCCCAGCGCCAGAGCGCAGGCCAGAAGCAACGCGAAGCATCTCTTATGAAATTGTCTGGTATCCATAAAACCTCCGAACGTCAACTGATTTGGATTTTTTGGTAGTACAAGAGCGCCCAGGGCCTCTGCCCTGCGCGTTTGCCGCACTGGTTTTTCAATTCGTCAGTTTTACGTTCAGAGAGACCAACGTCTCCTTCTCCCGCTGCTGTTTCCGAGGCCGGAGGAGCAACACCAGAAAGGCCGTACTCAGCAGCAGAAGTCTAACCGCCTGATCCGGGCCGCCATGATGCAGCGTCTGCACCGCCTGCTCCGTCAGCAGACAGATCACGCAGTGTTCCCCCGTATGGTGGTGGTTCGGATAGACCTCCAACACCGCGAAGGAACCCGCATGCGCTGCGAGCATCGCCGCCAGCATCGCAAACACCAGCAATCGTTTCTTCCAGCTTGTCCGCATGATGGTCCCTCCTCTCAGGCCTCTCCGATGATCTGGTCTCATTATAACAAACCTGTCAAGTAGCACTCACAGACAAACCCCCGCTGGTTCTCACCAGCGGGGGCATTTTGCAGTTTGGTCAAATTCTCAGGAGTTCTCCCGGCAGGCCCGCAGGAAGGACAGGGGCGGGGCGTAGCACGGCAGCTGGATCTGAAACTTCATCTGCGGGTGTCTTGGTGCGGGGAGGGGGTAGCCGTTCTCGTCCATCATGAGCGGGGCCTGGAAGGCCACCGGGCGGGTGTCCGGGCCGACCAGCTCGATCTCATCCCCCATGGAAAATTTATTCCGCAGGGAGGCCGTGGCCAGGCCCGTTTCGGTGCAGGACTCGACCACTGCCACCACCTGCCAGTCCCGGATATACCGGGCGTCGGAAGTGAACTGACCGGGCTGGCCATAGAAAAAGCCGGTGGAATAGTGCCGGTGGCTGACCTTCTCCACCTCGTTGCGCCAGATGGGGTCCAGGGGCTTGCCCGCCTGCACGGCGTCGATGCAGTGGCGGTAGGCCCCGGTGACGATGGCGGCATAATAGGCGGACTTGGCCCGGCCCTCGATCTTGATGGAATCCACGCCCGCCCGGATGAGATCGGGCAGGTGGTCGATCATGCACATGTCGCGGGAGTTCATGATATACGTCCCCTTCTCGTCCTCGTAGACGGGGAAGTATTCTCCCGGTCGCTTTTCCTCGACCAGGGCGTATTGATACCGGCAGGGCTGGGCGCAGGCGCCCCGGTTGGCGTCCCGGCCCGTCATGTAGTTGGAGAGCAGACAGCGGCCGGAGTAAGACACGCACATGGCCCCGTGGCCAAAGGTCTCGATCTCCAGGTCTTTCGGGGTCTTGGCGCGGATCTCTGCGATCTCGTCCAGGCTCAGCTCGCGGGCTAAGATCACCCGGTCCGCCCCCAAATCATGCCAGGCCGTGGCCGTCTGGTAATTGACGATGCTGGCCTGGGTGCTGATGTGGATCTTGACGGAGGGGGCGTAGCGCTTGGCCAAGGCCAGCACACCCACGTCGGCCAGAATGACCGCCGTCACCCCCGCCTCCTCCAGCAGCTCCAACCATTGGGGCAGGCGGGCCATTTCGTCGTTGCGGGGCATGGTGTTGCACGTCACGTGCAGGTCCACCCCTCGCTCCCGGCAGAGCTTCGCCGCCCGGCGCAGCTCCTCCGGGGAAAAGTTCCCCGCAAAGGAGCGCATGCCGAACGTGTTGCCCGCCAGGTACACGGCGTCGGCCCCGTAGGCCAGCGCCATCTCCAAGCGTTCCCAGTCCCCGGCGGGGGCCAGGAGTTCTAATTTTTTCTGCTGCATGTCTCGTCCACCTCTCAGCTGTTCAGGAAGGCCTGATGCTCGGCGTAGCTGGAGAAGAAGTGGTGCAGGTGATCGTCGCCCAGGGCATAGTAATAGTAGTTCGTGCTCTGGGGATTCAGCGCGGCAGTGATGGACTCCATACCGGGGTTGGCGATGGGTCCGGGGGGCAGGCCCTTGTTCTTATAGGTGTTGTAGGGGCTGTCCACGCCCTGGTAGTCGCTCTCCTGGACGATCTTGCCCTCCGGCAGGACGTACTGGATGGTGGCGTCGATCTGCAAGTATCCCGCGGTGGACGCGCCGGGGTTGTTCAGACGGTTGTAGATGACAGAGGCGATGGTGGTCCGGTCGGTGCCGTCGGTCTCCTTTTCGATCATGGAGGCGATGGTCAGGATCTCCCGGATGGAGTAGCCGGACTCACTGATCTTCTGGCGGACGGTGTCGTCGACCTTGCTGTCGAAGTTCACCAGCATCTTGTTGATGACGTACTTGGCGTCCTCGCCCATATAGAAGTTATAGGTATCGGGGAAGAGGTACCCCTCCAGGCGGGTGGGATCCCCCAGGGGGATGTCCTGCAGGAAGGAGAAGGCATAGTCGTGGTTGGCGGCCATGTCCTCCAGCTTTTCCACGGTGGACACGCCCTCTTTTTCCAGCAGCTCAAAGATCTGCTTCACCGTCTGGCCTTCCGTGATGGTCACGGAAATTTCTTTCCGGCTGGCGGAGTTGCTGGACATGCTGTTGAGCAAGGCCCGGTAGTCCATGTCCGAGTTGACCACATAGGTCCCCTGGGCGATCTTGTCCTTGCCGCCGGTGAGGGAGGCGAAGAGCTTAAAGAGTCCCTTGTGTTTGATGATGTCGTTGCCCTTGAGCTGGTCGGCCACGCTGCCGAAGTCGTTCTCGTCGTTGACGGTGATGGTGGCGCTGGTGCTCTCCTTGTTCAGGGCCAGCACGTCGTTGCCCAAAGACCAGCACACAGCGGCCAGCACCACGGACACAGCGCACACCAGCACGATATACATCATCGAGCTGGAGACCGGGGAGCGTTTGTTCTTTCTCCGGCGGGGGGGATAGCGGTCCGGCTCCTCCCGCCGTCTTCTGGTGTCTCGTTCCATATATTACCTCCTGGGGACCCGGCCCGTTTGGGAGCCGGGGAGCGTTGTGAGCGTCCTGGGGTCAGTCCAGGGGCTGGGTCATGGGCCAGACCTGGCCCTCCTCCGTCAGTACCACCCGGACAAAGGCATCCAGAGGCTCCCGCGGCAGGTTGATCTGGAAGAAATCCTCCCGGCACAGGCCGATGGTGTTCCCGTCAAAGTCCTCCAGATAGCGGTCGTAATAGCCGCCGCCCTGGCCCAGACGATTGCCCTTGCTGTCAAAGCACAGGCCGGGGACCAAGATCAGGTCGATCTTCTCCCGCTCCAGCACGGGGCAGGCGTCCTTCGGGGCGGGGATGCCGTAGGCGTCCGGCTCCAGCTCGTCCAGGCTCTGAATGATCCGGGCCTCCATCTGGTGCTCCGGCAGACATTTGGGCAGGCAGACGGTCTTGCCCTGGTCCAGCAGGGTCTGGATGAGGTCTGCCGTCGCGATCTCCTGGCCCACGCCGTAATAGAGCATCACGGTGTTGGCCTCGTCCAGCTTGGGGTGAGCCAGGAAGGCGGAGACCAACTCTTGGTCGGACCAGGCTTTCTCCTGCTCCGTCATCTCCGCCATGGCTTCGCGCATCTGCTGGCGTAAGATCTTTTTCACTTCAGAAACTTGTGTTCCCATCGTTTTCTCCTTCTTGGGTCAGCAGGGGCAGCGCCGCCTGCCAAAGTGCTTCGTGGATGGTGTCGATGTCCCGCAGCCGGCCGCGCTCGTCCAGGCAGGGGATGGTGTGCCAGCCGTACAGGTCCGCCGCCTGGCGGGCGGCCTGGCGGCAGGCGGCCAGATACGCCCCGTCCGTCTCGTGGATGTCCCCCTTGGTGTGGGTGGCAGCCTCCCGCTGGCGCAGCATGGTCATGGCCTGGTCGGTCGGCATGTCCAGATAGAGCACGAGGTCCGGCTCCGGCAGGCCCAGCCGGCGATATTCAAAGTCCGCCAGCCAGCGGAAAAAGGGGCCCTTTTCCTCGTCGGGCAGCTTGCTGCCCTGGTGGACGGCGTTGGAGGTGGTGTATCGGTCCGTCAGCACCAGGCCCCCGCGCTCATACCAGCGCTGCCAGACTTTTTTCCAGGACGCATAGCGGTCCACGGCGTAAAAGCTGGAGGCGGCGTAGGCGTTCACGTCCTCCGGGTGCTTGCCGAACTCGCCCCCCAGATACATCCGCACCAGCGCCGAGGATTCCTCCTGGTACTGGGGAAAGACCAGGCGCTGGAACGGGATGCCCGCCGCCTCTGCCCGCTGGCAGAGCCGGGCAAACTGGGTGGACTTCCCGGACCCGTCGGTCCCCTCGATGACGATGAGTCTTCCTTTTGGCATGGCTCAGCCCTTCTTTCGCTTTTCCCGTGCCGCCTCCACCAGGAACAGGGGCAGCTTCGCCATGCGGCCGATCCGGCTGGGCTGATGCAGGAGCCGATAGCACCACTCCAGCCCCAGCTTCTGCCACACGGCCGGGGCACGCTTCACGTTCCCGGCGTAGACGTCTAAGACGCCCCCCAGGCCCACCAACAGATGGGCCCCGGTGGCCGGACCGTACTCGGCCATCCACCGCTCCTGCTTGGGGGCGCCCAGGCAGACAAACACCACGTCCGCCTGCGCAGCTTTCACAGCCTCCGCCACGGGGGCAGCGTCCTGGAAATACCCGTCGTGGGTCCCGCAGACGATCAAGTTCGGGTGGGTCTGTTTTAAGTTCTCGGCGGCCTGCTCGGCGACCCCCGGCTTGGCCCCCAGCAGATACAGCCGCAGGCCCGTCTCGGCCATGCGAGCCACAAGCCCTGTGGCAAAGTCGATGCCGGGCACCCGCCCCTGCAAGGGGGTGCCTAAAATTTTGGCCGCGTGGACCACGCCGATGCCGTCGGGCAGGACCAGGCCCGCCCCGTTCAGAATGGCCCCATACGCCGGGTCCTGGCGGGCCATGTTTACGATCTCAGGGTTTGGGGTCACCACATAGGCACACCCCGGCCCTTTGGCCAGTTCTTCCCCGGCGGCAATGGCCTGGGGGAGGGTCACGTCGTCAAAGGACACGCCCATGATTTCTTTTCGCACAGTTTCGCATCTCCATTGGGCAGGCCCTTCTCCCGCAAGGGGCGCAGCCTGCATATAATCCGTGTTATTTTACCACGAATCCTACCGTTTGTCCACCGGGCGCTTGAAAAGGTGCTGTCTTTTCCCTCAAGATAATATCTTTGGATACAGGAAGAGCCTGCCGCAGCATATTTCTTCCTGCAACAGGCCATTCTTGTTATATTAGAAAACCGCTTGTCAAAGCATCTTACTCCACATAGAATTCTTCCCCTGTATCCAGACAAATTGCTCCGAGCCTCCCGTCAAAGCCACAACCACAATCAATGGCAATATGATGATTCCCTCTGTATATGTAACCAGGTTTCGGGTTTTCAGAAATCAGACTGGTAGGCGTGTGTCCTGTGACAAGGATCTTATCTTGAAAAAGTGCTTTCGAGTAGTCTGTGCGGGAGAACGCCAACTCTTCCAGTGAATAGTCTTCCAGCCTTTTTTCAGGGGAGAAATTTCCCAATCCAGCATGAGCAAGAATGTAATGCTTGCCGCCTGCACAAACTTCCGCATACAATTCAAACTCATTTAAATAATCTAAAATATCATCTTTCTGTTCTTGGGAAAGGCGGGAGAAGTCTTTCATGGTTGCCTCTCCGCCATCGTTCAGCCACTCTAAAATGACTTCAAGCGTGTTGCTATCAAAATTTTCCAGCGATTCGTTTGTGATTTCTTTCGACAACTGACCCAGGCAAAGCGCCCCTATGAAATCATGATTTCCGACGAGATGAATGATATTTTCATGCTGCATCATGTCAAACAGGACGGAAGAAAAGTTTGTTCCGCGATCAAGCGTATCGCCTAGCACATACAACGTATCATCGACAGAAAATTCAATTTTTTGTAGGAGTTTCTTGTACTTGGTAAACTCCCCGTGAATATCTGAAACGCAATAGATCATTGTGATGCCTCTTTTCGTCAATCGCTTAATACTCTAGTTTCGCCCAAATGATGTCATGGTCGGATAAACTGTCAGCCGATTCCCGTTCACATTGCTTTATATTTTCAAATCCACGCACAAATATATGATCATTCGGGATATATCCTCTCCATGACGGTATACCACGATTGGTATCTCCGATATCTGCCATCGTAAATCCAATTCCATCAAATGCATCTTTAATAATATTTAAATTGTACCCGCTCTGGGCATATCCTTGATAGTCTTCGAGATTGAATCTTTTCGTCAAGTCTCCCAAGCATCGAGCATTATTAAAGTCCCCACACACAATATACATATCATTTGGCGGTTCTATTTTAGGGAAAAGAACCTGATCGAGTGCTTTCCTCTCCGCATCATATTGCGCTTTTAAAGAAACTTTCGAAGCTTCTGTTGTTCCAGTTTCCATTCTGACACCCATGAGTGTCAGAGTTTTGTTTTGAAATACAGGAAGTGTTACTCGTAAAATATTGCAATCATCCGTATTAGATAAAATTGTGTTTCCTTGATACAAACTATGGACGAGTTTTTTCTTGTCCACCAGATGTTTTTTTATGAAAATGAGTATCCCATTTTTCCCAGTTCTGTTTGTCATAAACCAAATATAGTCATTATCTTCAAGTCGCTCTTGAAAATAATCCCACCCTTTTGAAATGACTAGTTCCGTCAAAACAGCAACATCCGCCTTTTGGTCGAAAATTTTATCGACAAGTTCTTTTTTAATCTCATATGACTTATTCCATGACAGTACGGCAGCCCCTTGTATATTCCAAGTCATAACTTTCAATTCCATTGTCTTTCTCCATTTCATTGTCGATAATTGTATTATTTTACCACGATTCCACCCGTTTGTCCACCGGGCGCTTGAAAAAGCGGGGCTTCGGTGCTAAAATCAGAAAAAATCATTCCCCAAGAGAGGAGCCGTTTCCCATGTTCCGCAAAGCCGTTCCCGGCGACCTGGACCAAATCGCCGCCATCTACGACGCCATCCACACCGAAGAAGAGACCGGCCGCGCTGCCATCGGCTGGATCCGTTCCGTCTACCCCACCCGCCAAACCGCTGTCGACGCGCTCCAGGCCGACAGCCTGTACGTCGCCGAGGAGGAGGGGCGCATCGTCGCCGCCGCCAAGATCGACCAGACGCAGGTCCCCGAATACGCCGACGCCCCCTGGAGCCGGGACGATGCCCCGGACGCCGTTCTCGTCCTCCACACCCTGGTGGTGGACCCCAGCTATAAGGGCCGGGGCTGCGCCACCCGCTTTGTACACTTCTACGAGGACCTGGGCCGCAAGCGAAGCTGCACCGCCCTGCGCATGGACACCAACGAGCGCAACGCCGCCGCCCGCTCCCTCTACGCCGGTCTGGGCTACCAAGAGGTGGGCATCGTGTCCTGCGACTTCAACGGCATCCCCGGCGTCCGGCTGGTCTGCCTGGAAAAATTATTGTAAGCTGCCCAACGGAAACAAGGCAAAAAAATCGGCCCCCGAACGAGTGGTTCGGGGGCCTTGTGCTGTTGTCAGGGTTGCGTTATCCGTAGCAGAAGTAGCTCGTGCTGGAATACCAGCCGCTGTTGAAGCTCACGGACTTCCAGACGCCCTTGCCCTGGGAGAAGTTGGCCTGATAGAGGACGTTGGAGGGCATATTCACCTGGCCCATCATGGCGGTCTTCACGGCGTTCTCGCACATGGCGTAGTAGTAAGTACCGTTGGCCGCGTCCTTGCTCTTCACGGACTGGGTGGTGGAGGCATCGGCGTACTTGGTGGCGTACTGGCCGGGCTGGGTGATGACGGCCTTCACCGTGCTGGGGAAGCGGCTGTCCTTCACCCGGTTGAGCACCACCTGGGCGACATACTGCCGCAGCTGCTCGGTGGTGTGGCCGGCCTCGTGGAAGACGGTGGTGGTCAGGATGCGGATGTCTTCGTCGGTGTATTTGGCCAGCTTCTGGTAGCCCTGGATGGCGGCCTGGGCCTCGTTCCAGGTGCTCTTGGCGGCCTGGACATAGGCGCTGCTGTCTTTATAGCCCTTCTTCCGCAGGGTGGTGGCGGTCTGGTGGGCCTGGGCCTGGATGGTCTTCTGCTCCTGGATGGCCGCCATACATTGGGCATAGTTGGTGTCGGCGGCGGCAGCGGCGGGGGCCATGGTGGCCACCAGGGCCATGCACAGCATCGCCACGATCAAGATTTTTTTCATGTGGAACTCCTGTCGTCGGGAAGGCTCTGCTCCGCTGTCCCACCTGCAAACGCCCGAAAGGGACAGGCGAGCACGGCCTTCTTGGCTTCTCGTCGGGCCGGGGAACGTCTCTCTGTTTCGCCCCGGCGGCGCTTGCTGGGGGCATTATACACGAAGCCCGCCCCCCTTGGCAAATCGCCCTCCCGGCGGAAAACCGGCCGAATTTTGCGGCCGGTTTGTGAGAATTTCCTAAAATCTTGTTTCGGTTTGTTGCTGTTTTTTATCCGATTCGTTATCAATTCGTTCCGTTTTGTAACCAATTTGTTAATAGTTTGCCACAATTTCGTTACCATTGCACAAAAATACAGGCTGATTTTCTACAAATCAGCCTGTAAAACACCCGCAAACCCTTGGGGCGCAAGGGTTTATCAATTTGTCATCTTTTTTCCGAGCGCTTAAAAATCCGTAAATTCCGGCTTCCGGCGCTCCAAAAAGGCCGTCATGCCCTCCTGTTTGTCGTGGGTGGCAAAGGCCAGACCCAGCAGGTCGGCCTCCCGGCGCAGGCCGTTTTTCAGGTCCGTGTCGCCGCTGGCGTTGATCGCTTCCTTGGCCAGGGAGACGGCGTAACCGGCGTTCTGGGCGATGGTCTTGGCCAGGCTCCGGCAGGTGTCCATGAGGTCGTCGTGGGGCACGACGCGGTTGACCAGCCCGATGCGGTCGGCCTCCTTCGCGTCGATCACGCCGCCGGTGAAGATCAGTTCTTTTGCCCTCGCCACCCCGATCAGCCGGGGCAGGCGCTGGGTGCCGCCGCCCCCCGGAATGATGCCCAGGGTGACCTCCGGCAGGCCGAACTTGGCCCGGTCGCTGGCGATGCGCAGGTCGCAGGCCAGGGTCAGCTCACAGCCGCCGCCCAGGGCGTAGCCGTTCACCGCGGCAATGGTCACCTGCCGCATGGTCTCCAGCAGCTCCGCCGCCTCGTGACACAGGGCAGACAGCCGCCGTCCGGACTGGGGAGACTCCTGCACCATCTGGGCGATGTCCGCCCCGGCGGCAAAGGCCTTGTCTCCTGCCCCAGTGAGCAGGACCACACGCACGTCGTCCCGGTCCCGCACATCTTGCAGGGCGGCGATGATCTCCCGGTAGACCTGGCTGTTGAGGGCATTGCGGCACGCCGGCCGGTGGATGGTCACCACCGCAATGGGGCCTTCTACTGTCAGTCTGATGTATTCCATAGGGGGTGCCTCCTTATTATTTATGTTGTCACGATGATGTTGTCCTGCGCGACGCGGCAGTTATCCCCGGAAAGCCTCGTACACCGCCCGGCGGGTGTAGGTCGTGCAGGGGCCAAAGAACTCGCCGGGCAGGCTGGTCACGGCCCCGTCCGGGTCCATGGCGTATTTCAGAATGCCCTGCTCGGCGCACCAGTCCATCGCCCCCCAGTTGGCGTGCTGGGCGGTGCCGGTCTCCCGGATGCGCTGGATGCGGCGCTGGATGCTCTCGCCCCTGGGGGCCAGGAGCATGGCCAGCTCGCCCCAGGTCATGGGGGCGTCCAAGCGCAGGCGGTTGTCGGAGTAGACGATGCCCCGCGTTTTTTGCAGCTGGGCCAGCTTGGCAAACAGAGGCTCGTCCTGGCCCACGTCGGCAAAGGGGCTGTATTCGTCCAGCAGCTGCTGCACGGTCACGACCCGATAGCCGTAGTCCTTCAGCAGCTTGAGCTGCCGGGCCAGGCCAAAGGCCACGGGGGTGCGGCGGGCCATGTTATAGCCGTCCTTCTGGAAGATGATCTGCCCGGCCAATGCGTCCGGGTCCTGGGCCAGCAGGTGGCGCATGGGGGCCACCATGGCCTCCGCCTCCGCCTGCAAGCTCTCCTGGGCCGAGCCGTGGTGCAGGGGCAGCCAACCGGCCCCGTCAAAGGAGGCGGCCATGTAGAGGTAGCCCATCTGGTCGTAGGCGTCGTAGCTGGAAAAGCCCCCTTCGATCCGGTCCACATAATGGGGCGGGCGGCTCATGGTCATGGTGTAGCCATACGTTTTCTGCATCAGGCTGTGCAGACGGCTCAGGTCCGCCACCACCTCGTCCAGGCCGTGGAAGTGGTCCCGCTTGCCGTAGACAAAGGGCTTCTTGCCAAAGAGCACATGGCGGTAGCTGTGGTTGGTGATCTGGTGCCCCTCGTCCAGGATCCGCCGGACCAGGCGGGGGTTATGCACCACGCCGCCCCGGTCGTCCTGGTTGATGTCGGGGTAGTGGTCATACTTCACGCCGCCCCAGTCGGCCTGGCCGGTCTTTCCGGCCACGTCAGGGTAGTTCTCACTGGTGTCCCCCACCACGTCAAAGGTCCCCTTGGCGTCGTACTCGGCCAGGGTGTCCAGCAGGATGTCGGTCAGGGACCGTCCGTCAAATTTATCCGGGCTGGATGGCAGGTCCATCGGCCCGTCGTCAAAGGTCATGGCCACCACCCGCTCGCCGGTTTGAACGCGCTCGATGCGGCGGGTGTAGCTGACATGGTGTTTCTCCTCCGGCAGGAATTTTTTCAGCACGCGTTTGCCTGCCTTCCCGGCTTTCACGATCAAAGACATGAAGCCTGATCTCCTTTCTTGCTCCGGCCCTCTGGGACCGGGGCGATATGGTTGTCTGCGCCGCCTTAGAGCAGGGGATCGTCCCCGTCATCCAGGTTCTCCAGCTCTTTCTCGATCTCCCGAAATTCCTTTGGCAGGCGGGCAGGTAGTTTTTGTTTCAGTTCCCGGAGCGTCCGGGCCGCATCCTGCCGCAGGCAGTTGAGCGAAAAAAGCCCCCACTTGGCGTAGGCCCCCGCCCCCGCGTGGGCCTTCCAGAGCTTGGTGCGCTGGCTGCTGGCCACATAGCGGGCGGAGCTGGGCTTGCCATGCCCCCAATAGCGCCCCCCCTCCGGTTTGTAGCCGCCGAGGATCTGGGCTTTCACTGCCGCCAGCGTCCGCTCCTCCACATCAACGATGAGGAAGCCCCGCCCCACTTCCTGGGGGACGTGGGCGTCGCTGCCGCCGGTGGAGAGTTTGTTTCTCATCAGGGCCAGGATAAAGGCATTGTCGTTGGCGTGGGGATATTTCCGGTTCGCCCGGCTGTTCCAGGTCTCCACGGCGTCTATGTCGTCCAGAATGGGCCGGAACGGCTCCAATGAGCCAGAGCGTTTGTTCTGATACGGATGGGCCAGCACCGTGATGCCCCCCTGGTCGTGGATGGCCTGGACGGTCTCCTTCCAGGTGGTGTGCTGGATGGGCGCCGTGAGGAACAGGCCCAGCAGATGCCCATGCTCCGTGGAGAACTCCGCCCCCGGAATGATGAGCACGCCCTCCACCTCCGTGGGGCCGGTGTAGACGACATCGTGGTCACAGATCGCCACCCCGTCGATGCCCCTGGCTTTGGCCAGGAGGGCGATCTGCCGCACGGACATCCGCCCGTCAAAAGATGCGTCCGAGTGGACATGTAAGTCGAGCGTCAGTTTCATTGGCCATGCCTCCTCAAGGTGTCGCGCAGATAGGCCCGGTAGGCCGCTTTGTCGTCTGCCTGGTTCAGCGCCTCGCGGGTGCCGAAGAAGTCCGCGATCCCAGCCAGGGCCGGGCGCAGCTTCCCGTGGCGCAGGTAATCGAAGACCGCCATGCCGTCGTTGAACAGATAGCGCATCTTGACCCCCGCCCGGAAGTCCTGGGGCGTATAGTCTACGGGTCCCCCCAGCGCCGCGTTCGCATACAGCGCCGTAAAGGGCGAGCCGCAGCAGACGGAGAGAGGGAAGCTCCCCCACACCCGCGGGTTCACCTCCAGGATCTTGCCGCCCTTAAACTCCACCATGGCCATGCCCACAAAGCCAAAGCTGGCCAGCAGACGATAGGCCTGGTCGATCATCCCCGCGTCGTAAAAGCTCACGCAGCAGGTGGAGGGCCCGCCGCTGGCGGGGTACTCCCGCAGCCGCCGGTGGCAAAAGGCGCAGATCAGCCGGCTTTGTTCATCCAGCAGCAAATTCACGCCCTCGCCGGGGCCGACCACTTTTTCCTGCACGATGGGGTCCGCGTCATACCGGGCCATGGCGGAATATTTCGCCATGTAATCGGCGGTGTTTTCCGCGATGACATAGCGCTCCCGCGCTTTCAGCCCCACCTTTTCGCCGCAGTGGGGCTTGATGACCACGGGGTAGCGGTCCGGCACCGCCGCAAATTCTTCCGGCACCGGCAGGCCCAGTTCGATGGCCCTTTGGTGGACGGTCTCCTTGTCGTTGAGGTCATCCAGCACCTGCGGCGGGGCCACAAGGAACCGGGCCACGGCGGCAAATTCCTCCCGCCGTCGGCTGACCAGGTTCAAGGTGTCTGCCCCGGTGCAGAAGAGGACGGGGGTATCATACTCCCCCAGCAAGGCCAGCAAGTTCTGCCCGTAGGCATCGTCCTTGCAGGAGCCGTCGATCCAGCGTGTCTCGGCGGCATAACGGGAGAGAAAGGAGGCCGGCGCAGCGGCGGCCTCCCCTTTCGTCTGGGTCACCACGACGCGGAAGCCCGCCGCCCCCAGGGCGCGGACCGCAGCCAGAGAGGCGCGGTACTTTCCGTCGGTGACAACTGCGGTCTTCACGGTGGTGACCCTCCTTGCACGGGGCTAGCTTCTGCCCCGGTAATAGTGATAAAAAGCGTCCTGGAGCCGGAAGGAGCAGGCGGCCACATCGCCCGCCTCCCACAGCCGGCCCACAGGCAGGTCCACGGTGGGGATGTAGCTGTCCAGCAGCTGGTCCAGCAGATCCTCCAGAAACTCCCCTTCGCACAGGCGGACTTCCCCGCCCGTCACGTTGGACAGCCAGAACAGGGACGTCACGTCCCGCCCCGTCTGGTCCTCAAACCGCGCCAGCACGCACACCCCTCTGGGCAGCTCCCCGCCCAAGGGCCGGCGCAGGGCGGTGAAATACAAGGCCCCGTTCCAGCGGTGGAACACGTCCCAGGCCAGGCTGGGGGCGCAGCGGCAGTAGAGCTCCCGCAGGAGCATCCGGCCGGACTGGTTGTTCAGCCGCAGCCAGCGCAGCTGCCCGGACTCCGTCCTGGTCTCCAAAATGCGCCCGGCCTGCCGGGTGAGATAGGCCCCCAGGCTGGGGCCTTCGTAAAAGCGCTGGGCCAGGTGCTCGAAAAAGTCCGTGAGGTCCGGCAGCATCCGGACATCCATCGCATCCGTCAGGGGGCGCAGGGCGGCCAGCAGGGCCTCCGCGCCCAGATAGTGGCCCGCCGAGGCCAGGCGGCCGTCGCTCTCCAGCAGGCCGTATAGCACGGAGCGGACGGCCTCGATGCTGCGGAAATAGGCGGACATGGTCCCGCCCAGCATGGCCTTTTCCCCGTCCGGGCGGCGGCCAAAGTAGCGGTCAAAGGCGGCCAACTCCTGGCCGGGGCTGCTCTGGGCCACTTGCAGCAGGGTCTCCATCTGGCTGATCCAGAAGTCCTGGTCGCCGAAGAAGTAGGCCGCGTTGCGGCTCACCCTGGCCGGGAAGCTGTCGCACCAGGCCAGTTCCCGCCGGTTCAGCTTCTCCCGGAAGGACTGGTCCAAGGCCCGCACACGCAGGTCCCCCGCGCTGCCGCCCGGCTCCACATAGTACAGGTCACTGCGCTGGGGTGGGCCCCAGGAGTCCTCATACCATTTGTAGAGCAGGTAAAAGCTCCCCGGCTGGTGCCCCGCAGCGACCCAGGCCATGGAGGCCCAGCTCTCGTGAACGTCGCTGCCCTTGCCCGCAGATTCGTCCAGCAGCCAGGCGATCCTGGCGCTGGAGAGCAGGTCGTGGTACATCCAGCAGAGTCTGTGTTCGTCTGTGTCGACCATCAGCTCTTCAAAGCTGTCTCGGTCTAAATAAATGGGATCGTCGAAGGGCATCGCACAAACCTCTTCTCCGTTAGTATCAGCAGGTGACTGGTTTGATTCAGGTGACTGGTTCTATTATAACAGCAGGCCCCCAGGACTGCAATCGTTCCGGGGGCCTTTTCGCAAGAAATTATTCGGAATTTGTCGGTCTTGTCCCCGCCCTCACTCCAGGAAATCCTGGGGCACCGGGTCGAAGGTCAGGATCTCTTCCTCCACCGGCGGCAGCGGGTCCTCGGCGGGCAGCGGCTCCTCCCCAAGGGGCTGGCCGGACTGCATCTGACGCCACTGGTCCTTGGTGATGAGGATCTGCCGGGGCTTGGCCCCCTCCGAGGGGCCGACGATGCCCTTGGCCTCGATCTGGTCCATGAGGCGGGCCGCGCGGGCATAGCCCAGCTTTAAGCGCCGCTGGAGCATGGAGACGGAAGCCTGGCCCACTTCGAGAATGGCCTCGACGCCGTCTTCAAAGCGCTCGTCCTGCTCCTCGCCGTCCTCCTCCCCGCCGGGATAGGCCCCGGCAGCGCCGGAGGACTTGCCCTTCTTGTCGGCGTTGGCTGCGTGCTGCTCGATCTCGGCCATGACCTGGTCGTCGTAGTCGGCGGCAGCGTTCTGCTTCACGCTGGCGACCACCTCGGCCACCTCTTCATCCGAGATGAAGCAGCCCTGCACGCGCAGCGGCTTGCCCGCCCCCAGGGGGAACCAGAGCATGTCGCCCTTGCCCACCAGCTTTTCCGCGCCGGTGGTGTCCAAGATGATGCGGGACTCCAGCGAGGAGGCCACGGCAAAGGCCACGCGGGAGGGGATGTTGGCCTTCATAAGGCCCGTGATGACATCCGCCGAGGGCCGCTGGGTGGCGATGACCAGGTGCATCCCGGAGGCACGGCCCATCTGGGCCACGCGGCAGATGGATTCTTCCACTTCCTTCGCCGCCACCAGCATAAGGTCAGCCAGCTCGTCGATGACGATGACGACTTTCGGCAGCGGCTCTAAGCCCTCCTGCCCCTGCGCCCAGTGGTTGTAGCCCGCCAGGTCCCGCACGCCCGCCTCGGCGAACATGCGGTAGCGCTTCATCATCTCCGTCACGGCCCATTGCAGGGCGCCGGCGGCCTTCTTCGGGTCGGTGACCACAGGGATGAGCAGATGGGGGATGCCGTTGTAGCCCCCCAGCTCGACCATTTTCGGGTCCACCATGATCAGCCGCAATTCCTGCGGGGTGGATTTATACAGCATACTGATGAGCAGGGAGTTGATGCACACCGACTTACCGGAACCGGTGGTACCGGCGATGAGCATGTGGGGCAGCTTGGAGCAGTCCCCCACGATATAGTTCCCGCCGATGTCCTTGCCCACGGAGAAGGCCACGCTGGACTTATGCCGCTGGAAGTTGGGCGATTCCAGCACCTCCCGGATGGGCACCGGGGTGACGATCTGGTTGGGCACCTCCACGCCCACCACCGAGATCTTTCCCGGAACCGGGGCAATCCGAACACTGGAGGCCCCCAAGGCCAGGGCCACGTCATCGGCCAGGTTGGTCAGCTTGTTCAGGCGGACGCCCTGTTCCAGGCTCACGTCATAGCGGGTGACCGAGGGGCCTTGCACCGCCCCGATGACCCGGCCGTTGATGCCGAAGGATTTCAGCGTCTCCGCCAGCCGGGACAAGGTGTCGTCCAGTTCCTCCTTGGCGGCCTGGTTGCCCTCCCGGCTGGGGGCGGCCAGCAGGTCCAGGGAGGGGAAGACATACTCCCGCTCCTCCTGGTCCAGGGTCTCCTGAATGGACTGCCCCACCGCGGCGGCCTCTTGATGGATCTCCGCCTGCCGCTGGGCCTTGCTCTGGGGCTTGGCCTCGGCCATGGCCATGGCGGCGGCACCCACAGCTGCCCCGGCGACCGCACCCGCCGCACCGGCAGCTACGCCAGGGCTTCCGGCGTGGTTCGCCGCCGTCGCCGCAGGGGCGACGGTGGGGGAAGGACTCCCCTCCAGCGGCTGCCAGATGGGCGCGTCCCCGGCTTCGGTCATGGGGGCGTCCGGCTGGAAATCGTCTGCGGGGGCAAGCTCCGGCTCCTGCTGCGCCGCCGCGCCGGTCTCTCGGTGGAAGAGGGTGTCGGCGGGGAGCATCTCTCCCTCGTCTTGTCGGAGGGATTGGGCTGAGGGCTTCGATTGGGCGCGATGGCTTCTCCGCTGGGCCTTCTCCTCGTCCCGCTTGGCCTGGAGCTTCTCCGGGTCGTCCAGGGGCACGTCCGCCGCCCGTTTGCGGCGGGGGAAGGGCCAGAGGGAGACGGCAGGGCGAGGCGCGGGGCGCGGGGCTTCGCGGGCAGCGTAGGGGGCAGGGTCAGGATCCTCGTCCCAGTCCTCGTCATCATAGTCGTCGTAATCGTCCTCGTACTCATCTTCATCGTCGTACTCGGCGTATTTCTCCCGGCGGGCGGCCCGCTGGGCGTGGTGGTCCCGCGCCTTGCTCACGGCTCCGCTCACCTGTCCACGGGTCACATGGGCCGCCAAGGCCAGCAGGATCACAAACAGCAGGGCAAAGACCAGGCCCGCCGCCAGGCGGCTGATGCCCTTCACGGTCACCACCGCCAAAAAGCCGGAGACCACACCCCCGCCCATGCTCTGGACCCCGTCGGTCCAGAGCCGGCCCACAAGATGAAGGTCAATGGGATACGCGCCCGGCCAAAGCAGGATGTGCAGCAGGGCACCCCCCACCACCGGCAGCAGCCCCAGGCACCACAGGCGCAGGGTCTGCCGCCGGTCCCGCCGGAACAGCAGCAGCCCCGCCGCCCACAGCAGCACGAAGGCCACCATCCAGAAGCCATAGCCGATGAGCCCCTGGATGCCCTTCTTGAGCAGGTCCGGGACCACGGCATGGATGCCGAACATCCCCAGGGCCACCAGCAGGGCCAGGAAGATGCACACCGCCGCCGCGATGCCCCGGCTCACCAGGTCGGGGGTGTAGGCGGCGGGTTTTTTACGCGCCGAAGTCCCCTTCTTGGCAGAAGAGGACTTGGCAGTTGCTCTTTTTGCGGGCTTGCCGGAAGCGCTTCCCGAAGCCGCGCGTTTTGTGTTGTCAGATTTCTTTTGTGTGGAAGACATAGTTTCCTCCCGATCCAGGGTCTGGTCTTAACCGTGGAAGATCAGGCTGGCCACCACGGCGGCCGCGCCGATGCCCCAGCAGTAATAGGCGAAGTTGCCGAACTTGCCCTTGTTGGTCAGCAGGTTCACAAGGCCGATGGCAAAGTAGCCGGACACCGCCGCCACGGCGGTGCCGATGAGGTAGGCGGGCAGCAGCGAGGTGTCGATGCCCTCCTGCACGGCCTCGGCGATGCTGAGGATATTGGCCCCCAGCACCGCAGGGATGGACATGAGGAAGGAGAAGCGCACGGCAAACTTCCGGCTAAAGCCCCGCACGAGGCCGGCGGAAATGGTGGTGCCGGACCGGGACAGGCCGGGGACCACCGCAATGGCCTGCCCCACGCCCACCAGGAGCGCGTCCAGCATGGTGGCGGACTTGGCCGTCTTCTTGCCCTTGGCCATCCGGTCGGACCAGAAGAGCAGGAAGCCCGTCAGCAGCAGGGCCACGCCGATGAAGATGGTGTTGCCATACAGCCCCTCCACCTTGCTCTTGATGGGCAGGATGACAAACAGAGGCAGGGTGGCAATGATGATCATCAGGATCATCCGCCCGTCGGGGGGCAGGCGCTTCATCTCCTTGCGCTTCTGGGCGGAGAAGACGCACTGGATGAGATGGACCAGCTCTTTCAGCAGGCCCAGGATGTCCTTCCGGTAGTAGACGAAAATGGCAATGAGGGTGCCCAGGTGCAGCAGCACATCGAAAAACAGGTTGCCGTCGGCAGACGCCATGCCAAAGAAGTGCTGGAACAGGGACAGGTGGCCGGAGCTGGAGATGGGCAGGAACTCCGCCACACCCTGGACCAGCCCCAGGAAAATCGAGGATAGGATGCTCATGTAGGATTGACCTCTTTCTTAGTTCATTCGGGCGCTCAGTGCTGATACAGCGCCAGCATCCCCTTGTAGGCCATGTAGCAGTCCAGCTTGGCCGTGGTCTCAAAGGGGGCGTGCATGGACAGGACCGGCACCCCGGCGTCGATGGTGTCGATGTTGCGGTTGGCCATGTAGCAGGCCACCGTGCCGCCGCCGCCCTGGTCGGTCTTGCCCAGCTCGGCCAGCTGCCAGATGACGCCCGCCTCGGCAAAGGTCCGGCGGACATAGCCCACCAGCTCGGCAGAGGCGTCAGATGCGCCGGACTTGCCCCGCGCCCCGGTGTACTTGCTGATGCAGACGCCGTAGTTGATGTAGGCGCTGTTTCTCGGCTCGTAGGCCTCGGCGAAGTTGGGGTCATAGGCCGCCGTCACGTCGGCGGAGAGGCAGAAGGAATGTTCATAGCAGGTCTTCCGCTGCACGCCCTGACCCTCACACAGATCGCTCATAAACGTATCAAAGGCGGCAGACTGCATCCCGGTCACGCCCAGGGAGCCGATCTCCTCCTTGTCTGCCAGCACGCAGATGGCCGTGCGGCGGGGCGTCTCGGTCAGGTCCAGCAGGGCCTTGAAGCAGGCGTAGGCACAGACCCGGTCGTCCTGGCCGTAGGCACCGATCACAGACCGGTCCAGGCCGATGTCCACGGCCTTGGCGGCGGGGACCGCCATCAGCTCGGCGGAGAGGAAGTCCTCCTCCACCATGCCGTACTTCTCGTTGAGAATGGCCATGACCGCCAGCTTCACCCGGTCAGCCCCCGCTTCCTGGTCAAAGGGACGGCTGCCGACAAAGAGGTTGAGCTGCTCGGCGGTCACGATCGCCCCCATGGTCTTCTTGGCCTGGTCCCCCGCCAGATGGGGCAGCAGGTCGCCCACGGTAAACTGCGGGTCGCCGGGATCCTCGCCGATGCGCACAGGCACAGAGGTCCCATTCTTCAAGACCACCAGGCCGTGCAGGGCCAGGGGGATGGTGGTCCACTGGTACTTCTTGATGCCCCCGTAGTAATGGGTCTTGCAGTAGGCCATTTCCTTGTCTTCGTACAGCGGGTTCTGCTTCAGGTCCAGGCGGGGGGAGTCGATGTGGGCCGCACCGATGACGGCGCCCTGCGCCAGGCTCTCCTGCCCGATCACAGCCAGCATAACGGACTTGCCGCGATTATTATAGTAGACCTTGTCACCGGCCTGGAGCTTCTCGCCCCGAACCAGGGGCCGGAACCCGGCGGCTTCCGCCTGGGCGATGGTGTAGGTCACGCACTCCCGCTCGATCTTGCCTTCGTCCAGGAAGGTCTTATAGCCTGCGCAGTAGTCCTGAATGGCCTGCTCCTCGCCGTCCGCCAGACGGTCGTAGCCGTTGGTGGGGCTGAAAAACAGGACGTCCCGCTTCTGCTGGGCCGGGGTCTTTTTGTTTTCTTCCATGGTTTTGTTCACCTCTAGTATCTCTTCAAAGAGCGCCTTGGCCCGTGCCCCGGTGGTCTCCACCGTGTCGGCCTCGGTGCTCTCGATGGTGTAGTCGCAGTGGGCCTGGAACCAGGCGCTGGGCTTCTGGGCGGACACCCGCAAGCGGGCGTAGTCCTCGGAAATGCCGTCGCGGGCCATGATGCGCTTGACCCGCAGCTCCTCCGGGGCGGTGACGGCCAGGGTGCAGTCGCAAAAATCGACCAGCTGGCTCTCCAAGAGGCCAATGGCGTCGATGCCCACGGCGGTGGCCCTGGCGGCCTTCGCCGCCTCGATGCGGCGCTGGGTCTCCCGGGCGATGTATTTGTGGGTGATCCGGTTCAAATCGGCCAAAGCCTTCTCGTCCTGAAAGACGACGGCCCCCAGCTTTTTCCGGTCCAGCTCGTTCCCGTCATACACGGGGCCGAAGCGGGCGATCAGCTCTGCCTGCATTGCCTGGGAAGACCGGGTCAGGTCGTGGTAGACGGCGTCGGCGTCGATGAGCACGCCACCCAGGGATTCCAAGGCTTGCAGGACGGTGGTCTTCCCCGCCCCGGTGGGGCCGGTGATGCCGATGACTCTCATGCCTGGTGCTCCCGGATAAAGTCCAGGATCTCCTGGGCCGGGATGCCGCCCTCCCGCAGGATCACAGGCTCGTCGCCGGTCAGGTCCACGATGGTGGACTCCACGCCCACGGCGCAGGGGCCGCCGTCCACGATGCCCTCAATGTGCCCGTCGAAATAGTCCAGGACCTCCTGCGCCGTCTTGGGGCTGGGCAGGTCGCTGGGGTTGGCGGAGGGGGCAGCCAGGGCCACGTCGGCCTCCTGCAAGATGCTCTGGGTCATGGGGTGGTCCGGGCAGCGCACGCCCAGGGTGTCGCCCTCGTCGTTGACCAGGGCAGAGACCACGCCCTTGTCCTCCAGGATCATGGTCAGCGGGCCGGGCCAATACTTCTCCGCCAGGGCATAGGCCACCGGGGGGATGTTCTCGCAGTAGCGCTCCACCATGTCCATGCCCGTGACCAGGATGGAAAAGGCCTTTTCCCGCTCCCGCTGCTTGACCTCAAAGAGGGTCCAGATGGCAGCGCTGTTCTCCGCGTCGGCAGCCAGACCGTAGACCGTCTCCGTCGGCACGGCCACCAGGCCGCCCTTGCGCAGCATCGCCACGGCGTCGGAAAGCTGCTCCATATTGTATCGATTCGTCTTACGCATCCTCGTTCTCACTCGCTTTCTGTTGTCTGTGTTCCGCCAGGATCAGGCCCTCCACCAGCTCGTCCAGGTCGCCGTTCAGCACGGCGTCGAGCTTGTAGAGCGTCAGGCCGATGCGGTGGTCTGTCACCCGGCCCTGGGGAAAGTTATAGGTTCGGATCCGCTCGTTGCGCATCCCGGAGCCGACCTGACTGCGGCGCTGCCCGGCGATGGCCTCCTCCCGCTCCTCTTTCGCCCGCTGGTAGAGGCGGGCGCGGAGAATGGAGAGGGCGCGGTCCTTGTTCTTATACTGGCTCCGCTGATCCTGGCACTCGACCACCGTGCCCGTGGGCAGGTGGGTCACCCGGATGGCGGACTCGGTCTTGTTGATGTGCTGTCCCCCGGCCCCGGAGGCCCGGAAGGTGTCGATGCGCAGGTCATTGGGGTCCAGGGTAAAGTCCACCTCGTCCACCTGAGGCAGCACGGCCACCGTGCAGGTGGAGGTGTGGATGCGCCCGCCGGACTCCGTCTCCGGGACCCGCTGGACGCGGTGTACCCCGCTCTCGTGCTTGAGTCTGGCGTAGGCCGTCTCGCCCTTGACCAGGCAGGAAAGCTCCTTCACGCCCCCCAGCTCGGTCTGATTGACGTTCGTCAGCTCTAGCTTCCAGCCCTGCTTTTCGCCGTACATGGAGTACATGCGGAAGAGGTCCGCGGCAAACAGCGCCGCTTCCTCGCCCCCGACGCCCGCCCGGATCTCCAGGAAAACATCTTTCCCGTCCATGGGGTCCTTGGGCTGGAGCAGGAGACGAAGCTCCTCTTCCAGCCGGTCCAGCTCCGCGCGGAGCGCCGTCTCCTCGGCCTTGGCCAGCTGGCGGCACTCCGGGTCGTCCAGCAGATCGGCCAGGCCGTCCAGATCGGCCTGGGCTTTCTGGTGCTGCCGGTACGCTTCCACGAGGGGGAGCAGGTCTTTCTGCTCTTTGTTCAGGCTGGCAGCCAGGTCCGGGTCGTCATACGTCTCCGGCTGGGAGAGCTGGGTCTCGATCTCTTCCAGGCGCAGGCAGGCCCTGGTGAGCTGCGCCCACATTACTCGGCCTCGGCAGCTGTTTCCTCTGCCTTTTCTGCCGCTTCCTGTTCGGCCGCTTCCTCGGCCTCCCGGCGCTGGTAGTCCAGCAGCATGGCTTCATACTGCTTCATCATGAGGCTGTACTCATAGGCGGAGGTCTCGGAGCTGCTCATGGGGCTGTCGTCCACTTCCTCCTGGGGAAGCTCGGCGGATTCGTCCAGCTCCCCGGCCTCGGCCTTTTCGTTGAGCAGGTCAAACAGCTCCTGCATCTTCTCGTCGGTGGACTGAGAGCCGTTGATGGTCTTGTTGTCAGGCATAGTGTTCTTCTCCTTTTGTCGTGTTGGTGCAAAATACTCAGCCTTCCTCGGCGGCAATGGCCTCGGAAAGCACCTCCCATTTTTCCATGAGGGCGTCGTATTCGGCGGTGTACTCCGCCTCCTGCTCTGCCAGCTCCTGGAGCTTTTGATAGTCGGAAGCTGCCGCTTCCTTTTCGGCGTTCAGGGTCTCCATCAGCTGGTCCAGCTTTTCCATCCGCTTTTCTGCGGCGGCCAAATCCTTTTTCAGCTGCTTGGTGCCCCCGGTCCGCTTGGGTTTCTCTTTCTTGACTTTTTCCTCTTTTTGCGGCTTGGGCGGCGGGGCCAGCTGCTTCTGCCGCTCCCGCCAGGCCTGGTAGGCCGCGTAATCCCCCTTGAAATCGGTGACAACGCCGTTTTCCAGGGTCCAGATGCGGGTGGCGAACCGGTCGATGAAATACCGGTCATGGGAGACGAAGAGCAACGCGCCCTCATACTCCTCCACGGCTTCCTCGATCCACTCTCTGGAATCCAGATCCAAATGGTTCGTCGGCTCGTCCAGGATGAGGAAGTTGACTTTTTCGTCCATCAGCATACAAAGCCGCAGGCGGCTCTGCTCCCCGCCGGAGAGGACCGAGACCGGCTTGAACACATCCTCCCCCTGGAAGAGGAAGCGGCCCAATCTGTCCCGCGCCTGCTGCGCGTCGCACCCGGCGTCGTAGATCATGGTGTCGTACAAACTCCGCTCCGGGTGGGCAAAGCGAATTTGCTGGGGCAGATAGCCGGTCTTCACGGTGATGCCCTGTTTCACCACGCCGCCGTCCTGGGGTTCCTCCCCCAGAATGATCTTCAGGAGCGTGGATTTCCCCGTCCCGTTGTCGCCCAGCAGGGCCACCCGGTCGCCGTCCTCCAGGCGCAGGGTCACGTCGTGGAAGAGCGTCCGCTCCCCAAAGGTCTTGCTCAGATCCCGCAGGGAGAGCAGGTCGTCGGCGTGAAACTCCGCCTGGCCGAACTTGGCCTTGAGCTTTTTCACCCGGTCCGGCCGGGCGGTCTGGTTGAGCTTCGCCATGCGCTTCTCGATGGAGAAGGCCCGCTTGTTGAGGTGCTCCGTGTTGTGCTCGTGCATCATCCGCACGGTGTCGGACAGGCGTTGCAGCTCCGCCTGCTCCTTCTTGTATTGCCGCAGCTGCTCCAGGTAGCGCTTCTCTTTTTCCACCGCATAGAAGGAGTAGTTCCCGGAATAGAATTCCGCCTTGCCGTCCTTCAGCTCCACGACCCGTGAAATGGTCTTGTCCAAAAAGTAGCGGTCATGGGAGATGACCAGAACCGTACCCTTGTAATGGCTGACGTAATCCTCCAGCCATTCCGTGGCGTGCAGGTCCAGGTGGTTCGTCGGTTCGTCCAGGAGCAGAATTTCAGTATCTACCAGAATCAGACGAGCTAAGTTGATGCGGGTCTTTTCCCCGCCGGAGAGCTGGGCAAAGTCTTTCGCCCGAAAGTCTTTTGAGATACCCAGGCCGGAGCAAATTTTTTCTAAGCGCGTCTCGATCTCATAGCCGCCGCCCGTTTCATACGCCGCCTGCAAGCGGTCGTACTGGGCCAGGAGCTGGGCGTCGCCCCCGGCCAGCTGGTCGGAGAGGGCTTCCATCTCCTGCTCCATGGCTTTGAGATCGTCAAAGGCCGTGCGCAGCACGTCCTCCACGGTGTACCCGGCGGGGTAGACGGGGATCTGGGAGATGAGCCCCAGCCGCTTCCCGGTGGGGATGATCACCTGCCCGCTGTCGGCCTCTTCCTGGCCGGTGAGGATGCGGAAGAGCGTGGTCTTGCCCGCGCCGTTCCGGCCTAAAATGCCCACCCGCTCGCCGGTGTCCACCTGAAAGGTCAGGCCGTTGAGAACGGGCTGACCCACTTCATATTCTTTTACTAAGTCGCGTACCGCAATGTCGATCATGGATGTGTTTCCTCTGTGGGGCGCAGCGCCGCCCGGCAGAATTTTGCCGGGGGGAGTGGCGCGTGGCCCCGAAATATGATATGATAACGCCAACCCAACGGAGCACGCTTTGAGCTTTCCTCAAAACACGCTCCCCGAACAGGAGGCATACTAAACATGATTTCACTTCTGTGGCAGGACAGCGTCCTGTCTTTGCTGGACCAGTCTGTGTATCCCCAGGAGGAGCGGTGGCTCACCTGCACCAGCCTGGAAGAGACGGTCCAGGTCCTCTCCTCCGGTGCGATCCTGGAGGAAAAGATCGCCGCCATCGCCGGGGCCTACGGCCTGTGTCAGGCCGCCCTGGCTGCCCAGGACTTGCAGCAGACCCCGCAGTTTGACGAGGTCCTGGCCGGGGCCCGCGCCATGCTGCTGGAGAGCCGGAACCACAGCCGGGACATGCAGCTGGCCCTGGACTTCATGGCGGATCCGCCCGAAGCCTACACCAAAAACGTAGACCGCATCACGACCCTCTTGGCCACCGCCGTGACGTTTGAGCGGCAGCAGGTCGTGGCCGACCGCAACACCGCCCGCAACGGCACCGACCTCATGAGCGAGGGCACCCGCGTCCTGCTGCGGACCGACCGGGGTGCGTTCCACTCCGCCGCTCCCACCGGGGCCTTGGGCATCGCCCGCCGGGGCTGGAAGCGGAAGCTCATCGAGCAGGTCACCCTCTGCGAGGGCCGCCCCTCTCTGACCGCCGGGACCTTGCTGGCCCAGGAGCTGAGCAAGGACAATGTGCCCTGCACGCTCATCCCCGACCAGGCCGCCGCCACCTTCCTGGCCCGCCAGGGGGCGCACATGGTCCTGGTGGACGGCATGTTAGCCGCCAAAAACGGCGACCTGAAGGCCCCCGTGGGTGCCTATGAGCTGGCCATCGCCTGCTACTTCCACTCCATCCCCTTCTACGCCGTGCTCAGCGCCGACGACATCGACCTCGACGCCGCCGACGGCAGCGCCTTCGGCCAGGCCGAGGGGGACCCTCATTCCGTCACCGCCGGTCTGCCCTGCGGCGACGCCGAGGGCTGGACCCCCGCCTACGACGTGGTCCCCGCCTTCCTCATCACCGGCATGATCACCGACCGCAACATCTCCTGCGCCCCCTATGAGGAGACGCTGGAGGACACGGTAAAGAACGCCCCCCGGAAGATGATCGTGGACTTCGGTTCCTAAACATTGCAGTCAAACCTGCAAACCAGAACCCAGAAGCGGGAGACAGCCCAGCCGGGCTGTCCCCCGCTTTTTTTATGGTTTAATTCTTGGGGGCCAGGCGCTGCAGCTCGCGGGTCAGCTCCTCAAAGGCCATGCCGCGAGAGGCCTTGACCAGGATCACCGCACCAGGCCGGATGAAGTTGGCCAGCAAGGGCTTTGCCGCCGCCCGGTCCTTGGCGTAAATGGCCCCTTCCATGCCGGCCTGGTGGGCCGCGTCATAGATGTTCCAGGCCAGCTCGCCCACGGCCAGCAGCGCGTCGATGTTGCCCAGGGCAGCGGCGCACTCGCCCATACCCCGGTGCAGCTCGGGGCCAAGCTCGCCCAGTTCAAACATATCACCCAGGATGGCCACGCGGAACGTCGCGTCGGTCTGGGACAGCACTTCCAGCGCCGCCCGCATGGACTGGGGGTTGGCGTTGTAGGCGTCGTCCAGAATGGTCACGTCGCCCTGACGGATCACGTTCATCCGCATCTTGGTGGGGACGAAGGCCTCCACGCCCTTCTTCATCTCCTCGCCGGTCATGCCAAATTTTTCGCCGATGGCGCAGGCCATGAGAACGGGATAGATCATGTGGTTGCCCAGGGCGGGGATGGTCACGGTGAACTCGGTCTTGGGGGTCTTGATCTTGCACTGCAGCCCCTTGGCGCCCATCTGCCGGATCTCTTTGGCCTCGTAGGGCGGCTCGTGGTCCGCGCCGCACCAGAGGATGCCGGGGGCGATCTTCCCGTCCAAGGTCCGCAGCAGGGGGTCATCCCCGTTGAGGACGGCCAGATCGTCGCCGGTCATGGCCTGGAAGATCTCGCTCTTGGCCTTTAAGATCCCCTCCCGGCTGCCCAGGTTCTCGATGTGGGCATCGCCGACGTTGGTGATGACCGCCACATTGGGGGAGACGATACGGGTCAGGTAGTCGATCTCGCCGAAGTGGTTCATGCCCATCTCCAGCACGCACAGCTCGTGCTGGGGGTTCAGACGGAAGAGGGTCAGGGGCAGGCCGATCTCGTTGTTGTAGTTGCCCTCGGTCTTCAGGACCCGGAACTTCTGGCTCAGGACGGAGGCGATCATGTCCTTGGTCGTGGTCTTGCCCACGCTGCCGGTGATGCCGATGACCGGGATGGGGAACTTGGCCTTATAGGCCCTGGCCACCTGGCCCAAGGCCTGCACCGTGTCCTCCACCAGAACATAGAACTTCCCCGGCACCGCCTCCTTCGGGGGCACGGCGGTCAGGCAGCCCAAGGCACCGCCCTCTAAGGCTCCGGTGATGAACTGGTGCCCGTCGATGTTTTCGCCGCGGATGGCCACGAACAGGTCCCCGTCATGGACGGCCCGGCTGTCGGTCTCCACGCCGGAAATGGTCGTGTCCAGACTGACGTCTCCCAATAGCTTGCCGTCGGTGGCGGCCAGCAGTTCTCTTACTGTCATTGGTTCCATAGTGCGTGCTCTCTCCTTTATGCTCGTCTCTCAGCCGTTGCGGGCCTTGAGGGATTCGTCAATGATCCGCTGGCACAGGCCGGCGTAGTCCAGGCCGATGGCGGCAGCCTCCTGGGGCACCAGGCTCGTGGGGGTCATGCCCGGCAGGGTGTTGATCTCCAAAAACCAGGGGGTGCCGTCCTCGGTGACGATAAAATCCGCCCTGGAGTAGACGGTCAGGCCCAGGGCCTCATACACCGTCTCAGCCGCCTTCCCTACGGCTTTTTCCCACTCCGGGGGGATCTCCGCCGGACAGACCTCTTTGGCTGCGCCCGGCTGATATTTATTTTCATAATCATAGAACCCATCGCTGGGGATGATCTCGATGGAGGGCAGGGCCTTGCCCGCTAAGATGCCCACCTGGATCTCCCGGCCCTTGATGTACTGCTCCAGCACGCACTGGCCGCCGAATTCCAGGCCCTTCACCAGGGCGGCGTACAACTCCTTCTTCGTGTGGGCAATGAAAACGCCGATGGAGGACCCGCTGGCCACGGGCTTCACCACGCAGGGCACGGGGGTGGTGCTGGTCAGGCTGTCGATATCTTTCATCGTATACTCCGCCCGCCGCCACTTGGGGGTGGCCACGTCCAGCTCAGCGATGAGCCGCTTGGTAAAATCCTTATCCATGGCAATGGCAGAGCCTAAGTATCCCGCGCCGGTGTAGGGGATGCCCATGAGGTCAAAGGCCGCCTGCACGCGCCCGTCCTCGCCGCAAGTACCGTGAAAGGCCAGAAAGACGATGTCGGCCATCTGGCACAGCTCTAACACGCCCTGGCCAAACTGGTTGGGGCTGTTCCATTTCCGCTGCTGCTTGACGGCTTCCAAGTCCGGAGCCTTGGGGTCTACCTGCTTCCAGCGGTCGGTCACGTCCCGGTCAAAGAACGCCTCCAAGGGCCCGTCGTAGTCCTCCAGGCCGAAATACATATCCACCAAAGCCGCCTGATGCCCCAGGCTCCGCAGAGCGTGGGTGATCATGGTCCCGGAAGAAAGAGACACATTCCGCTCCGGGCTCAGGCCGCCTGCCAACACAACGATTTTCATAAAAGGCCCTCCTTTCGCTGTCAAGCCCCCCTGCCGGGGGCCTTTGGGCCGATCCAGGGATGATCTAGGTACATTTTATAGATTATATCATAGCCCGCCTAAAATCTCAACCAGAACGGTAGCGGCGAAATGACGGAAGTCAGGGCAGACAAAAGGCCCCCGGCTGACACCTCAGAACCATAGCTTCACTTCTCAAGATATGCGCCAGCCTTGCCCTTCGTCTCTTCAAACACAAAAATCTCCAAAGCCGCAGGACACATAACATGTGCTACCTGTTGCTTTGGAGATTTCTGGTGGTGCCAAATTCTTCGGTCAAAAACGCTTTGATCTGTTTCTGCTGGTTGCTCTTCACCGGGATACCCTCTTCTGATAAAAATGGTCCATCGTCCCGTGGAGGACTGTGCTTGGCTTTTCGATCTCCTGAAATCCCAGCTTTTCTATAGAGTCTCATGGCCGTTGTCAGGTTGCTGTGTGTCTCCAGATAGAGCTGCGCATAGCCGGCCTCTCTGGCCCAGTCCTCTGCCAGGCGCATCAGCGCCTTGCCGTGGCCCTTTCCCTTGGCCGGATCTGCCAAATACAGCTTCTGTACCTCCGCGCAGCCGGGAATGGGCGCAAACTCGGCCACGCCAACGCCGCCGACCACCTTCTCTGTCTCGTCCAGCGCAATGAAGTAGGCTCTCTTTTTGGGTGCTTTGGCATAGTATTGGCTCATGTGGTCCAGCTCCGGGTCAAAATAGGCCGTTCCCGGAATGTCTAACTGAAGCTGCTCCAAATTCGTGCGAATGATCTTGGCCAGCGCTGCATCATCCGCCGCAGTGATCGTTCTGTAGTGTAGCATGCTCGATCCCTTCTCCTGTGGTTTTGTTGTTCGGAGAGACGAAAATCGGGCGTGCCGTAGCTGGCACGCCCGTATTTTCGCGTTCCTGATGGAAACCGATATTAGTCCTTATAGCCGATAGCCTTGGGATCGGTGGGGCAGGAATCCTCGCAGCCGCCGCAGTCGATGCACTCGGAAGAGACAACGCAGACTTCCTTGCCGTCAACAGCGCCTTCCTGGATAGCGCCGGTGGGACATTCCTCCATACAGCTCTTGCAGAAGGTGCACAGTTCAGGATTAATAGCGTACATAGTAAGGTACCTCCAAATAGTTTTTTCTTGGCAACCCACATTGTATCACATTTTTCTAAAAATGCAATTCTAAAATCACAGAAAATCGTTGGTTATTTTGATAGATTTCGGGCAAGATTTTTAGGTAGATTCTCCATAAAAACCTATCTGGGAGGAATATCTCTATGCAAAACACCTTGAAACCGTCCCATTCCGGTTCTGCTGTGCCCGAATTGGAGGGAGCGCCTTGCTCCGTCAGCCACGAAAACCGAATGATTCCTGTCATTTCCTCCCCCCAGTGCGGCGGAGCAAACGGAGGAAAAAAGGAGGCGAAGGCATGAGTCCCTTTCTCTTTCCCATGCGCTCCTGGGGCAGCGGCGGCTCCCCGGCCCCCCGCTCCCGCGGCGAGGCCAATCATCCCCCCTCTCCCCCTTCCCCCGCCACGCGCCTGCTGGACCAACACGCCCAGGACATGCTCCAAGCCGCCGGGCGGGGCAGCTACGACCCCGTCACCGGCCGGGACGCGGAGCTGGAGCGGGTCATTCAAATCCTATTGCGCCGGACCAAAAACAATCCCGTGCTGTTGGGCGAAGCCGGGGTGGGCAAGACCGCCGTGGTGGAGGCCCTGGCCCAGCGCATGGCCCTGGGGCAAGTCCCGGACGCGCTGACCCACAAGCGCCTGCTGGCCCTGGACCTGGCCTCCGTCATCGCCGGGACGAAGTATCGGGGCGAGTTTGAGGAGCGCATGAAAAACATTTTGAACGAAGTGGGCCGCGCCGGGAACGTCATCCTCTTCCTGGACGAGCTGCACACCCTGGTCGGTGCCGGCAGCGCAGAGGGGGCCATTGACGCGGCCAATCTCTTAAAGCCCGCCTTGGCCAGGGGCGGCGTGCAGCTCATCGGAGCCACGACCACCGAGGAATACCGCCGCTTCTTAGAAAAGGACTCTGCTTTAGAGCGCCGCTTCCAGCCCGTGCAAGTGGAGGAACCCAGCCGGGAGACCACCCTCTCGATCCTGCGCACCCTGGCCCCCCGCTACGCCCTGCACCACGGCCTGACCTTCGCCGAGGGGACGCTGGAAGCCGCCGTCACCCTCTCCGCCCGCTACCTGCCCCAGCGTCGCCTGCCGGACAAAGCCATCGACCTGCTGGACGAGGCCGCGTCCCAGGCCCGCCTGCGGACCCAGGCGCTCCCGCCCAACTTGAACGCCCTAGCTCAGCGGGTCCAGTTGGTCGTCCGGGAGCGGGACGAGGCCATTGCCGCCCAAGATTACGAGGCCGCCGCCCGCTGCCGGGACGCAGAAGCCGACTTCCGCCGGGAGCTGGACCAGGGCCGGGCCGACTGGCTGGCCGCCCAGGCTCCGCCCGTGGTCACGCCCCAGGACGTAGCCCGCACCATCTCCCAGTGGACCGGCATCCCCCTCACCCGCCTGACCCAGGGGGAGGCCAATCAGCTGCTCCGTCTGGAGCAGGAGTTAGGCCGCCGGGTGGCGGGACAAACCGCTGCCGTCCGGGCCGTCGCCCGCGCCATCCGCCGCAGCCGGACCGGGCTGAAGGAACCCCACCGGCCCGTGGGCGCGTTTCTCTTTCTGGGGCCCACCGGCGTGGGCAAGACCGAGCTGGCCAAGGCCCTGGCCCAAGCCCTCTTTGGCTCGGAGGAGGCGCTCATCCGCTTCGATATGTCCGAGTTCGGCGAGCGCCACACCGCCAGCCGTCTCACCGGCTCGCCCCCCGGCTACGTCGGGCACGAAGAGGGCGGACAGCTCACCGAAGCCGTCCGCCGCCACCCGTACAGCGTTTTATTGTTCGACGAGCTGGAAAAGGCCCACCCGGACGTCTGGAATCTGCTCTTGCAGATCATGGAAGACGGTATCCTCACCGATTCCCAGGGCCGCCGGGCCAGCTTCGGCAGCACCGTGCTCATCATGACTTCTAATGTGGGCGGCGAAGCCCTCTCCACCGGCGTCCCCCTGGGCTTCTCCGGCGGACAGGCGGGCAAAACAGCCCAGAGCGCCGCCCTCCAGCGGGAGCTGCGCCAGGTCTTCCGCCCGGAGTTTCTCGGCCGCCTGGACGAGATTGTGACCTTCCACCCCCTGGACGAGGGTGAACTGGAGACCGTCGCCCGCAAGCTCCTGACGGCCTTCGCCCACCGTCTCTCCGCCTCCGGCATCGACTTTCTCCCCTCCGACCAGGCCATCCGCTGCCTGGTCCGCCAGGGCAAGACGGAGCAGCGCTACGGCGCTCGCCCCCTCCGCCGCCTCATCCGCACCCAAGTGGAGGACCCCGCCGCCGACCTTCTCCTCCGCCAGGCCGTTACCGCCGGCGGCACACTCTATCTGGAGGAGGACGAGGGGCAGCTAGTCCTCTCGCCGCTCACTTGATCCCACACCGAATCGCACGCATTTCCGTCTTTTTTCCGTTTTTCCCGTAGGGGCCGCAGACCCCTGCGGCCCGCGCATCCAGGGCAGTGCCTCGTTCCATTCCATGGTACTGCCCACCAGGTCACGGGCCGCAGAGGTCTGCGGCCCCTACGATTTTTTGCAAAAAATTTTCTCTTTTCCACCCTTTTCCATTCTCTCTGCCGGAACTTTGCAGTTGTTTTTCCACACATCGTGCGCTATAATAGAGCGAAATACTTATTTTTAGGTTGTCCCCTTTGGGATACTTTGCGATATTATATTAGAAAGATTTGTTCAAACGTTTGAAACGTTTTTGAGGTGAGATCATGTCACTGCGCATCGGAATCGACATCGGCTCCACCACCGTGAAGGTCGTGGTGCTGGATGAACAGAATAAACTGCTCTTCCGCTCCTATGAGCGGCACTATTCCAAGACCCGCGAGCGCACCTGCCAGACCCTGCAAGGGCTGCGCGGGATGCTCGGCGGGCAGGAGATCAAGCTCTCCATCACCGGCTCGGCCGGTCTGGGCGTGGCCAAGGCTGCGAACCTGGACTTCGTGCAGGAGGTCTACGCCACCGCCGCCGCCGTGCGTCAGTTCATCCCCCAGACCGATGCCGTCATCGAGCTGGGCGGCGAGGACGCCAAGATCATCTTCTTCGGCAACACCCTGGAAGAGCGCATGAACGGCTCCTGCGCCGGCGGCACCGGGGCCTTCATCGACCAGATGGCCACCCTGCTCAACGTCTCGGTGAACGAGCTGGACGAGCTGTCGCTCAAGCACGAGAAGATCTACCCCATCGCCTCCCGCTGCGGCGTCTTTGCCAAGAGCGACATCCAGCCCATTCTGAACCAGGGCGGACGAAAGGAAGACGTGGCCGCCTCCATCTTCCAGGCCGTGGTCGATCAGACCGTCGCCGGCCTGACCCAGGGCCGGGAGCTGACGGGCACCATCGTGTTCTTGGGCGGCCCGCTCCACTTCCTGGCCGGTCTGCGCCAGCGGTTCGTGGAGACGCTGCATCTGGATGCCGAACACGCCATCTTCCCGGAGGACGGCGATTGCTTCGCCGCCATCGGCGCGGCCCTGTGCACCGAGGAGTGCCAGCCCCGGAAGTTTGACGACGTGCTGGACCTTCTCGAACACACCACCACCGTCTCCGCCCCCGTGGACACCATGCCTCCCCTCTTCACCTCAAAAGAGGAGTACGAGGCGTTCTCCCGGCGGCACCAGTCCATGACGGTCCCCACGGTGGACCTCCATACCTATTCCGGCCCCGCTTACTTAGGCATCGACGCCGGTTCTACGACCACGAAGCTCGTCCTCATCGACAAGGACGACAACATTCTGTACTCGTTTTACCACTCCAACCAGGGCAACCCCGTCCGCATCGTCCTGCCCCAATTAAAAGAGATCTACGCCCAGTGCGGCGACCGCATCACCCTCTGCGGGGCCGCCGTCACCGGCTACGGCGAGGACCTCATCAAGAACGCCTTCTCCTGTGACCTAGGCCTGGTCGAAACGGTGGCCCATCTCAACGCCGCCCGTCACTTCACCCCCGACGTGGACTTCATCATCGACATCGGCGGGCAGGACATGAAGTGCTTCAAGATCCGCAACGGGGCGGTCGATTCGATTTTGCTCAACGAGGCCTGCTCCTCCGGCTGCGGCTCCTTCATCGAGACCTTTGCCAAAGCCCTGGGCTACTCCATCGCGGACTTTTCCAAGATGGGCCTCTTTGCCAAGCACCCGGTGAACCTCGGCTCCCGGTGTACCGTCTTTATGAACTCCTCCGTGAAGCAAGCCCAGAAGGACGGTGCTTCGGTCGAAGACATCTCCGCTGGCCTCTCCATCTCGGTGGTGAAAAACGCCATCTACAAGGTCATTCGCGCCGCCAGCGCCGACGACCTGGGCAAGCACATCGTCGTGCAGGGCGGCACGTTCCTCAACGACGCCGTTCTTCGCTCCTTCGAGCTGGAGATCGGCCGGGAAGTCACCCGCCCGACGATTTCCGGCATCATGGGCGCTTACGGCGCGGCCCTGGCCGCAAAGGAGCTTGGCCTGCCCAAGTCCGCCCTGCTCTCCGCGAAGGACTTAGAGGAGTTCACCCACGAGGCCCGGCCCGCCACCTGTAAGCTCTGCACGAACCACTGCTCTCTGACCATCAACCGCTTCAACGGCGGCCGCCGCTTCATCTCCGGCAACCGCTGTTCCCGTCCCCTGGGCCAGGAGAAGATCGACATCCCGGACCTGATGAAGTTCAAGTACCAGTATCTCCGCTCCCTCCAGGGCAAGGGCGGCGGCGACGGTTCCCGCGGCAAGATCGGCATCCCCTTCGGGCTGAACATGTACGAGAACCTGCCCTTCTGGTACACCCTCTTTACCAACCTGAACTTCGAGGTGGTCCTCTCCCACGAATCCACCCGGAGCCTGTACATCAAGGGGCAGCAGACCATCCCCTCGGACACCGTCTGCTACCCTGCCAAGCTCCTGCACGGCCACGTCATGGCCCTGCTGGACGAGGGCGTGGACACCATCTTCTACCCCTGTATGTCCTACAACTTCGACGAGCACCTGGCAGACAACCATTATAACTGCCCCGTCGTCGCCTACTACCCCGACCTGCTGGCGGTGAACATCCCCGCCCTGTCCAAGGTCAAGTACCTCCACCCCAACCTGGGCATCCACCGCCCGAAAGACTTTGAGAAAAAGGGCGCCAAGCTCCTGGCCGAGGAGTTCGGCGTGCCCAAGCGGGAGGCCGTCAAGGCCATCCGCAAGGCCTACGAAGCCTACCACGGCTTCCGGGACCTGGTCCAGCAAAAGGGCGCGGAGTACATCGACTTCGCCCGGAAGAGCGGCCGTAAGATCCTGGTGGTCGCCGGCCGTCCCTACCACATGGACCCGGAGATCAACCACGGCATCAACGACCTCATCACGTCCTTCGGCTTCGTGCTGGTGACGGAGGACGCCGTCTTCCAGCACATGGGTAAGGAGCCCCGTCACGTCCTGAACCAGTGGACCTATCACGCCCGCATGTACAACGCCGCCCGCTACGTCTGCACCCAGCCGGACATGGCCTTCATCCAGCTGGTGTCCTTCGGCTGCGGCGTGGACGCCATCACGACGGATGAGCTGCGCTCCATCCTGGAGGAACACGGCGAGCTGTACACCCAGCTCAAGATCGACGACATCTCCAACCTGGGCGCGGTCAAGATCCGCATCCGAAGCCTCATCGCCGCCCTGGACGCCAGAGACGCCCAGGCCAGGAAACACGCACCGGAAGGAGGGGACGCAAATGGCTAAGCTAGAATACGACGAGACCGGCCGCCTGCTCTTTACCCAGGAGATGCGGAAGGAGTACACCATCCTCATCCCGCAGATGCTGCCCATCCACTTTGGCTTCTTCGCCAAGCTTCTGGCCCGCTCCGGGTACAACGTGGCCATCCTGAACAACGACGGGAAAGCCGTCGTGGACAGCGGCCTGAAATACGTCCACAACGACGCCTGCTACCCCGCCCTGCTGGTCATCGGACAGATGATCGACGCCATTCAGAACGGCGGCTATGACCCCCATAAAGTCGCCCTGCTCATCACCCAGACCGGCGGCGGGTGCCGGGCCTCCAACTACATCCACATGCTCCGCAAGGCCTTGGAAAAGGCCGGGTTAGACTATATCCCCGTCATCTCCCTCTCCTTCGGCCTGGAGAAAAACCCCGGCTTCCACTGGACCGTGGGCCTCATCCGCCGCCTCATCTACGGCATGATGTACGGCGACCTCATCATGAACGTGGCCAACCAGGTCCGCCCCTATGAAGTAAACCCCGGCGACACCGCCGCCCACGTGGACCACTGGACCACGGAGCTGCTGGACCGCTTCGACAAGGGCGACGGCATGTCCCGCAAGAAGATGCGCGGCATCTTTGACGAGATTTGCGCCGACTTCAAGTCCATCCCCGTCTCCGGCGAGGAGAAGATCCGGGTCGGCGTGGTGGGTGAGATCTACATCAAGTTCTCGTCCCTGGGCAACAACCAGCTCGAGCAGTTCCTCCTGGACGAGGGGGCCGAGCCGGTGGTGCCGGGCCTGACGGACTTCATGATCTTCAAGATCTACAACCGCGTCTCCGACGTGGACATGTTCGGCGGCAGCAAGCTCAAGCAGCTGCTCTGCCAGTTCTTCATGGGCTACATCGAAAAATGCCAGCTGGACATGATCGCCGCCCTGAACAAGGCCGGCTTCCGCGCCCCCGGCACCTTTGCCGAGCTGCACAAGCTCATCCACGGCTACTTAAACGACGGCTGCAAGATGGGCGAGGGCTGGCTGCTCACCGCCGAGATGCTGGAGCTGATCCACTCCGGCACACCCAACATCGTCTGCGCCCAGCCCTTCGGCTGCCTGCCCAACCACATCGTCGGCAAGGGCATGATCCGCGCCCTGAAGGACGATTACCCCAACTCCAACATCGTCGCCGTGGACTACGACCCCGGCGCAACGAAGATCAACCAGGAAAACCGCATCAAGCTCATGCTGGCCAACGCCAAGCGCATCGCCAAAGAGGAACAGAAACAGCAGGAATCCCCCGCTCCCGCTGCCCATTAAAAAAGGAGCGCCGGTCTTGACAAGACAGGCGCTCCTGGACTATACAGCGTTCCCACATTTTGTTCTTTGTTCATTTCACAAAATGCCCTTGAATCCGCAAAATCTCTTTGATATAATTAGCGTATCAAAGGGGTGGTGTTCGCGTGTTGACTGAAGAGTTTGTTGAATTAGCAAACAAAATTTGCAAACAGAAAGCGGAAGAGCAAACGATTGAGCTAAAATCCGCCCAAACAGGCTGTCCGAAGAGACTGTATGATACGCTGTCGAGTTTTTCTAACCAAGACAGTGGCGGTGTTCTTGTGTTCGGTATTGATGAGCAGGCTGCCTTTCAGGTGGTCGGAGTCTATGATCCACAGGATCTGCAAAAGAAAATAACGGAACAATGCTTACAAATGGAGCCGCCGGTTCGCGCTGTCTTTACCCTGGCAGAATATCACGGAAAAATGATTTGTGCAGCGGAAATACCAGCCATTGACATCGCAGAGCGTCCCTGTTACTACCGTGGGGCTGGGCGTACCAAAGGCTCCTATATTCGTGTTGGTGATGCTGACTTGCCGATGACAGACTATGAACTATACAGCTACGAAGCATTCCGTAAACATTTACATGATGATGAACGACCCGTTGAACGGGCGACATTGCAGCTGCTGGACATGGAAAAAATCCAAGACTATATGGAAAAAATGCGTGTGGATCGCCCCGGATTTTCCAGGCTGACACAGGAGCAGACCATGGAAATGCTCAATGTTACAAGGAATGGTATCCCTACCTTGGCAGCCGTTCTGAATTTTTGTCTTTATCCGCAAGGATTCTTCCCACAGCTTGGCATCACAGCAATTGTTGTACCCGGCACGGAGATCGGCGATGTAGACCAGGATTCTGCGCGATTTATTGACAACAAGCGAATCGGTGGAACCATCCCAGAAATGGTGGAAGAAGCGTTAAATTTCTGTCGTCGGAACATGAAAGTCAAAACCATCATCAGCAAAGAAACCGGTCTTCGCACAGATAAGACAGAGTATCCTATGGATGCCCTCCGCGAAGCGATCCTCAACGCCGTGATCCACCGTGATTACAGTATTCACACAGAGGGGACTCCGATTCAAATTGACTTTTTTACGGACCGCGTCGAGATCCACAGCCCCGGAAGTCTGTACGGACGGATGAGCATTGAGCAGTTAGGGATCGCGAAACCGGATCTTCGGAATCCTGCGCTGGCTGTCATGGCAGAAACTCTGACCACCGCGGAGCATCGCTACTCGGGTATTCCCACAATGCGCAATGCGATGAAAGAATCCGGCTTACCAGAACCAAAATTTGAGAACCGCAGAAATGAGTTCGTGGTAACGTTTTACAACAAAGAGGACCCAGAGAAAGACGCACTCACCGCAGAACCTGCTCAAGATCTACTGGCATTCTGCCATGAACCAAAAACCCGGCAGGAAATCGCAGCATTCTTGGGCGTAAAAACTGTGTTTTATGCAATGCAACATTATGTACAACCGCTGATCACGACTGGAAAATTAGCCATGACGATACCAGAAAAGCCAAAGAGCAGAAATCAAAAGTATTATACCGTTTGACCGATCCCAAAAAGGCAAGTGCAAGCCGCTCCCACTGCACGACTTACTGCTGGCTTCTTCCCCCTAAATCCGACCAAGACCGTCTTTGTTCTGCGGACAAAGACGGTCTTTTGGGTCCTTTCCGGGGAAAATTAAGGAAAGTCTCTTAGTTTTTATGAATTTTATTACGCTTCGTTGTTGATTATTTCCAAAATCCGTTTATAATAACAAGTAGATTACGAAAAGGAGGTTTTTTCCCATGGCGAGAAAACCGAAGGGACTTACCAAACCCATTGCAAAAACGGCTGCCCGGATGTCCCGGAAAGCTGCCCTGACGCCGACCCAACTGGAAAAGATAGACGCCTACTGGCGGGCCTCGAACTATCTGGCCGCCTGCCAGCTGTATCTTCTGGACAACCCCCTGCTGAAAAAGCCGCTTGAACCGGCTCAGATCAAGAAAAAGATCGTTGGTCACTGGGGCACTGTCCCTGGTCAGAACTTCATCTATACACACCTCAACCGGATCATCAACAAGTACGACCTGAACATGATCTACCTCTCCGGCCCCGGCCACGGCGGCAACGCCATGGTCTCCCAGACCTATCTGGAGGGGACGTACAGCGAGGTCTACCCCAACATCAGCCAGGATGAGGAGGGCCTGCAAAAGCTCTTCAAGCAGTTCTCCTTCCCCGGCGGCATCCCCAGCCACGTGGCCCCGGAGACCCCCGGCTCCATCCACGAGGGCGGCGAGCTGGGCTACTCCCTGGCCCACGCCTTCGGCGCGGTGCTGGATAACCCCGACCTGATCGCCGCCTGCGTCGTCGGCGACGGCGAGGCCGAGACCGGCCCGCTCGCCACCGCGTGGCACGGCAACAAGTTCGTCAACCCCATCACGGACGGCGCGGTGCTGCCGATTTTGCACCTCAACGGCTTCAAAATCGCAAACCCGACGCTCTTTTCCCGCATCAGCCACGAGGAGCTCGAGATGTTCTTCCGCGGCTGCGGGTGGGAGCCGCGCTTCGTGGAGGGCGACGACCCCGCCGAGATGCACGCCAAAATGGCCGAAACGATGGACTGGGCCATCGAGGAGATCCACGCCATCCAGCAGCACGCGCGCACCGCGCACGACACCACGCGCCCCTACTGGCCGATGATCGTGTTCCGCGCGCCGAAGGGCTGGACCGGCCCGAAGGAAGTGGACGGCAAGCAGGTGGAAGGGTCATTCCGCGCGCACCAGGTGCCGATCGCCATGGACAACCCCGAGCACCTCGTGCAGCTTGAGGAGTGGCTGCGCAGCTACCACCCCGAGGAACTCTTTGACGACAACGGCACGCTCATCCCCGAGCTGCAGGCCCTCGCGCCGAAGGGGCAGCGCCGCATGGGCGCGAACCCCCACGCCAACGGCGGATTGCTGCTGCGCGAGCTGCGCATGCCGGACTTCCGCACATATGAGCAGCCCGTGCCCGCGCCCGGTGCCGTCGAGGCGCAGGACATGACCGTGCTCGGCGCGTTCGTGCGCGACATCATGCGCGAGAACATGGACGCGCGCAACTTCCGCATCTTCGCCCCCGACGAGACTGCCTCCAACCGCCTGAGCCCGGTGTTCGAGGTCACGGGCCGCCGCTGGGTCGCCGAGGCGACGGACAACGACGAGTTTCTCGACCCGGACGGCCGCGTCATGGACTCCATGCTCTCGGAGCATATGTGCGAGGGCTGGCTCGAGGGCTACCTGCTCACCGGCCGCCACGGCTTTTTCAACAGCTACGAGGCCTTCATCCGCATCGTCGACTCCATGGTCGCGCAGCACGCCAAGTGGCTGAAAGTCTGCAACCAGCTGCCCTGGCGGCAGGACATCGCCTCGCTCAACTACGTGCTCGCCTCGAACGTGTGGCAGCAGGACCACAACGGCTTCACGCACCAGGACCCCGGCTTCCTCGACCACGTAGCGAATAAGAAGGCCGACGTCGTACGCATCTATCTGCCGCCGGACGCAAACTGCCTGCTCAGCTGCTTTGACCACTGCATCCGCAGCCGGAACTATATCAACGTCATCGTGGCCTCCAAGCACCCGCGGCCGCAGTGGCTGACCATGGAGCAGGCCGTGCGCCACTGCACGCAGGGCGTGAGCATCTGGGAGTGGGCCAGCAGCGACCAGGGCGCAGAGCCCGACGTCGTCATGGCTTGCTGCGGCGACACGCCGACGCTCGAGACGCTCGCCGCAGTGACCATCCTGCGCGAGAAGCTGCCGGAAGTGCGCGTGCGCGTCGTGAACGTGGTCGACCTCATGAAGCTCCAGCCGCACGCCGACCACCCGCACGGCCTCACGGACGAGGACTACGACCTCATCTTCACGAAGGACAAGCCCGTCATCTTCGCCTTCCACGGCTACCCGAAGCTCATCCACGAGCTGACCTACACCCGCCACAACCAGAACATGTTCGTCTGCGGCTACGTCGAGGAGGGCACGATCACGACGCCGTTTGACATGCGCGTGCTCAACGAGCTCGACCGCTTCCACCTCGTCATCGACGTCATCAAGCGCCTGCCCCAGCTCGGCAACCGCGGCGCTTACGCCGTGCAGCAGATGCGCGACAAGCTCGTCGAGCACCGGCAGTATATCGCCGCGCACGGCGTCGACCTGCCCGAGATCGCCAACTGGCAGTGGACCGGCAGCACCAGCGCCGCCACGAGCTCCGAGCGCTGAGACTGTCGAAAAACCCCGGAGGGTTTTCCGACAAAGGGCTTGCACTTTTTTGCCGCCTGTAGGCGGCAAACTCTGCGAGGCTTTTTGGCACGCTGCGCCGCCCGCCCCGGATGGGGCGGGCGGCTTTCTTTTCCATTCCGCCCGGCCGATTTTTCCGTTTTCCGGCTGCAAAACACACCGAATGACTCGGCGCACTCCGCGATTTTCCCGCGAAAGCATCCGCTTTTCTGCCCAGAAAAGCAGGGAAAATTTTGTGCAAGTCCACAGTTTTTCGTCGATTTTCATGTTAAAATTTAGATTTTCCGTTTCTCCCTTGTGGAAAATATGCGATTCCGCTATAATAGTGCCTTGAGGTGATTTTCATGTTCAAAATCGTCAATAACGAAAGATTATCTGACAATATGTTCCGCGTCACGTTCGAGGCCCCGCTCGTCGCCCGCAAGGCACAGCCGGGTCAGTTCCTGATGTTCCGCGTCGACGAGTTCGGCGAGCGCATGCCCATCACGATCTCTTCCTACGATCGTGAGGCCGGCACCGTGTCGGTCATCATGCAGCGCGTCGGCAGCACGACGGCCCTGCTCGCCAGCAAGAAGGCCGGCGACTATGTGGCCGACGTTGTCGGCCCGCTCGGCAACCCCGCCGAGTTTGACAACATGCACAAGGTCGTGGTCGTCGGCGGCGGCTCCGGCTGCGCCATCGCGTGGCCGCAGGCCAAGGAGGCGCACCGCCTCGGCTGCGATGTCGACATCATCGCGGGCTTCCGCACCAAGGGCATCGTCGTGCTCGAGGACGAGATGCGCGCCTGCTGCGATCATCTGTACATGATGACCGACGACGGCACCTACGGCGAGAAGGGCTTCACGACCGTCAAGCTCAAGGAGCTGCTCGAGAAGGCCAAGGCCGAGGGCCAGCAGTACGACCACTGCATCTGCATCGGCCCGCTGCCGATGATGAAGTTCGTGTGCCAGATCACGAAGGAATACGGCGTG
>OGCO01000358.1_pt1 | contig 78402 bp, 62 predicted proteins | sample 1570171 | NCBI WGS metagenome assembly OGCO01 (sample SAMEA4370583, study PRJEB24528) | human gut metagenome
TCTATCTCTCTTTTCTTTTTTCTTAATTTTGTCCAATATCTATTGTAGCACTACATGTGTCTGCCTTTTTTTCTTTGCGGAGAAATTGACAATGTGGGGCAAGCGTGTTATAATAAAGTATTATGGAAAAGTATACTTGTCTGAGAGAGGAAAATCAGTAAATGAACGAAAATAATATACGAAATTTCTGCATTATAGCTCATATAGACCACGGCAAATCTACTCTTGCCGACAGAATTTTGGAGCTTACCGATACTGTGAAGCTGAGAGATATGGAAAATCAGCTTCTCGATAATATGGATATCGAGCGTGAAAGAGGTATCACTATCAAAGCTCGTGCGGTGCGCCTTAATTATCACGCTGACGACGGGCAGGACTATGTTTTCAACCTTATCGACACTCCAGGTCACGTTGACTTCAACTATGAGGTGTCACGTTCTCTTGCTGCCTGCGAGGGTGCATTGCTTATCGTTGACGCTTCCCAGGGTATAGAAGCGCAGACCCTTGCAAACACTTATCTTGCTATCGAACATGACCTCGAGGTAGTGCCTGTTATAAACAAGATAGACCTGCCGTCCGCTGACCCTGAAAGGGCTTGCACAGAGGTAGAGAACGTTATAGGCATTCCTGCTATGGACGCTCCGAGGATATCAGCTAAAATGGGTACGAACGTCAAGGAAGTGCTTGAACGTGTTGTAAAGGATATACCATGCCCAAAGGGCGACGAGAACGCTCCGCTTAAGGCTCTGATTTTCGACAGCTATTATGACCAGTACAAGGGAGTTATAATATACTGTCGTGTGAAAGAGGGACATATCAAGGTTGGAGATACCATCAGGCTTATGGCTACGGGAGCTGAATTCCAGACGGTGGAGATAGGCTATATGGGAGCAACTGACCTTGTGCCTGTGGGCGAGCTTCATGCAGGCGAGGTAGGATATATCGCTGCTTCTATCAAGGATATCGGCGACACTCGTGTGGGAGATACTGTGACAAATGCGGCTGAGCCTTGCGCTGAGGCACTCCCTGGATATAAGAAAGTAAACCCTATGGTATACTGCGGAATCTATCCTGCGGACGGAGCAAAATATCCTGACCTTCGTGACGCTTTGGAAAAGCTTATGCTCAATGACGCTTCACTGTCCTTCGAGCCTGAAACTTCAATTGCACTGGGCTTTGGTTTCAGATGTGGATTCCTCGGACTTCTGCACATGGAGATAATCCAGGAGCGTTTGGAGAGAGAATATAATCTCGACCTTATCACAACTGCGCCGTCTGTTATTTATAAGGTAAATCTGACTAACGGCGAAACTGTGTTCATTGATAACCCGACAAATTATCCTGATGTGGCAAATATTGCTTCGGCAGAGGAACCGATAGTTAATGCACATATTTATACGCCGTCTGAATATGTTGGAAATATAATGGAGCTTTGTCAGGACAGACGTGGCGTATACAAGGATATGAAGTATATAGACGAAACTAGAGTTGACCTGCATTATCAGCTTCCCCTCAACGAGATAGTTTATGACTTCTTTGACGCATTGAAATCACGCACAAAGGGCTATGCTTCATTTGACTATGAGATGATGGGCTATGCGAAGTCTAAGCTTGTGAAGCTTGATATACTCCTTAACGGCGAGGTGGTTGACGCACTTTCATTCATCGTACACGAGGATAAGGCTTATTCAAGGGGCAGAAGACTGACGGAGAAGCTTAAAGAGAATATACCAAGACAGCTCTTTGAAATACCTGTGCAGGCGGCTATCGGCGGAAAGATAATAGCAAGAGAAACTATCAAGGCTATGAGAAAAGACGTGCTTGCTAAGTGCTATGGCGGAGATATTACAAGAAAGAAGAAGCTGTTGGAGAAGCAAAAAGAGGGAAAGAAGCGAATGAGACAGCTTGGATCTGTGTCAGTGCCGCAGGAAGCGTTTATGTCGGTGCTGAAACTGGACGAGTAGAGAGTTTCAGTGAGGAGTGAGGAATGGCGGAGCCATACCGAGCAAATCACCAATACAAAGTAGAGAAAACACCGAGCGGAGTAATTTTGCAACGGTAGAATTTTGGCGTAGGGGCTGGCGCCCTCGACAGCCCGTTCGGAGAGTGGATAGGTTTTGGTTTATACAAATATATCAACATTTTTTTGAAAGGAGCAGCTATGCCTGATATACAAAAGTCTATGAAATTGTCGCTGGCTTTCGGGCTGAGCGGTGCGGTGATATTGCCTGTGCTTTATGAGGTGTATGCTAATATCTCTGCGGCGGCTGGGCTTGTGCTTATCGCTGTGTGGGCGGTGTGTGCAGGAGCTAAATTCTCGGCACTCAAATTCAAGGAAGCTTTTATGGGCATGGTATGCACACTTGCTTATGCAGGTATTCTTGGCGTTATCTGCTATATCGTTATCCACCCCAAAGTTTCCGATATGCTAAACAGGCGGTCGGTGTATTTTCAACTCAGTTTGAAACAGCAGGCTTATTTCGTGCTTTATGCAGTGCTTATAAGCCTTTGTATGTTCCTTGTGTGGGGCGGTATATTTGGTGTGAAAAAGGCGATAGAGAGATTTCGGCTCAACCGTGAAAAAACAGGAGAGTATATCGACAAGGCTTTTGATGATGACGAGGATATGCTATGACGGGAATTTATATCCATGTGCCTTTCTGTAAAAGAAAATGCCCTTACTGTGACTTCTATTCCGTTTGCAGGCCTGAGCTTTATGAGGACTACACGCAGGCTGTGTGCCGCAATATTGAGGCTTTCAAGGGTAGGGACATAAAATGCGATACTATCTACTTCGGTGGCGGTACGCCCTCTGTGCTGTCGGCTGAACAGGTTGACAGGATAATAGATACGGCAGGAAAGTGCTTTGATCTTTGCCAGCCTGAAATAACCTTGGAGGCTAATCCCAGCTCTGTGGACAGGGAGAAGATGTCAGTGTGGAGAAAAGCAGGGGTAACAAGGCTTTCTTTTGGCGTTCAATCGGCTAATGACAGGGAGCTTGGCTTCTTGGGCAGGCTTCATGACTTTTCTCAGGCAAAGTCGGCTGTGGAAACGGCGGCTCAGGTGGGATTTAGGCACATCTCCTGCGACATCATGCTCGGGGTAAAGGGTCAGACCCTTGAAAGCCTTTGGGATAGCATAGAGAGCCTTACGGCACTCCCTGTTGATCATATTTCTGCTTATATGCTGAAAATAGAAAAGGGTACGGCTTTTGATTGTGATGAGATGAGAAACGCTGTAGCTGATGACGATATGCTGTGCGATATGTATTTGCAAACTGTGGGACAGCTTGCAAGCAAGGGCTTCTTACAGTATGAGATATCAAATTTTGCCAAAGAGGGAGGAAAATCACGGCACAATCTTAAATATTGGCACGGGGAAGAATATATAGGCATTGGCCCGTCGGCACATTCTTTCTTTGATAATGAGAGATATTACTGCAAGAGCGATGTTGAGGAGTTTATTTCTGACAAGGTGCAGAGCATGGTGGTGCTTGAGGACGACCCTGACAAGGCAGAGGAGTATGTCATGCTGGGGTTAAGGCTCACGGAGGGCATTGACATAGGTAAAGCTGAGGAGCTTGGTGGTAAAGAGCTTGGGGAGAATATCCGCAAGAAGGCGGCTTTGTTTCAGAAACAGGGGCTTTGCGTGGTCGAAAAGGGTATTTTAAGGCTTACGCCTGCGGGATTTCTGGCTTCAAACTCTATTATCGGTGAACTGCTGTGGTAAACCTGTATAAATATAGGCAGACAGTGTTGTGCAGTTATACAATAGATATACGATATGTAGGGGATAAGCTTGAAAAATGACGGAAAATGTGGTATAATTCACTGCGACGGAGTGTGTCCGCAGTTTTATATTACCGAGAGGGCTTTTTTATGAAAAGTATAAGATTTATTGCTTTGATCTCAGCAGCGGCAATGTGTTTCGGACTTTGCGCCTGCGGAAAGTCGGAGAAAAAAGACGAGATAGCTGTGCCTATTCTTGAAACTAAGGATATAACATATAAGACGGTAAAAGCTGAGATAGGAGATATCTCTCAGGAGTATCATCAGGAGGGTGTTTATGATTACCCTTACAGTGAAACCGTCACCTTCAAGGCAAGCGGTCAGATAAAGTCTATAGATGTGGAGTCGCCTTGTGATGTGAAAAAGGGTGACCTGCTTTGCACACTTTATTCTGACGATGTGGACGAACAGATAGAAGAGGAAGAAATAAGGCTCAATCAGGCGAAGCAGACGGTCGCTACATTGCAGGCGAACGGTGCTGACTACAGTGAGATACAGCTTTCTCAGTATGATTTACAGATAGAACAGCTCAAATATGACAGTCTTGTGGCGTCCTTGGAGGATTATAAGGTTTACGCTCCATGTGACGGACAGTTTGATCTTGCAGACAGACAAGGTCAGGAGCTGACAGCGTTCATGCCGGTGAATAAGGGCGAGGTGCTAGGGTATACTTCCGATAAATCACAAAAGGCTCTGTGCGTGTCTGTGTTTGATAACGCGCTCACAAACGTGAATTTTGGCACTGCGGTGCAGATAGTGCAGGGTGCCAATACGATGGGCGGCACTGTGACGGATATAATCTACAATGAGAGCGGAGATTTCTCGGCATATGTTTATGTTATAACCCCTGACGAGGAGAACGATATGCTGGATCTTGGCGGCATAGAGGTTGTCTTTGACGTGTATTCAAGGCTTGATACTGTTATAGTTCCGCAGAAGGCGGTGAAGAAGCTTGATGGACGCAACTATGTGAACCTGCTTGTGGACGGTGTAAAGATAGAGCAGGACGTAGAGCTTGGCATTGAGGACAACGACAACGTTGAGATACTTTCGGGACTCAGCGGCGGTGAGGAGATAATACTCAATTGACGGCATTCAGCCAATTAAATATTATTTGATATGTCTGATTTGTGTTTTAAGAAAAAATAAAGAAATAAAGCACTTGATTTTTTGCGTAATTTCGTGTAAAATAAAAGAACAGAGTGTCTAGGGAGGACTAAAAATGAAGGATTTTTTATCTAACGTATGGGTAAAGCGAGCGGTATCAGTTTTCAATGTCGCTTACTTTGCTGTAATAACTCTGCTCACTTATGCAACGTTCCTGTATGATCTGGAGTTTGCGGCAGGCAGAGAAAAATCGTTTTTCACAGTGTATGTGGTGCTTAACGTAGTTTTTATGGGACTTATGCTCTTTTCAAGACGTGAGCTTGTGACGGAGATACTGAGCATACTCATGCTTCCGGTCGTGTTCTGCATGATACTTTTCAACATGGGCGACTGGATATTGATAGTTCCGCCGTTCATTGTTGCTATCATAATGTTCTTTGCAGCAGGCACGAACGAAACTGTAAAGGTTATAATGGGTACAATATATCTGCTTTTGTATGTTCTTGGAATAGTTGCATACTTTGTGCTTAATATCCTTTTCGGAGGCACGTCTGTTGAAACTGTGCTAAATTCAGATCTTGACACATCGTCAAGTGTTTATGCTCTCTACAGAGATAACTTCAAGAAGCTCACTGAAGTAACTTCAGAATCAAATACCATATCGCCTGACGGCCAGTATCAGATAATACTTTATGATGTAAAGGACAGCGACAAGGGTGCTGTAAAGATATGCGTAGTACCATACAATCAGGATATCGAGCTTAAATTCTTTACTCTTAAGCAGAAAGGTATCAAAAAGACCATTTCCAACAAGGGTATAAGAGGAACAGTTCCTGATGTTGGCTGGGTAAAGGAGGACGGAGTTCTCAAGGTGCAGTACAGACTTTCGGAGGCTGATGACCTGAGAGCCACTTCTGTTACAACAATGCCGGATAAGCAGTATTTCCAGTTCCTTGGTATTCAATAAGTTCGCAGGACCGTCTGAGAAGGCGGTCTTTTTTTGATAAAAATGGCTGTCAATAAGAGCTTATTCATAAAAATCGTGTGGTTATTTTGGTTAAAACGCTTAGCTTGTATTACAAAACAGTTACATTATATGAAAAATTGTATGGTACACTTGACAGATTTGTTAAAAAGGTGTAAAATATTAATAGTGTTTTATAACGTTTCGATACTTGTGTGAACGGCTATGAAAGCGTTTACATACAATAGTATCAAGGGAGGATAAGAATTAAAATGAGATCAAAGAGAATACTTGGCGTGGTATCAGCGATAATGATGCTTGGCGTTTGTGCTGTGCCTGCTTATGCCGACAGTGAGGCTGAAATACCTGAATATAGTGCCGACAAGAGTATCCTTACAACAGATACTTCAGCACCGTCCTTGTCGTTTGATATGAAGGATTGGGAGAGATATATCAAGGTGACTCCTGACGGTGAGAAGATTTCAGTGGGAGCATCCCAAGAAAAGACCTATGCTTATCAGGGTGCAAGCCTTAAGATAACAGCAACACAACCTAATGACATAAGCGATTATTGTACTTTTGCTTCGCTTATAAGAGATGACGATAAGAATTTGGTTTATCCTGGCTCTGATTCAGAAGATGCGCCTTATATAACGATGGGCGTTGAGATCGACGCCAAGGATTTTGGTATGACTTGTTTTGACGGCTGTATGGTTTCTTTCAAGTACAGGATAAATCAGGACGCTCAGGGCAAGCTTATGGGAGATTCTGTGTTTGCTTTTCCTTGTACTGAGGAATACAAAAAGGTGACCAGCAATAGTGTTCAGCTTGAAATAAATACAGATGCAAGCAATAATGTTACTCAGTATGCGACAGCACTTATACCAGTACCTGACAAGTGCGGAGCAACAAAGTTCGTATTTGAGATACCGGTCATAAAGAAAATGGATAAGACAGATGTGCTTTATATTGATAATCTTGTAATAGATACTCCGTTGCAGAAGAACGGTGAAGATCTTCAGGTAATGAATCTCGATGGCTACAATAAAAGTGCAAAGGCACAGGAGATCGTGCAGGGCTTAAAGATACAGCCTAAGTCAAACGGACTGAGCAGCACTTCGTCATCTGAGGCTGAATCTTCAAAGGGTATCGGAGTAGTAGGCATTGTAGTTATTGTGGTCGTTGCGGTGGTTATTGTCGGTGCTGTTATTTTCGTTATCAAGAAAAAGAAATCGCGGTTCTATTGATTTTTTGATCTGACAGAGAGATGGGCTTTTGGCTCATCTCTTTTTTGTTTTTTATGAATATATCCTCATCTCCGAGAAATAATAGCATTAGCCTAAAATGGCATATCTTATACTGAAAGGAACTTAATTATGAAAAAAATGTTCGCTATGCTAACTTGTCTTGGCCTTTGCGGTGTTATGCTCGCAGGCTGTTCAAGAAATGACGATAACTCAGGTTCGACATCTTCCGGCGTTACTGCGACCACAACTTCTAAAAATGAGGTCACAAGCAGACGTGATGACAGCGACACGCTTGTGAGCCGTGTTGGCGATGGTATCAAGGACACTGTAAGCGGTGGTGCGGATATTATTGATGATACTGTAAGCACTGTAGAAAGCGTTGTTGACGATATCATCAGATAAGCTGCACATATGCTTGCGGACTGCTCAGCCGTGATATTATTTCGGCTTGCGGCAGTCCGTTTTTTATTGTGAAATCGTATGACAAAACTCAAACAATGTCAAAAGTCAATGGTTGACTATTGATAAATTATTAACGCCAAATCATAATTAACTAATTGTTTGACTAGCTGTGAACGAAATGTAAAATCCATGTAAAATAAGTGTTTAAGTTTGCGGTTTGCTCTTTAAAAATGTGGGGCTGTGTGGTATAATGAAATACATCAGGCAGATATTTTCTGCTATTAAGAAAATGTAAAGATTTATGGTGGATTTCTTTATGAAAATCGGAGAAAATAAGTGAAAAATATAGGCTCTGAGCTTGGCGGCTTGCTGAAAAAAATATGCTTATGGGGCGGTGTTATGGCTGTTGTATTCTGGGCATTTACTTTGCTGTGGGGCTTTGACATCACGCAGCTTGCGGGCTTTGCACTGGGCTGGGGCTATATGTGCCTTTGTATGTACTACCTTGGTGTGACCTGCGAAAAGGCTGTGGAGCTTGAGGGCAAAAAGGCTAAGCGGACAATGCTTGGGTGTTACATGACTAGGTATGGAGTGCTTTTTGTGCTTTGTGCGGGGGCTATGCTCACGAAGGCTGTGAGTGCGGTGGGGATACTTCTGCCGCAGTTTTATCCGAGGATAATTCTGTATGTCATACAGATAAGAGAAAGAAGGGATAAATAAATGACGGGTATAGGAAACGGCCCTAAGATAGTGTTTGAAATAGGCAGTCTGAGGATCACCGAAACGGTGGTGATGGGTTGGCTTATTATAGTTGCGGTGCTGATACTGTGCTTGTGGCTCACACACGATTTGAAAAAAGTGCCTGAGAAAAAACGTCAGGTGGTTGCGGAGATGCTTGTGAACTTCGTCAACAACATGGTCAAAGAGAACATGGGCGTTAAGATGATGAAGTATGCCCCTTATATTGCTACGCTGCTTATTTATGCGGTGTTTGGCGCTCTTATCAGTATGATAGGTCTGAGGTCTATGACTGCGGACATCAATGTTACGGCAACGTGGGCTCTTATGACATTCGTGCTTATCACATACAACAAGATAAAAGCGAATGGTTTCAAGGGCTATCTTAAAAGCTTTGCACAGCCTGTGGCTTTTATCCTGCCGCTTAATATCATCAGCGAGGTGGCAACGCCTGCGTCTATGGCGTTCCGTCTGTTCGGCAACGTTGCAGGCGGCATGGTAATAACGGGACTGCTTTATGGTGCGCTCGGCTCACTGTCATCGGCGCTTGGACTGACTTTTGAGGCAGGCTCATGGGCGTTCAGTGTATTTCAGGTAGGTATACCTGCGGTACTCAGCGTGTATTTCGACCTGTTCTCAGGGTGCATACAGGCTTATATCTTCTCAATGCTCACCATGGTAAACGTTGGTGCGGCGGCAGAAACAGAGTAAATTACCGCTTTTGCGGAAAGTATAAAAAAGTAAATAGTAAATAACGGAGGTTTATCATTATGGAAAAGGCTATTCTTCTTGGCTGTTCAGCAATCGGTGCAGGACTTGCAATGATCGCAGGTATCGGACCTGGTATCGGTGAGGGCTACGCAGTAGGAAAGACTATTGAGGCTATCGCAAGACAGCCTGAGGCTAAGGGCGACTGCACAAGAACAATGTTCATAGGCGTTGCTATGGCTGAGTCAACAGGTATCTACGCATTCGTAGTTGCACTTATCCTGCTCTTTGCTAACCCATTTATCGGAAAGCTTTAATAAAAAGCTTCAAACAAGATTTGCTCTGCATTGGTGCGGAGGGGAGGTTGGATAAATGGTATTGGCAGCAGGCGATGTGACAGAGTTTCTGTCAATAGATCTGACAACGATAATTGCGACTTTGCTCAATACGCTCATACTGTTTTTGGTGCTCAAGCATTTTCTGTTCGATAAGGTGAACAAGGTCATCGAGGACAGGAAAAATGATGTTAAGGAAACTTACAGGCAGGCTGACGAGGCAAAAGAAAATGCCGAGAAGCTTGAAGCTGAGTATACAAGCAGATTAGAGGGTGCAAAGGAAGAGTCTGCACAGATTATACAGACGGCAACAAGAAAGGCTCAACAGCGTTCTGACGAGATAATCAGCGAAGCGAGAACTGAGGCAAAGGGTCTTGTGGACAACGCTTCAAGAGAGATCGAAAGAGAAAAGAAGATCGCTGTCAACCAGATCAAGAACGAGATCACCGATATTGCTTTCTCGGCTGCGGCGGCAGTTGTGGAAAAGGATATGACAGGCGAGGACAACGAACGTCTTATCGAGAAGTTCATTGACAATGTGGGTGAGATGTAATGGCAGACAGTATCGGGAATATTTACGGCAATGCACTTTTCGAGGTGTGCTGCGAGGAAAACTGCCTTGATGAAGTCTATGGTGAGCTTGGGAGCATAAGGGATATACTTTTCTCTCAGGGTCAGGAGGAATATGTGGAGCTGCTTGCGTCACCGCTGGTAACGGAGGACGAAAAAAGGGCGGCGCTGGAAAAGGTGTTTATGGACAGGATACAGCCTGTTACGCTTAATTTTCTTTGCCTTGTGAGTGAAAAGGGCAGGATAAGGTTTCTGCCTGAGATATGCGCAAAGTTCAAGGAGCTTTATGAAAAGCATAATAATATCATAGAGGTCACTGCGGTGACGGCTATGCCTCTGTCTGAAAGGCTCAGGGACAAGCTTGTGGCTAAGCTGGAGGCTGTTTCGGGGGCAAAGATAGTGCTTGTGGAAAAGGTGGATAAAAGCCTTATGGGCGGTATCGTGCTGAGATATTCAGACACAGAAATAGACGGCAGCGTCAGAACTAAGCTTGATGATATCAAGGCTCAGATCGACGGGGTCATTGCATAGGAAAGGAACGGTATTTTAACATGAAATTACGTCCTGATGAAATAACAGGCTTGATAAAACAGCAGATCAAGGACTACCGCAGCAAGCTTGAGCTTGACGATGTGGGGACGGTCTGCACTGTTGGCGACGGAATTTCAAGAGTTCATGGACTTGACAAGTGTATGTCAGGCGAACTTCTTGAATTTTCTAACGGAACATACGGCATGGCAATGAACTTGGAGCAGGATTTTGTAGGCTGTGTACTTCTCGGCTCTGAGGACGGAATAAAAGAGGGCTCGGGAGTAAAGAGAACAGGCAGGATAGTTTCTGTGCCTGTTGGCGATGCACTGCTTGGCAGAGTCGTGAACGCTCTCGGTGCACCTATCGACGGCAGGGGCGCTGTGCTTACAACAGAAACAAGACCTGTGGAAAGCCCTGCTTTCGGAATAATTACAAGACAATCAGTAAACAGACCATTGCAGACAGGTATCAAGGCTATCGACTCTATGATACCGATAGGCAGGGGTCAGCGTGAGCTTATTATAGGCGACAGACAGACAGGTAAAACTTCTATAGCACTTGATACTATAATAAATCAGAAAGGCAAGGACGTTATCTGTATCTATGTTGCGATAGGTCAGAAGCAGTCTACTGTGGCAAACGTGGTGGATACCCTTTCTAAGCATGGGGCAATGGATTATTCTATAGTTGTATCGGCAACGGCATCTGAAATGGCGCCTTTGCAGTATATTGCACCATATGCAGGAGTTGCAATGGCTGAGTATTTCATGCTTCAGGGCAAGGACGTGCTGTGCGTTTATGACGACCTTTCAAAGCACGCTGTGGCATACAGAACTATGTCACTTCTGCTCCAAAGACCAACAGGACGTGAGGCTTATCCGGGAGATGTTTTCTATCTCCATTCAAGACTTTTGGAGAGAGCCTGCTGTCTTAACAAGGACTACGGCGGAGGCTCTATAACCGCTCTGCCTATTATCGAAACTCAGGCAGGCGATGTTTCGGCTTATATCCCGACAAACGTTATATCTATCACTGACGGACAGATATTCCTTGAATCTGAGCTGTTCTTCTCAGGCGTCAGACCTGCAGTAAACCCTGGTATATCAGTATCCCGTGTAGGCGGTTCGGCACAGATAAAGGCTATGAAAAAGGTTTCAGGCTCGCTGAAACTGCTGTATTCGCAGTACAGAGAGTTGCAGTCGTTCTCGCAGTTCGGCTCTGACCTTGACAAGGACACAAAGGAAAGACTTGCACAGGGCGAACGTATAGTGGAGGTGCTCAAGCAGGGCAAGACCTCACCGCTTGACGTTGAGAAGCAGGTGGTCATAATCTATGCGGTGGTAAACAACTATCTGAAAAATATCAGAGTTGAGGATATCGCTGAATTTGAGAAAGACCTTTTTGTGTATATAGATGAAACTCACCCTGATATTTTCTCTTCAATAAGAGAAACAGGAGAGCTTACAAAAGAGAATGAACAGGCAATAAAGGATGTGCTTGCGGAGTATTCACAGAAGTTTCTTCAAAGCAGATAAGGAGCGCTGAGCGATGGCAACAGCTAATATGAAAGACGTCAAAAGACGTATCAAAAGCGTTGAAAGCACCATGCAGATAACAAAAGCCATGCAGCTTGTGGCGGCTTCTAAGCTCAGACGTGCCAAAGACAAGGCGGTGGCAGTTCAGCCGTTCTTTGAAACGCTTTTTAAGACAATGTGCGATATATCCTGCGACAGAGCTTTCAAGTCGGTGTATACAAAGAAGAAGTTTCTTAATTCCACACTGCTTATAGTGGTGGCAGGCGACAGGGGACTTGCAGGAGGATTTAACTCCAACGTGCTGAAAATGGCTAAGGCAAAGGCTGACGATGTGCTGTCATCAGGCGGTCAGCTTCGTGTTATGGCTGTGGGCAAAAAGGCTGTTGAGTTCTTTGAGAAGCGTGACTATGACCTTGTGTGGAAATATCCGCAGATAGCGGAGAGCATTGACACTGACACTGTTATAGACATTGTGGAAGATATTATCGCAGGCTTCAGAAATGGGGATTATGACAAGGTAGAGCTTGTGTATACCACATTCGTGTCGGCGCTGACACAGGAGCCTTGCAGTTTGCAGATACTTCCCGTGGAGGATCTTGACAAGCTTGGGGGAAGAAAGCACCCGTCAACTATCTATGACCCGTCCCCTGAGGAGGTCTTTGACGGCATGATACCGCAGTATATAGGCGGTATGCTTTATTCTGCGATAGTGGATTCTTACGCTTCTGAGCAGGCGGCAAGACGTACTGCAATGGAGTCTGCAACGGACAACGCAGGAGAAATGATAGACAATCTGTCGCTTCTTTACAACAGAGCAAGACAGGCGCAGATAACTCAGGAGCTTACAGAGATAAGCTCGGCAACTATCGGAAGATAGGAAGAATAATTATGCCCGAATGTGGGCGTTCAAAAGTAAATGTTGTGGATATTGTTGGAGAAGTCTTGCAGGGGCGAACAGCGTTCGTCTGCATTTTGCAGGCTTTTAAACATATCAAGCTATGATATCCCTTTTTGAAAGGTGGTAAATAAATGGAAAGCAAAAACATAGGCAAGGTAGTCCAGATAGTTGGTGCGGTAGTTGATATACGCTTTGAAAAGGACAGCTTGCCTGACCTGCTCAATGCCATTGAGATAGACAACAAGGGCGAAAAGCTCGTTGTTGAAGTGGCTCAGCATATAGGCGACGATATAGTAAGATGTATCGCCATGGGCTCTACAGATGGACTTGTGAGAGGTATCGACGCTGTTGATACCGGCAAAGCTATTTCCGTTCCGGTGGGCAAGGAAACTCTTTCGAGAATGTTCAATCTTCTGGGCGAGCCTGTTGACAATCTGCCTGCCCCTGAAACTAAGGAACGCTGGGAGATACACAGAGAACCGCCGACATATGAAGAGCAGTCTGCTTCAAACGAGATTCTGGAAACCGGTATCAAGGTCATCGACCTTATCGCACCATATTTGAAAGGCGGAAAGATAGGTCTTTTCGGAGGTGCGGGAGTAGGCAAAACGGTGCTTATTCAGGAGCTTATAAATAACGTTGCCAATCAGCACGGTGGTATCTCGGTATTCACAGGCGTTGGAGAGCGTACCCGTGAGGGCAACGACCTTTATTATGAGATGAAAGAGTCGGGAGTTATCGACAAGACTGTGCTTGTGTATGGTCAGATGAACGAGCCGCCTGGAGCGAGAATGAGAGTTGCACTTTCAGGTCTGACAATGGCGGAGTATTTCAGAGATGTTGAGCATCAGGACGTGTTGCTTTTTATCGACAACATATTCAGGTTTACTCAGGCAGGTTCTGAGGTTTCGGCACTGCTTGGCAGAATGCCGTCAGCCGTTGGTTATCAGCCTACCCTTGCAACTGAAATGGGTCAGCTACAGGAGCGTATCACTTCAACAACAAAAGGCTCTATCACTTCCGTTCAGGCAGTTTATGTGCCTGCGGACGATTTGACAGACCCTGCGCCTGCAACTACGTTTGCTCACCTTGACGCAACAACTGTGCTTTCAAGAAGCATTTCTTCACTGGGTATCTATCCTGCGGTTGACCCTCTGGAGTCAAACTCCAGGATACTTTCGCCTGAGATAGTGGGCAACGAGCATTATCAGGTGGCAAGACAGGTCCAGTCTATCTTGCAGAGGTATGTGGAGCTTCAGGATATCATCGCTATCATGGGTATGGACGAGCTTTCTGACGAGGATAAGCTCACTGTATCAAGAGCAAGAAAGATACAGCGTTTTCTGTCACAGCCGTTCTCCGTTGCGGAGCAGTTCACAGGCATGAAGGGCAAATATGTGCCTATCAAGGAGACTATCAGAGGCTTCAAGGAGATAATCGAGGGCAAGCATGACGATCTGCCTGAATCTGCTTTCCTGTTCGTGGGCACTATCGACGAGGCTGTTGAAAAGGGCAGACAGATCGCAGAAAGTGAACAGTAGTAACAGAACGTTTAAAGAAAAATACTTGACAAGAGTCGGATTATAGTATATAGTGAATGTATGTGGCAATTTTGTGCCGCACGCGCTGATTTGTAAAAAACTTATGGAGAAAGATTATGACGCCTTTTGATCTTAAGATAATAACCCCTGAAAAAACTTTTTTTGAGGGAAATACTGAGCAGATCATTGTGAGGACCGTATCAGGTGATATCGGTATACTTGCAGGTCATGCGCCATATGTGGCAAATATCGTTTCTTCTCCTTTCCGCATCAAAATAGAAGGTGAGTTCAGAACAGCCGCTATTTCGGGAGGGCTTATAAAGGTGTCTGCTGACGGTGTGACAGTGGTGACATCTGCTATCGAATGGGCTGATGAGATAGACGTTGCAAGAGCCGAAAAGGCAAAGGCGGCGGCAGAGAACAAGCTCAGAGAAAATGCTAGCCAGAAAGAGTTTGAAAGGGCGGAGCAGAAGCTGCGACGTGCCATGAACAGACTTGTGGTGGCAGGAAAGAAATAATTATCAAAGTCAGAGCCTTGCGGGATATCCGTGTAGGCTTTGGCTTTGTTTTATTTATTAAGTAAAATCGGCGTAAAGGTAAGGTAAGTAATGGGGTGCGCAGGGGCGTGCTCGGACGTTGTGCAGTGGAAAAAACAAGAAAAGGAATGAATTGATTTGAGTATCTTTAACATTATCGGAATGGCGGGCGGACTTGGTCTGTTTTTATACGGAATGACCATATTGAGTTCGGGACTTGAAAAGGCTTCGGGCGGACTTATGGAGAAGGTCCTTGCGAAAATGACGGGAAACGTGTTCTCAGGAATACTTTTCGGTGCATTGGTAACAGCAGCGGTGCAATCATCGTCTGCAACTACTGTTATCGTGGTGGGACTTGTAAACGCAGGCCTTTTGAAGCTTAAGGGCGCAGTTGGAATAATCATGGGTGCAAATATCGGAACGACCATGACAACGCAGATATTAAGGCTCACAAACCTCGAGGGCGACAGCAGCGGCCCTGCTATATTGCAGCTTTGCAAGCCGTCGAATTTCTCGTCTATACTTATCGTTATCGGTCTTATAATCATAATGGTGGGCAAGAAGAACAAGACAAAGAACGTAGGCGAGATAATGATGGGCATAGGTATCCTCTTTACCGGAATGATACTTATGCAGGAGAAGATCGCTCCGCTGGCAGAGCTTCCGCAGTTCGAGCAGCTTTTTGCAGTGCTTAAAAACCCTGTTCTGGGCGTATTGGTGGGTGCGATATTCACGGCTATCATACAGTCATCGGCCGCTTCTATAGGCATTTTGCAGGCACTTTCAGTGTCAGGCGCTATCACATTCGCTTCTGCATTTCCTATCATAATGGGTACTAACATCGGTACTTGTGCTACACCTCTTATTTCAAGTATAGGTGCTTCAAAGAACGCTAAGAGAGCCGCTATGATACACTTCTATTTCAACCTTATCGGTACTATAATCTTTCTTATCGGCGTTTATATCATTCAGTATACAATAGGATTTCCGTTCTGGAATAATAGCTTTACAACGGGAAGCATCGCAAACTTCCATACTATCTTCAATGTTGTGGTAACTATAATCTTTCTGCCGTTCTATACAGTGCTTGAAAAACTTGCCGAATGGACTATCAGAGATAAGAAGAACGCTGAGGACGATGATACTTTTACTAAGGAGGATCTTCTTGACGACAGATTTCTTGTTACTCCAAACGTTGCTATCGCACAGGCTACAGAGGCAGTTGTTCAAATGGGCGTGCTGGCACAGAAGAATTTCATATCGGTAAGAGAGCTTTATGACAAGTATGACCTTAAGTCTATCGACAAGATAAAAGAGCGTGAGGAGCTTATCGACAGGCTGGAGGACAGAGTAGGTTCATATCTTATAAAGCTCAACGACTGCGGTCTGAACGAGGATGAGTCGAGAACTGTTACAGCGCTTTTCCACCTTATCTCGGAGTATGAGAGAATAGGTGACTATACTATAAACATCTATGAAACTGCGGATGTTCTTTATGAAAAGGAGATCGGTTTTTCTGAGCAGGCGAAGCACGAGCTTGACGTTGTGTGCAACGCCATTCAGGAGATAATCGGGCTTGCTATCGAAGCCACAAAGACAGGGGATATGAACGTTCTCAAGGAGATCGAGCCACTTGAAGAAGTAGTAGACAGACTTGTTGAGGAGCTTAAGGCTGTTCATATCGACAGGTCTAAGAATGGTCTTTGCAACATCGAGGTGGGTGTGAACTTCCTTGATATACTCACAAATGTTGAGAGAATATCAGACCACTGCTCAAATATTGCGGTCTATCTTATAGCAAACCAAGAGAAATACAACAGCCTTAAAAAGCATGAATATCTTGATAAGCTTCACAGAAACGGTCCTGACTATTACGAGAAGCTGTTGGCTGAATATTCAGAAAAGTTTGCGCTTTAGTTCAGGTTTTTGCACCTGTGGCGTGATATAATATTGTAAAACAGCAAGGAGGGACATTAGTCCCTCTTGTTATAAGCTGAAAAGGAGAGAGCAAAATGGACAAATTCAATTACACTATGCTGTGCGATTTTTATGAGCTGACAATGGGAAACGGTTATTTTGTAAGCGGTATGCAGGAAAAGATATCTTATTTTGATCTGTTTTTCAGACAGATACCTGACGGTGGCGGATTTGCCATTGCCTGCGGTCTAGAGCAGGTCATAAACTATATCGAAAATCTGCATTTTGACGAAGAGGACATAGAGTTCCTGCGCTCAAAGGGCATTTTTGACGAGGGCTTCCTTAAATATCTTAAGGATTTCCGCTTCACAGGAGATATATTTGCTGTGCCTGAGGGTACGGTGGTGTTTCCAAACGAGCCTATCATCACAGTTAGAGCACCTGCGGTGCAGGCTCAGCTTGTGGAAACTTATCTTCTGCTTTGCATAAATCATCAGACACTTATTGCAACAAAGGCTAACCGTATTGTAAGGGCGGCTCAGGGCAGGGCGGTATCTGAGTTTGGTTCAAGACGTGCTCATGGTGCAGACGCTGCCATACTCGGTGCAAGAGCCGCAGGCATAGGCGGTTGCTCAGGCACAGCCTGCACTATCACTGACCAGCTTTTCGGCTTCAATGCAACAGGCACAATGGCACATTCATGGGTACAGATGTTTGACAGCGAGCTTGAAGCTTTCAAGACTTACTGTAAGTGCTATCCTAATGGCACTGTTCTGCTTGTGGACACTTATAATGTGCTGAAAAGCGGTGTGCCTAACGCAATAAAGGCTTTTGACGAGGTGCTGAAGCCTATGGGCTGCCGACCTGTGGGAATAAGGATAGACTCGGGAGATATAACTTATCTTTCCAAGAAAGCAAGAAAAATGCTTGACGAGGCAGGCTATCCTGATTGCAAAATATGTGCCTCAAACGCCCTTGACGAGTATCTTATAAGAGATATGATATATCAGGGCGCAAAGGTGGATATGTTCGGAGTGGGCGAAAGACTTATCACCGCAAAGAGCGAGCCTGTTTTCGGCGGAGTTTACAAGCTTGCGGCTGTGGAGGACGACGAGGGAAATATCCAGCCTAAGATAAAGATATCAGAGAACGTGGCGAAGATAACCACTCCGCACTTCAAAAAGCTTTACAGAATTTATGATAAGAATAACCACAAGGCTGTGGCTGACCTGCTGTGTGTTCATGACGAGGTGATAGATGAAAGCAGACCCCTTACGCTTTTTGACCCACAGTTTACATGGAAGAAAAAGGTCGTCACAAACTTTGAGGCAAAGCCTATTCAACAGCAGATATTCAAGGACGGCAAGTGCGTATACAAGAAGCCTGCATATGAGGATATCGTAAAGTATGCGGCGGCTGAGATAGACACTCTTTGGGACGAGATCACAAGATTTGAAAATCCGCACACTTATTATGTTGACCTTTCTCAGAAGCTTTGGGAAGTGAAGAATTATCTTCTTGCGGAGAACAACAGACAAACGGCAGATTAAAATTTACATTATTGACTTGAAAAAAGCTATAGGCTGTGTTACAATAAGCGTGGTTAGCAAATTCTAACCTATTAAGCATTGGAGGGTCAGAAATGGAAAAGATAACAGTAAAAATAGACGGAATGATGTGCGGAATGTGTGAATCGCATATGAATGACACTTTCAGGCAGAATTTCAAGGTGAAAAAGGTAAGCTCTTCCCATGCAAAGGGCGAAACTGTGGCTATAGTTGATGAAGATATCCCTGATGAAAAGCTTAAAGAAGCAGTTGAGAAAACAGGCTACACTTTTATTTCCGCTGAAAGAGAGCCTTATGAGAAAAAAGGATTTTTTGCAAGATTCAAGTAAATAGCTATGCACAAAGTCGTGGCAGATGAAAAGGTCTGTCACGGCTTTTTTTTGTTTGCTTGACAAAACATATTTTCTGTGATATAATAAATATCAGTTAGTATACATTAACCGATGTTCTATACATTTGATACTGCACGAGAAAGGTGCGGCTAAGTTTGCAAAAAGCTTTTTGTGAAAAGGCGTTTTGTTTTGATAGGCTTAGCTTCGTGGCGTGCAGTAATTTTATAGATGCAAGTTAGCTATAACTAACAAAGAAAGGGGCATACAAATGGGAAACATTCACACGTCTGGGGAGGACTATCTGGAGACGATACTCGTTTTATGGAACAAGCAAAACGGCGAGGTGAGGAGCATTGATGTTGCAAGGGAACTGAATGTTACAAAACCAAGCGTATCAAACGCCATGAAGATACTTCGTGAGGGAAAGTTTATCACAATGGACGAAAACGGTTTTATCACTCTAACTGACGCCGGCAGATATGTTGCGGAAAAGATCTACGAAAAGCACCTTGTATTGACAGAGTGGCTTGTAAGTCTTGGTGTTGACAGAAAAATATCTGAACATGACGCCTGCAAGATAGAACACGTTTTGTCTGACGAGAGCTTTGCGGCATTGAAGAAGCATATCAGTGAAGAACAATGAGCATGACTATTTTTAAAGGCATTCTGATACCGTTTTTGGGTACATCTCTTGGTGCGGCGTGTGTGCTTTTTATGAAGAAAAATCTGCATTATCTTGTCCAGCGAGCCTTGACAGGCTTTGCGGCAGGAGTAATGGTGGCGGCAGGCGTGTGGAGCTTGCTAATACCCTCTATGGAGCAATCAGCGAAAATGGGTAGACTGAGGTTTGTTCCTGCGGCGGTTGGATTTATGCTTGGAGTGCTTTTTCTGCTTTTTCTCGATAGAGTTATACCACATCTTCACATGAATGCCATTGAACCGGAGGGTGCAAAAAGCAGTTTTCAGCGCACAACGATGCTTGTGCTTGCGGTGACGCTTCACAATATCCCCGAAGGAATGGCTGTTGGCGTTGTATATGCAGGCTGGGCGGCTGACCATCATGCCATAAGCGCCGCTGGTGCGTTGGCATTATCCCTCGGTATTGCAATACAGAACTTTCCAGAGGGTGCGATAATATCCATGCCACTGCGTTCGGAGGGTATGGGAAAGGGAAAAGCCTTTGTTTACGGCGTTTTATCGGGAGTTGTCGAGCCGGTGGGTGCTGTGCTGACCATACTTTTGGCACAGTTTATAATTCCTGTTTTGCCGTATCTTCTAAGCTTTGCGGCAGGTGCTATGATTTATGTTGTGGTGGAGGAGCTTATACCTGAAATGTCGGAAAAGCCACACTCCAATATTGGAACGATAGTTTTTGCGCTGGGCTTTGTGCTTATGATGATACTTGATGTGGCACTTGGATAGGTGTTTTTTATGTTTACATAGGGATCATCTTTATGCATGGTAAGTGTATTGAATATCTTTTTGTATAGCCGGGCATATCATTTTGAAATGATATGCCCGGCTTTGTTTTGAAATGATATGCCCGGCTTTGTTTTGTGTGTAAATTGCATTTGTTAATTTGTTTATCTTAAACGTTTGATGTTAATATGAAATGTAAACGTTTTTTAACTATTATTTTCTTTGGCAATGAAAGACAAAAATAATATAAAATGATGATTACTTATAGCACAATTCACTAAGTTTGTACTTCTTTATTTGTCAAAAACATTGATTTTAAAAAACTTGCTTACTTAATCGTTTTAAGAGATTGACATTAAATTAAGTTTGTGATAAAGTAAAAACGCAATAATTCGGCAAGCTAAATTAATCAAAAATTAGCTAAAGTGATGAAAAAGGAGTATGGTTATGACAGGAGTAATGAGAAGATTTTCTGCGGCTCTGGCGGCTGCTGCAATGGCTGTTAGCATTGTGCCTTTCGCAGATATCAGCGCATATGCGGAGTATGCGGCGACACACCCAGAGGGATTTGTTTATGCTGACGGCTCAAAGTTTATGTGTGACGGAAGCCCTTACTATTACGGCGGCACGAACTGTTATTATCTCACCTATAAGTCAAAGAGTGAGGTAAAGAATGTTTTCGATGACGCTTCAAAAATGGGGCTTAAAGTAATAAGAATTTGGGGAAATCTTGACGTTGGTAAGAAAACAGGCGAGATCGACTCGCAGTCTGGTCATGAGACCTTTGAGGGCAACAATGACGGAACGGGCGAAAAGGACGGAGTTTACTTCCAGTATTGGGACGATGAGGCTGGAAAGCCTGTTGTGAACGAGGGCGAGGACGGTCTGAGACATCTTGATTATATTATCAAGCAGGCTGAAGAACATGATATGAAGCTTGTTATCACTTTCACGAACTATTGGGAAGCGTTCGGTGGAATGGGTCAGTATGTAAAGTGGTATCAGATGTCACAGGGCAAGAGCGTTGGCAATAGCAAAGTGGACGAAAAGGACACCTGTGATTTTTACACTAATGAAACTATCAAGGGTTGGTATAAGGATTATATCAAGACTTTGTTAAATCACACCAACTACTACACAGGCGAGAAGCTTATGGATTCTGAAGCTGTTTTTTCTTGGGAGCTTTCAAACGAGCCGAGATGTACTGTTGACGAGTTCTGCAAGGACGATATTCTTTATAACTGGGCAAAGGAAATGTCAGCATATGTAAAGTCTATCGACCCTTATCACATGGTATCTGTTGGCGACGAGGGCTTTTATAACCTTGGCTATCAGGAAGCTGCAAGGCAAGATCTTCCGTCTTCCGCATATTCAGGCTACTACGGTGTTGACTTTGACAAGCTTATGACTATCGAAACTGTAGACTTTGGCACACCGCATATGTACGTTGATCAGTGGGGCTTTGACCTTGGTGATGATGACCTCGAATGGATAAAGCGCCATGCCCAGACCACATCTTCCGCTGACAAGCCTATTATCTTTGAGGAATTCGGTCTTACAGACAAAACAAAGCGTGACGCCGCTTATTCCGATTGGCTGGATATTGTAACAGGGGACTACTATGAGGGTGTTGAATATCAGGGCTTCAACTACTGGATGATAGCTTCCTATCTTGATGACGGCACTCTTTATCAGGACTATGACGGCTACACCGTTTACGGCCCTGAGGGTATCGAAAAGACGGACAGCACAAGAACTCTTATGATGAACGCTGCTGCAAAAATGGAAAAGAAGAACATTGTAAACACCACTGACAAGTCTACATACAGTTTTGACAGAAGCAAGTCAGGTAACGTTGTGGTGAATGTTTCTATGAAAGAGGGCAGCATAAGCGGTGTTGAGGTCGGCGGAAAGAAACTCTCGTCAGAGGATTACACCATAAGTGGCAACGCTGTTACTATCAAGGCTTCTTATCTTAAAAGGCAGGAGCTTGCAAAGTATTCGTGCAGGATACTCACAACAGGCGGCAATCAGCCTAAGTTCAATCTGACGGTGAGCGACAGCTCTATCCCTAAGCCTATTATCTCACCTGAGATAATCTCTGTTGACGTAAACCCTAAGAAGTGCAGTGATGTTGATATCACCATGGATCGCAAGACAAGCGAGTTCAGAGGCATTGTTGCTGATGGAAAAGCACTCGCAGAGGGTACAGATTACACAACTTCGGGCGACACTGTGACCCTTAAAAGTGCATATCTCAAAACGCTTTCAGCAGGCATTGTGACGCTTAAGTTCGATTTCTATGAGGGCGAGGATAGAGAGCTTACAATAAATGTTTCCGACACCACAGGCCTTGATGAGCTTGACACATTTGAGAGCTATTCAAATGATAAGGCACTTTGGTCGTCTTATTCAAGAAACACAGGCGGCAATGAAGTTTCACTTTCTCTTGCTACAAAGAACGGTTCAAAGGCGCTTGCTTTCGGATATGATATCGGCTCGCCAAACGGCTACTGCGGAGTAAACCACCCTATTGCAGTAAGAAATGCTTCATCATTTGCAGGCGTTGAGCTTTGGGTAGAGGGGGACGGCACAGGCAACAGCCTTACTGTTCAGCTTAGAGACGCAAACGACAATTATTTTGAAGCGCAGATAGCACTTGATTTCGCAGGTGGAAAAAATATCAAGATACCATTCGCTGACTTTAAAGCGCCAAGCTGGCAGTCGGGCGGAAATCTTGATACATCAAAACTTAACCAGTTCTCGTTCTATATGGGCGGAGATTCTGCTCAAAAGACAGGTACAGTTTACATAGACGATGTTGTTTTCTATGAGGACGGACAGATCGAGAAGCCACACCTTTCCACAAAGTCAGGCATATTTGACGCTGATGCTCCAAGCGGTGTGAGAACAGACCTTGTGCTTTATGGAAAGAGCGTTGAGTCTATCATAGTAAACGGCAAGAAGCTTACAGGCGGCTTAGATTATTCTACAAGCGGAAGTCAGATAATGCTCAACGAAAGCTGGCTCAAGACGCTTGCAAATGGTAATTACACACTTACATACACATTCTCAGACGGAAACACAGATACATTTGCACTCACTGTCAAGAATGTTAAGTCATCACACACTCACAGCTACACCGCAAAGGTAACAAAGGAAGCTACTTGCACAACAGAGGGCGAGAGAATTTACACTTGTACTTGCGGAGACAAGTACACTGAAACTATCCCTGCCAAGGGTCACAGCTGGGTAAAGGGCGAGACAGTTGCTCCTACAGAGAACGAAAAGGGCTACACTATCTACACATGCGCTTCCTGCGGCGAGACAAAGAAGGACGATTACACCGACCCTATCGGTCACAGGCACAGCTATACCCTCACATCAACAAAGGCTGCAACTTGCGAAACTGACGGCGAAAAGGTATACACTTGCTCATGCGGTGAAAAGTACACTGAAACTATCCCTGCGACAGGTCACAGCGAAAGCGCATGGATAATCGACAAGGCGGCTACTGCGACAGAAAATGGCTCAAAGCACACTGAGTGTACAACTTGCGGCAAGGTGATAAAGACAGAGGTTATCCCTGCAACTGGAGAGGTAAGTGACAAAAAGGAAACTGTTATCTTCACAGGCTCGGCAAAGACATCAGGCTGGGGTCAGGCTATTACACTTTCCACAACTAAGGAGGGCGGCAGCTTTGACAGCTCAGTTATCGAAAAGGACGGATATTTTGAAGTTCAGTTCAAGGGCGGCACAGACAAGGCGGAGATCATTCTCCAGAGTTGGTCAGGCGGTGCAGACTGGGCGAGAGTTTCACCAACTGAGGTAACAGAAAAGGACGGCATTGTATACGCAAAGTACAGCTACGACGATGTTGCTGCGGCATTCGGAACAACAGATTTCTCTAAAGTAGACCGCTTCCATGTTGGTGCGGCTAACGGAGATATCGAAGTTCTTAGTGTTAAGTATATTGTCGGAAAGTCAACAAAGCCGGTTGATCCGGTAGATCCTGTTGACCCTGATAAGCCGGAGCAGGATCCATATGTATCTATTTTCTGGGGTGCAAAATCATGTGGCTCATGGGGTCAGGCAGTTTCAGTTATGACTTCAAAAAATTATGGCAGTTTTGATGTTTCGTATCTTTCTGCAAATGGCTATTTCTATGTTGAGTATTCAGGTGCAGAGAACGAGTTTGAGCTTATTCTCCAGAGCTGGTCAGGAGGAGCAAACTGGGCAAGAGTTCAGCCTAGCGAAACAGGCAGAGCGAATGATCATTACTATGCTAAGTTCACATATGCAGACTGTGTAAAGGAGCTTGGTGCAGGTTTTGATAAGCTGGATCAGCTTCATGCTGCGGCAAAAAACGGTGATATCACAGTTTATTCTATTTGCTACTGTACACCTGCTAGGTAATTTAAGAAAAAAGCGTTACATTTATTAAGATGCAAAAAAGAGCGAATGACGTTACGATCATTCGCTCTTTATATTTTGTTTACTTGTTTTTCTTTTTGCGCTTTTTATCCTCTAAAGGAGTCATGCTCTTTGCACAGATCGCCATTGTTGAAGCGTTGTGCAGAAGCGCTGAGGCTGACGGCTGTAAAAGCCCGAAAGCTCCTGACAACAGAAGCACTGAATTGAACAGCAGTATAAATCTGTAGTTACTGTTTATTCGGTGCATTAGCTTCTCGCTAAGCTGTCTTATAGACGCAAGCTGTGTAAGGTCTGCACCACGAACTGTGATATCGGCAGTTTCCTTTGCGATATCGGAAGCATCGCTCATTGCAACAGAAACGTTCGCCGCCGCAAGGGCTGGAGCGTCGTTTATTCCGTCGCCTACCATTATTACTCTGTGTCCATGCTCTTTGAGCTGTTGAACATATCTGTGCTTGTCCTCAGGAAGAACCTGCGCCCTGAAATCTGATATGCCAAGCTTCTGTGCAGTTATCTCGGCAGCCTTTGCGCTGTCGCCTGTGAGCATCACGATATTTGTGATGCCTGCTTCTTTGAGCTGTTTAACAGCTTCCTCAGCTTCAGGTCTTGGCGGGTCGCTTATGCAGAGCGCACCTGTGAGCTTGTCGCCTACAGCAAGATAAACCACTGAGCAAGCTCCCGACTTTTCGTCGATCTCAGCCTGCTGTTCGTCTGTTATCTCTATGCCCTCGTCCTCGCAGACAAAATGCCTGCTTCCTATGATAGCACGTTTGCCGTGAAGCGTTGTTGAAATTCCGTGGGCAACTATATACTGCACCTCAGCGTGTTCCTCGGCATGGTCGATATCTCTATCGGCCGCACCCTTTACTATAGCTCTCGCTACGCTGTGAGGGAAGTGCTCTTCAAGGCAAGCCGCAATTTTCAGCGTTTCCGCCTCGGAGTAATCCCCGAGGGCTATTACCTTTTCAAGCACAGGCTCAGCGTTTGTAAGAGTGCCGGTCTTGTCAAAAACGATAGAATCGGCAAGTGCGTATTCTTCAAGATATTTTCCGCCCTTTACCGTAACGTCATCATCAGCGGCTTCTTTAATAGCGGATATAACGGCTATAGGTGTTGAAAGCTTGATAGCGCAGGAATAGTCCACCATAAGAACGGAAACTGCTTTTGTGACATTTCTAGTAAACAGCAGTGTAAGACCAAAGGCAAGGAAGCTGTACGGCACGATAGAGTCCGCAAGACGCTCCGCTTTGCTCTGCACCCCTGCTTTAAGGTTTTCTGAATTGTCGATAAGCTCGATTATCTTGCTTATCTTTGTGTCGGAAGAAAGCTTGCGAACTTTTATCACAACTGAGCCTTCCTCGACAACTGTTCCCGCAAATACGCTTGCTCCTGCGCTCTTCATGACCGCAAGAGGCTCGCCTGTCATGGAAGCTTCATTTATGTAAGCTTCGCCCTCGGTTATCTGACCGTCAACAGGAATAACGCTTCCTGTGCGAACTCTAATGCAATCGTCCACCTGAAGCTGTGACATTGGTATAAGAGTATCAGCGTCCTTGCCTGCCAGCCATACCTGATCTGCCTTTATCGCCAAGCTGTCAGTAAGAGCGGCTCTTGTTCTCGCTCTTGTGTAATCCTCCAGCAAGCCTGATACAGAAAGCAGGAACATGACAGTGCCAGCCGTATTGTAATTTTTCTGGATAAGACAAGCGCTTATTGACGCTCCGTCAAGCACCTCAACTGTAAGCTTGCCGTCAAACAGTGCGCTTACGCCCTTTGCTATGTATTTAAGTCCGCTGTACACGATAAGAGCTGCGCCTATAGGTGCAGGCAGAGCAGCTTTTCTTATATATCTTTGCATCACAAGCTTTGCAAGGTCAGATTTGAATGTTCTGTCTATCTCCTCGGTGTCATACTGATTGTCGCTGACAGGTGCCAGGTCGCTTCCTCTGAGCTTTCTTACAAGTTCGACAGCTTCGGCTCTGTGACCCTCTTTATAGCGTATAAGTATTCCGCCGTTCTCATAGTGAGCCTCGCAGGCGATCGCCCACGGGTTTGACATAACAAGCTTATGTATCGACCGTTCAAGTTCTTTTGTGAAAGCGTCGCTACCACAGCGGAAACGTATGCGGCAGGGCTTGTCATAAACGATCTGAGCTTTCATTATTCAGTTACTTCTTCCTCGTCATCTATCCCTGCCTCGACCTTAGCGTCATAGCAGATGTCAGATGCTTCGTCCTTCATGCTTCTCAGTGCTGACTGAGCGTCGCTCTTGAGCTTCATTCCCTTTGCAAGACCTGTAACGGCAAGCTCTCTTGTTTTCTTAGCCTTTACGACTTTCTTGCCAAGAATGACTGCGGCTGCTCCGCCTACTGCACACCAGAATTTCTCGTCTTTAAAACATTTTAACATAATTATTACCTCCTGTTTTCGTCTCTAAAGATCAGTAAGAACTAATTATTTCTGTATATACAGAAACTCTGTCAAAAGACTAGCTTTTTACAAGTCTTATGACAGATCTTTACCACGTTTTTATTATAACTCCAAGATGTTTATTAGTCAAGTCAAACCGACGAATTTAAAAATTATTTAAAACTATGTATAATCTTTTGCCGTAAGTTAAATTATCATCGTTTTTCTAACTTTTCATTTTTGGGTGAAGCTTTAGGACAATGTTAAAATGTTTATGATATCTTATCAGTAAACCGCAAGAATGAACATTACAACGAATAGATAATAATTGACAAAAACCATAAATTCGGGCTTTTATTTATATGTAAGTTATGCACACAACCAAAAATATTATAACTTTTTGTTAAATCGGTTGAAGCCATAACAGAGTTATGTTAAAATATTATCATAACAATATGGGGAGGTCTGCGTTGTGGGTTATATTATCCATTATGATATATGTGCCCTTGTGATATATGTTATCACAGGAGTTGTATTCTATTTCAAGAAGCGTATTCCGTGCAATAAGAATAAGGTCTTTGGCATTCTCGTGGGCGACTCGGCTTTGTCAACTGTGTTGGATATTTTAAGTGTGTTTTCTACCGGTGAATGGGGCATAGGGCTTAAAATCTTCTTCCATACTGCTTATTATTTTACACATAATCTTATTCCGTTTCTATTTGTGATCTATATACTTTTCCTGACGGACGGCTATAAAGAGATGTCGGCTCTTTTCAAAAGCTTTTTATATACACCGATGATCGTTGACCTTTTGCTCGTGATTACGACGCCTGCAACACATTTTATCATATATGTGGATAGTCAAGGTGGTTATCATCGTGGCACTCTTCAGCCATTTACATACATTGTGGCGATTTATTATCTTATATTTGGCATCGTTTACGCAATGGGTAACAGAAGTATGCTATCAAGACAGGTGGTCACTTCTATAACAGCCTTTATCTCAATGACGGTAGTGGCGGTAATTGTTCAGATGATCAATAAACACCTTCTTGTGGAGTGCTTTGCGGCATCTGTATGTATGCTTCTAATAATGTTCACTTTGCAAAGTCAGGACGATATGATAGACCAAGGAACGAAAATGCTCAACTGGAGCAGCTTTGTCAATAGGTGTTCCATAAAATATGCCTCAGCTTCTGATTTTACATTATTGCTCATAAGGATACCGGATTTCAAAATGTTTATGAAAACCTTTGGCGGACGTTTTTCCAACTCTCTGTTAAGAAGCTTTTCCGACTATCTTTATAACTTTGTTAATCTGGGCGATGGATTTTATTTGGAGGACGAATGCTTTGCTCTTATGTTTCCGAAGAATTCTGAAAAGGTGGGGGAAACGTATCGTGCGATAAGGAAAAAGCTGTCTGAAAACTGGAATATAGGTACTGTGGATACTTTGATAACAGCCTGCTTTATGCGTATTGACTGCCCTGAGGACGTTGACAATGCAGATATGCTGGTGGACTTTATCGAGCAGTTCAAGCATCGTGAACCTGAAACGGAAAGACTTCTTCATGCAACTGACATAAACTTTTATGACAGCAAACGTCGAAGCGAGGTAGAGAATGCTATAGACAAGGCTCTGGATAATCGTGGCTTTGAGGTATACTATCAGCCGATATATTCAAGTTCAAGAAACAAGATAGTTTCCTGTGAAGCCCTTGTTAGGCTTAAGGATGAAAAGCTTGGATTTATCCCTCCACAGGAATTTATTCCTATAGCTGAGGAAAACGGCAAGATACTCAAAATAGGCAAATATGTTTTCGAGGAAGCCTGCCGCTTTATAAAGAAAGGCGTGGGAACTTCACTTGGTATCGAATATGTGCAGGTAAACCTGTCGGTAGTCCAGTGTATGCAATCTGACCTTGTAGAGCAGCTTCTCAGCATTATGGACAGATACAAGGTAGACCCATCGTCTATTTGTCTTGAAGTAACGGAAACTGCGGCGGTGTATACTCCGCACATTATGGAGAAAAACATCAAGACCCTTTCCGACTATGGTGTGAAGTTTGCACTTGACGATTATGGTACGGGATATTCAAATATGACATATCTTCTCAGCCTGCCTTTCAGGTTTATCAAGCTTGAAAAGGAAATAGTCTGGGAATGTTTCAAGAGCGAAAAGGCGCATATCGCCATTGAAAGTACAGTGGCGATGATAAAGAAGCTCAATATGCAGATAGTCGCCGAGGGTATCGAGGACAAGCACCAACTCGACACGCTTCTTGGCATGGGCTGTGATTTCATTCAGGGATACTACTTCTCAAAGCCTGTTCCTGAAAAAGATTTTATTGAGGTGCTTAAAAAGAATAATACTCAGGCTGTGACGGTTTAAGCAGTCTGATGAAAAAAGCCCTGACTTCGGTCGGGGCGCATAAAGCAGTTTATGTGATTTGAAGATAAGGTTGCGTAACATCGCAGTTACGCAGCCTTTTTCTTTTTGTCGTATTCTCTGCTGTCAGCTATTGCCGTAGCGACAGCCACATCAAATCGAAAGTGTATCTCTATCTGCTGAGTACGATGCCCATCGCTCTTTTCAGGAGCGTAAACAACTATCTTCTCGATAAGTTCATGCATGATCTCGGGAGTAAGTTCCGTGATATTCTCATACTTCTGCACTACCTTTATAAAGGAGTTCACATCAGCACATTTCTGCTCTGCTGTTTCAATAAAAGCAGTAAGCTCTGATGCTTACGCTTTCAATTTCTTCTGCTCGTCCTCATATCCTGCGGACAGTACAGCAAAACGTTAGTCAGAGATCTTACCCGAAATATTGTCCTCATAGAGTCTTGCAAAAAGTCTGTCAAGTTCAGCGATACGTTTTTCAGCCTGATTGAGAGCTTTCTTTGCCTTAAAAACATCAGAGGAATGCTTTGACGCAGAGTTGTCCATGGCTGTCTGCACAAACTCAGCTTCATTGTCTTTGACATTATCAAGGAGCTTGTTCAGTGCATTCAGAACCAACTCTTTCAGCACAACAGTCCTGATATAATGTGCTGAACATCTATCCTTATCAGCTGAATGAGTAGAGCATTTCAGATGCTCCTGATCTTCGCTAAGGCTTCTTGAACGGCACAGGTATAGCTTCTTTCCGCAGTCAGCACAGAAACAGATGCCCGAAAACGGTTTTACAGTTTCCTGCTTCTGATTTCTGCGCTTATTCTTACGCATCTCCTGAACAAGATCAAACTCCTGCTGTGTGACGATAGGCTCGTGGGTATTCTCAAAGATGAGCCAGTCTTCTTTCGGATTTTCAATCTTACGCTTGTTCTTGTAGGACTTGCGGCGTGTACGGAAGTTCACCGTATGACCGATGTATTCGGGGTGCTCTAAAATGTCAATGACAGTTTCAGTACACCAGCGGTCAAGCCTTGAATTCTTGTTGGCTGGGTTTCTTCCCTGCGATATAGCGTAAGCCGTCGGATTTTGGATACCTTCCTCAGTCAGCTTACGAGCTATCTGAGTCGGACCGTAGCCGCTGATGCAGAGCTTGTATATTTTGCGGACAACCGCTGCAGGCTCATCATCAAAGATCCACTTGTGCTTATCTTCCTCAGATGCCTTGTACCCGTAAATAGGCAGAGAAAGCGGTTTGCCCGACTGACCCTTTGCCTTGAATACAGCACGAATCTTCTTCGACGTATCCCTGGCATACCAGTCATTAAAAATGTTCTTGAAATCCATCAGCTCATTCTCGCTCTTGAGAGTATCCACGTTATCATTGATAGCGATATAGCGGACATCATAGTCAGGGAATATGATCTCAATGTACTCACCGGTTTTCAAGTAGTCTCTGCCGAGTCTGCTCAAATCTTTGGTAATGATCGTTCCCGCTTTGCCTGCTTCAACATCTGCCATCATCGCCTTGAAGCCGTCTCGCTCAAACGTTGTTCCCGAAACTCCGTCATCAACGTAGTAAACGGGATTGCTGAAACCGTTATCCTCCGCATACTTTTTGAGGATAGCTTTTTGATTGGTGATGCTGTTGCTCTCACCCTGTAACATATCGTCCTGCGAAAGACGACAATACAACGCTGTTATCTTGTCTGTCATATTAATCTTCCTTCCCGACAGATAAAGCGAGCTATGTTATCATTATAGCGCAATATACCGTCAATGGCAATGCGCCGAAATGCTAATATTACACAGCCTGCTTCTCAGGTTCTTGTCCGGATTCACCGAGCATTTCTTCGCACTCACGGTCTATCAGCCTTTGCAAAATATCCGCAAGTCGTTCCTTTGAAGCAGGGTTGAATACTAACTTCACGATGTAAGTTGTTCGCCCAATCTTGTACTCTGACACGTTGTTATCTTTTTTCATAGCGATCTTTCCTTTGCATTTATATCTCTAAGCATTGGTGAGGGCATCGCTTTATCTCTCTTACCCTCTATGCAGCCACAAGGTCGGTACTTCTTCCTTTCGACCGACCGAGTATTTTGCGACTATAAATATTATAGCGCGCAATGAGGGCGATTGTCCAGCCGCATTGCGCACGAACTTTGGAATGATTTTCGGTTTTCCCCGGTGCAATTTATACTGAAAATGCAAAGAAGCAGCCTAAAAAGACTGCTTCAGATATGGTTTTATTTCTTTTTCTTATCACAGTATATGATAAATGTTCTTTTAGTTATCATCAATAAAAGCATAATTGTGATAAATGAAATGCTGTAAATAATAGCAGATACTAAATTGCGAACGCATTCTGAGTCTTCATTAATATTTAGTAAGATTATAGATGCTATTGCATTAATCAATGATAGAATATTTGAAGTTAGCACTGAAACAAAAGTCTCCTCAGTTACTTGCTTTTCAAGCTCATTTTTACTATCAATCTTTCCTACAAGAACAGCTGCAAACCCGAATAGCACTGTAAAAACAAAGGCATACACGGTAGTCAAAACACTGGCGACACTATTGGATATATCATATCCCAATATAAAAACAAGTAGTATAGCTAATACTATTGGGGCAACTATAAAGCAGACTAAATCCCATACTGATATCTTTTCATTTTTAGCATTTTTAAAAACCGAAAGCTGTTTTATGAGGATTTTTATTATATTGACTTTGGGATTTAAGAATAGCATACATATTAAAATAACAATAACAGATATACTTGCTATTTTTTCAAGCATATTAAATCACCTCTGAATCTGTAATCATATTATAATATTCATCAACTGATATGTATAATTCACGAACAAAATCTTTCGATTTACTATATGCATTATATAGTTTTTCTGAAATATCATAAGTGCCCATCATAGATTCAAATTCATTCCATTTAATTTTCCTTCGCCTATTTCCTATTTTAACATTAACTTCAGCGTCATTGTATTCTTTTGAATCATTAATTTCTGCCTTTATTAATGCAAAAGCTTCATTTGAAGGAATTCTGCGTAATTGAAAATCTCTAAAAATCCGCATGATACTATTATTTTCATTAACACTTAAATTCAATCCTAATTCACGCACCAGATAGCTTTTCTTATGTTTACCTATATTATCAGCAACATCTGATGAGATTACATCTTTTTTATACTGAAGAGTAATCTTTGTTGGAGTGGCATCGATAACTGAATTGCTCATAGGCATAATTAATTCCATCTCAAGTTTAATACCTCGAGATTTGATTGCTTTATTTGCGGTTTCAAGGAAAACGCTCTTACATCCCGATCCATTCTGTCTATGGAAGATAGCAATAATTGAATCAGATTTTTGATAAAAAAACACATGATGGTTATATAAAGCCGCCGTATCCGATCCATAATTATATCTTTTCTTTGTATGTATTTTAACAACTGTAACAGGCTGTCCTTGTTTTCCAGCACTCATAATTATATGCCATTTACAAATATCGTTTTGCTCTGAATAATCTATATTATCTTGAGATAAAGAAATTGCTCTATGAGAACTTTCGCCCACAGCAATATCCTTAGTATACTCTGTGTAGTCATTCAAAAATTCCAAGAAGGAATAATCTGGTTTTTATCATCTTTTATGGCATTTCTCTGTTCGCCTATTAATGGATTATTACGCTGCAAAAATCTAAATGAGCATTTATACGCCGTGAGTGTATCTATCATTTCCGTTATACCTCCAAATAAAACCATATACCTATGTACATATTATAGCATTTTGTCTTATTATTTGCAATATCTAAACTACACATTATTTATTAAATGTCATCCAAGCGCTAATTTCTATACGGCTATCAATTTCGATTGAAGTCAAATCCAGCAAGCACGGCATCCCTGCATTACAAATTTCAAATTTGAATGCTGGATACATAGCTTGACAGGGGTTCTACCCCTATGCCCCGAACGATAATAGATGAAGATCTGATACAAAATTATTGACCACAAGTGAGCAAAAACACCGAGCCTGATGACTCGGATACAGAGAAGTACCAAGGGGGCATAATCAATCCCAGCAAGCTCGGTATCTCCGCATTACAAATTTTCAGATTTGAATGCTCCGATACATAGCTTGACAGGAGCTCTGCTCCTATGACCCCGACCGAGATTTTTACAAGAACTGATGCTATCCCTTGAACCACAAGTGAGCAAAAATACCGAGCCTGATGGCTCGGAAACAGAGATGCCCCCAAGGGACAAAATTCAACCTCAGCAAGCACGGTATATCGTTCCCACAAGTTTCGTGAGAAACGACATACAATGCTTGCTGAGGGATGCCCCCAATCCCCCGAATCTAAGCAGAAAAAATGCATCGAATAATCCACTCTACGGAGCGTGGATTGACGTGACTTCCGCACGGGTTTATAATAAAAACATCAGCAGAAACATCGAGGAGTGGGAGGAGAAAGAATCTTTATAAACAAAGCTAAAAAGAACAATATCCAAATAATATCTTTTCAATATTAGGATGGTTTAATTCAGCTTTTTCAGAACTACTTTGCCAAATAAATCTCTTGCGTTTTTGGTATAGCATATGAAATCTTTACCGGTTGCATTGACTGGTGCTCCGTCTTTTCCACTTACGCTGATACTTGAAAGATTATCGAGATGTATTGTTTTTCCTCGTTTTATACTTTTTAATCGTTCATCAAGAATAATCGCTCTTAATTCACATTGATGTGAATAATTTGCTTTATCCTTGAAAAATATCTCAATATGTTTATCAATAGCATCATTAAAGTTAAAACCGTATTTTTCATATAGCTTATCTTTAAATATGTCGAATTCGGTATCCATATCAATATAAGTAACTTTTTGATAGAATAATCCTTTATTTTTAAATTCGTTCAATACTTTTCGAGGCTGTATCGTTACAGCATCTATTTTGTCTGAGTCGATAGAAAACTCCGACAAATATTTATCAGATATTCCAAGCGGGAATTTATCAACAGTTATTTCTTCTGCATCTCCACAATTGTTTATGATTTCCTCGATTCGAGCCTTTTCTTTTTCAGGGAAAAACTCTATTGATGTATTATTATCCAAACTATAAAAACAAATTGCTGGAATATATAAGGAAGATATTCTTCTTAATAATACATAATCTCCTTCTTGTTCGATTTTTAAATCTTTTTTAAAAAGTGTCTTATAATACTTCACTGGCTTTCTACTGTTCTTCCTTTTATATTTGGCAAATACACCTTCATATTTATCTCCTTGTCCTTTTCCAAATCCTTTTTTAGCAATATCTACCCAGTTTCCACAACACGAAAAATAGAAATTTCCTTTAGCAAAATTATCAATATACTCAATTGGCATGATTTTAAATAAAAAATATACATCAACGGTGTTGCTCATATAAAAACCTCCGATAATTCTTTCTAATCAATACATAAATGTCTGCTGATTTAGCATTTACTAGAATTCTTTTCAAATATCATAGCACACATACTCGAAAAAGTCAATTAGCATCACAGCGCAATGCACTGGGGAAAAACATACTTTTGCTGCGCCTTTCACAAGAATTATTACAATCATTCTAATATGCTGGACTCCGGTAGTTTTATCGGATATAATGGATTCACGATAAAAATTATGGAGGTACACAGCTATGTTGAAAACACCAGAATTGGCAATGCCGAGAACAAACAAGGTCACTACCGTATGCAATGGCAAGCGTGAAGTCTGGACGGACTATGAACAGGCTAAGGCATATTTCCTTGAAATAATGATGTCCACGGACGGCGAGGAGCACGACCGAGCAGAGTGCGTATACATTCAGCTTATACACGGGCTTAACGAGTGTTCGGACGAAGATTGAAAGGAGCAGACTATGTTGAATAAGATCATGATGTCATGCAGGCTTCTAAGCGAGCCTGCTGTTACTACCAAAGATGACCCTAAATACTGTAAATTCAGTATCGCCGTTGAGCAGCCTAAGCAGAAAGGCGTTGAGGATGTCGAGAGCGATACTTTCACCTGCCTCGCTTTTGATGATAATGCAAGTGCTATGAGTTTTCTCTATTCCAAAGGCGGTACGATTACCTTTGTTGGTTCACTCAGGAACACTCCCGATAACACCGCTGTTCTCATCGTGGAGGAACTGCACTTTCAGAATAAGTTTGCTGTTAAGGTGGACGTTAATTCGGAGCAAATTTTCTGATAGTGCAGGTGGTATGCTCTCAGGCGAACGAAAATGGCTCACTGCGGCTGTCAGATACAGCATCCGTTCTGATATCTATAAATACGAAACGAGGCTTTCAGAGTGATTCTGAGAGCCTCGTTCTATACGACAAGAAAAATGCACAATGCATATACATAAACTTAGTATAAATATCACGAAATAACACTAAACCTCTTGTAATTTTCAAACCGATATAGTATAATCATAATGGATTGTTATATATTTCATCTACTACAAGAGGTGATAAAATGGGAAATAGCGCTGTTAATGAAAAATGGATAAGCCTTGAAGAGGCAGCTGAACACTTAGGAATCAAGCCTGTTACTATCCGAAGTTGGATTCGCAATAATAAAGATATCCCTGCCCACAAAATCGGTAAGCAGTGGAAATTCAAACGCTCGGAGCTTGATGCATGGGTAAAAAGCGGCAAAAGTGCTATTGAGTAGGAAATATAGCAACTTAATTGTAAGGAGATTCGTATTATGGCGGTTAAGAAAACGGAATTATATAGTTCACTATGGGCAAGTTGTGATGCACTGCGCGGAGGAATGGATGCATCACAGTATAAGGATTACATACTAACCCTTTTGTTTATGAAGTATGTAACGGATAAGTATAAGGGACATAAATACGGAGATTTGACCGTTTTCGATAAAGAACATGATCCCAATCCTGATCCCGAAAAAAGAATAGGCTGTTCTTTTGATGACTTTATTGCACTCAAGAACAAGAAGAATATTGGCGAAGGTATAGATAAAATCATCGCTCGCCTTGCTGAAGTAAATGACAGTCTAAAAGGTGTAATTGACATCGCACATTTCAATGATGAAGCAAAAATCGGTAAAGGACAGGAAATGGTCGATAAGCTCACAAAGCTTATAGCCATTTTTCAGCGTCCTGAATTGGATTTCTCAAATAATAAAGCTGACGGTGACGATATCATTGGCGATGCTTATGAATACCTTATGAGAAACTTTGCCACCGAAAGCGGTAAAAGTAAGGGGCAGTTCTATACCCCGGCAGAAGTATCACGCATTCTTGCAAAGGTTATAGGCATAGATAAATGTACGGATCATGATGCCACAGTATGTGATCCTGCTTGTGGTAGTGGTTCATTACTTATCAGAGCACTTGCAGAGGTTCCTTTTGAGATATCAGGTTATGGACAGGAAAAAGAGAGTTCGACGGCAGGTCTTGCTAAAATGAATGCCGTTCTTCATAATAAAGCTACTATCAAGATCATGGCAGGTAATACTTTTTCTGATCCTCAGTTTATCAAAAATGAAGATTCTTCCGAACTGGAACGCTTCGACTATATTGTTGCGAATCCCCCTTTTTCTCTTAAAAACTGGTCAGATGGTTTGAAGGAGTATGGAAGGTTCTCCGGTTATGGAGATAGACCACCTGAGAAAAACGGCGACTATGCCTGGTTGATGCACATATTAAAAACGCTGAAATCTACGGGTAAAGCTGCTGTCATTCTCCCTCATGGTGTTCTGTTCCGTGGAAATGCTGAAGGTACTATTCGTCAGGCTATCGTTGATAAGGGCTGGATCAAAGGCATTATCAGTCTGCCGCCTAACCTGTTTTACGGTACGGGAATACCTGCTTGTATTATTATAATCGATAAAGAGGGTGCTGAAAACCGTTCCGGAATCTTTATGATAGATGCAGGAAAGGGATTTGTTAAGGACGGAAACAAGAACAGACTGCGTGAACAGGATATCTATCGCATAGTCACTACATTCAATGAGCAGATTACAGATGATCCTAAATATGCTCGCTTTGTTCCCAATAAGGAGATCAAAGAGAAGAATGGCTATAACCTGAATATTTCCCGTTATATAGATTCTTCCGAGCCTGAGGATATTCAGGATATTTATGCTCATATTCACGGCGGTATCCCTGCTGTGGATATAGATGCACTGAGTAAATACTGGGATGCATTCCCGACGCTGAAAGATGAGTTGCTCAGTTCGCTTAGTGATGGCTATTATAAGCTGAATGTGGAAGAAAACGACATTCGCAGAATGATATATGCTAATGGTGAATTCTCGGCATATGGGGATCTTATCGACAAGGCATTCACAGACTGGAAATCTTTTGCAGATACAAAGTTGAAAAAACTTGATAGCTCCGTTTCTGCCAAAATTCTCATATCCGAGTTGGCAGAGAATATAATGAAAGCATTTGAAGATATCTTGCTTATCAACAAGTATGATATTTACCAGATACTTCTTGCATACTGGAACGAAGTGCTTAATGACGATGTTTCTTTGATAATCTCGGATGATAAGGGCTATGAAATTGCAAGAGAGACCGAGAACATCATGAAGGAGACAAAGAAAACCGATGCTGACGGCAACCCTGAGCTAAAGGTTGCAGGCTGGGAAGGTAAGCTTATTCCGAAGAAAATAGTTATCTCAGAGCTATTCCCCGAGGAGAAAAAGGCGATAGATGACCTTATGGATATTGTCGCAGAGACCGATTCAAGACTCATGGCAATGATCGAGAAATCGGCAGAAGACTCGGCATTATCGGAACTTGCAGAGGGTGGAAAAGTCAAGAGCAAGGACATTCAGGAGAAAATCGACAAGATCATGGAAAATGTCCATACTCCGCTTATTGACAGCCTTGTAACGCTTTTGAATCTTCTTCCGTCAATGAAAAAGAAGGAATATACACAGTATATCGACAAGCACGCTGAACTGGAAGTTGCGTATACCGATAAAGGAACAGTAACCAAAACATCCATAAATAATGCTTTAAGTGCAGCCCGTGCAGAAGCGCCTGCACCTGCTGCATACGCCGATGACTATGAAGAGTTAAAGAAAGCGTTTGAGCTTGCACAAAGGTCTGAGGAGTCTACAAAGCTTATAAAAGAAATGGATAAGGCACTTGATGAAAAGGCTCGTGAGAGATATGCGTCACTTACCGATGATGAGATCAAGGAACTGCTTGTAGACAAGAAGTGGTATTATGCCATAGGCAAGGGAATAATTGATCTGTACACAGCAATTTCTCATAAGCTTGCCGAGCGTATCACTGAGCTTTCAAAAAGATATAAGCTTACACTTACAGACCTTGACGGTCAGATAAACGAAGCAGAATCATCACTGTCAGATATGCTTGGTGAATTAACAGGCAATGATTATGATATGAAAGCTTTTGCAGAGTTAATAGAATTGCTCGGAGGTTCAAACGATGTCGAATAATAACAAAACTCCGGCGATAAGATTCAAAGGATTTACTGACACTTGGGAACAGCGTGGGTTTAGTTCAGTATTTGAAATACTTCAAAATAACACACTTTCAAGAGCCGATTTGTGTGATGAAAGCGGACTTGCACAGAACATTCACTATGGCGATGTGCTTATAAAATATGGCGAGGTTCTTGATGTTGGAAATGAGCCGTTAGCATATATAAATTCTGATAAAATTGTAACAGCTATGAAGAACTCCTATCTTCAAAATGGTGATGTTATTATTGCTGACACAGCAGAAGATGCGACAGTAGGAAAATGCAGTGAAATAGCCAATTTAGGCGATAAAACAGTTCTTTCGGGTTTGCATACAATTCCAGTAAGACCAAAGGAAGAATATGCTTCTGGATACCTTGGATATTACTTAAATTCAAATTCCTATCACGATACATTGATACCTTTAATGCAGGGAACAAAAGTAACCTCAATTTCAAAATCTGCATTACAAGGAACGAGTATTTCGTATCCAAAATCGCTTGATGAACAAGCAGAAATTTCAGCATATTTTCAGAACCTCGACAACCTCATCACCCTTCATCAGCGTAAGTGTGACAAGTTGATTCAATTCAAAGCGGCTATGCTGAAAAAAATGTTTCCCCAAAATGGTGCTGATAAGCCTGAACTAAGATTCAAAGGATTTACTGACGCTTGGGAACAACGTAAGTTGGGTGAGCTGATGGAAATAACATCTGTAAAACGAATTCATCAGTCCGATTGGACAGATTCAGGTGTAAGATTTTTAAGAGCAAGAGATATTGTAGCAGTATCAAAAAACGAAGAAGTTTCTGAACCGTTATTTATATCACAAGAGAAATATGATGAGTACAGTGCTTTATCGGGCAAAGTGAAAATTGGTGATTTGCTTGTAACGGGTGTTGGAACAATAGGCGTTCCAATGTTGATAAACAACGAAGAACCGCTATACTTCAAGGATGGAAATATTATTTGGTTCAAAAATGAAGATAGAATAGATGGCGAATTTTTCTATCATTCTTTTAACGGTAGTTTCATTCAGAACTTTATAAAAGAATCTGCTGGAATAGGAACAGTCGGAACTTATACTATCGAAAGCGGGAAAAAGACACCTATTTTATTACCTACTCAAAAAGATGAACAGCAAAAAATCGGAACCTTTTTCTCTCAACTTGACACCCTTATCACCCTTCACCAGCGTAAGTGTGATAAATATAAAAGCATAAAAGCAGGATTGATCAGAAAGTTTTTTCCATGAAATAACAAACACATTAAGGAGGAATGTACGTATGAGTATCGGTGATACCGAGAGAACCACGCAAAATCGTGTAATTGATTTCTTTAAGAACAGAAATATCCTCGATTATAAATATATTGGCAACCTGAAAGACACAGCAAATAAAAATATCCGTGAAGACCGACTTCGTGCGTACCTGCGCCTTAGCGGTTACAGTGAAAGGCTGATAGACGGTGCTGTTGCCGAACTTGTGAAAGCTGCTGATGATATGACACATGGGCTTTATGATGCTAACCATAAGGTCTATACGCTGCTGAAATACGGTGCCAAGGTCAAGGAAACTCCCGAAAGCTCCCCTAAGACGGTTTACTTCATTGATGTTGATAACCCTACAAATAATGATTTTGCAATAGCCGAGGAAGTAACGGTTATTGACCGTCAGGAGAAAAGACCAGATCTTGTTATTTATGTCAACGGCATCGCCATGGCAGTTATAGAGCTGAAAAAGAGCAGCGTGTCCGTTTCAAACGGTATCAGGCAGAACCTTACCAATCAGAAGGACGGCTTTATTGCATCGTTCTTTACCACAGTGCAGTTTTGTATGGCAGGCAATGAAATAGAAGGTCTGCGTTACGGCACTATTCTGACAGGCGAAAAATACTATATGGAATGGAAGCCTGACGGATTCCATGAAAACGAAGACGAGCGTGATCCTGAAGATGCACGTATTATGGAATACTGCGATCATATTGATAACCTCCTGCTTCAGCAGCTGTATCAGATGTTCGATAAGAAACGCTTTATAGACCTCATTGAGAATTTTGTAGTTTTCGATAAGGGCATTAAGAAGGTATGCCGCTATAATCAGTTTTTCGGCATAAAACGTACTCAGAACAGATTAGCAAAACAGCGTGGCGGTATTCTATGGCATACTCAAGGCAGCGGTAAAACGTTGACAATGGTATGGCTGTCAAAATGGATCCTTGCCAATTGTAAAGAAGAAAACTCTCGTGTGCTTATCGTCACCGACCGTGATGAACTGGATGAGCAGATTGAAAAGACATACATTGGTGTTGATGAAAAGATCACCAGAACCAAGAGCTGTGATGATCTGCTCCGTAAGTTGAATTCCTATGACAGTTCACTCTTATGTTCATTGGTGCATAAATTTGGTCGTCGTGGCGGAGAAGCTACTGAATCCGATTATGACAAGTATATTGATGAGTTGAAGAAGTCGCTCCCTGCTGACTTTAAGGCGAAAGGAAAAATCTTTGTCTTTGTTGATGAATGTCACAGAACGCAGTCAGGCAAGCTCCACGCAGCAATGCAGGCAATCATGCCTGATGCGATATTCATCGGTTTTACAGGAACACCGCTTCTGAAAAAAGATAAGAAGACAAGCATAGAAGTGTTTGGCACTTATATTCATACCTATAAGTATAACGAAGCTGTGCGTGACGGTGTTGTGCTTGATCTGAGATATGAATACAGAGATATCCCCCAGGAGCTTAGCGCTCATGACAGAGTTGACCAATGGTTTGACGTTAAAACACGTTCTCTTTCAAGCAGAGCTAAAGCAAAGCTGAAAGAGAAATGGGCAAGTATGCAGAAAATCTATAGTTCCCGTTCAAGGCTTGAACGTGTCGCTTGGGATATAATTCAGGATTTTGATTTGAAGCCTCGCCTAATGGACGGAAATGGAAATGCAATTCTCGTTTCAGATTCGATCTATACTGCTTGCAAGTATTATGAGATCTTCCAGCAGAGAGGTTTCAAGAAGTGTGCGATTATCTCCTCTTACACTCCGCAAGCCGGTGATCTGAGAACTGATACTGTAAGTGCCGATGATGAAACTGAAACTTTTGAAAAATACGAGATATATCTCCGTATGTTAGGACTTGATCCTGATAATCTTCCTGAAAAGCTTTCAATACAGAAAAAAGTCGAGGACTTTGAAAAAGATGTTAAAGATAAGTTTATCAACCAGCCTGCAAACATGAAACTGCTCATTGTGGTTGATAAGCTGCTCACAGGATTTGATGCTCCGCCGTGTACATATCTGTATATTGACAAGAGTATGCAGGATCACGGTTTGTTCCAAGCTATTTGCCGTGTTAACAGACTGGATGGTGACACAAAGGAATTTGGATATATCGTTGATTATAAGCAGCTTTTCGGAGACCTAAAGAATGCTATGGACACCTATACATCAGGTGCATTTGAAAACTATGATCCGGAAGATGTCGATGGACTTATCAAAGATAGAAGCGCTGAAGCAATCAAGCATTTCAATGAAGTGTACGATCAGTTGGAAGAACTATGCGAAGGCGTAGAAGCTCCAAAGGGTGATTTACAGTATATGCATTATTTCTGCGGAGAATCCGGCATGAGCGAAGAAACTGATGAGATCTATTCTCGCCTTAGAGAGAGGCTTTATAAGCTTGTAAGCGGTTTAGTTCGTGCATTTGCAGAAGCCAAGCCATACATGGTTGATATTTATACTGCCAAAGAAGTATCTGCATACGATGAAAAAGTAAAATTCTATGTTGAGCTGAAACAGACAATCGGAAATAAAAGTGGAGACTTCTTGGATTTTAAAGCTTATGAGCCGGATATGCGCAAACTGATCGACAACTATATTACAGCTTCAGATAGCGTTAAAATCGGTGAGTTCGATGATCTAACACTACTTGATTTCGTAGCAGAACAGGGAGAAATCATGACCGAAGAAGATGCCCCCTCAGATAAAAAAGAAGGAGCAGCTGAAGCAATTGAAAATAATATTCGTCGTAAAATGGTAGAAAAAGTTGCGGTCAACCCTAAGTATTATGAAAAGATGTCAACAATACTGGATGAGCTGATTCAAAAAAGAAAGCAAGGCGTTATCTCTTATAAGGAACTCCTTGAGGAACAAATAAAACTTGCTAAAAATGTTGAACATCCGGAACAAAATGAAGACTATCCTGAAAGCATAAGAAAAAGTAAGGCTTTGCAAGCTCTATACGATAATACTGACGGTAATGAAATATTAGCAATCAAACTTCATAATGCTGTTCTTAGCAGTAAAATGAGTGGATTCCGTGGTGATCCTATAAAAGAAAATAGAATAAAGAAAGCTTTATTCATTATTCTTAATGATGATTCTGAAGTCGAAAGATTATTTAAAATCATCGAAAAGCAGGAGGAATACTAATATATGACAATTATGATTTCTGGCATACCTATTGATATCCATAAAAAGAATATCAAGAATATGCATCTTCAGGTCAAGCCTCCTGATGGACACGTCGTTATCTCTGCTCCGTCATCTATTGATGATAAGGTAATAGAAATATATGCCCGAACAAATCTTATTTGGATCAAAAAACAGATTGAAAAGTTTCAACATCAGGCAAGAAGCACTAAACGTCAGTATGTAAGCGGAGAAACGCTTTTCATATGGGGAAAACAATATTATCTATCCTTTCAGCCTAATTCACAAAAGAACGGATTTGAAATAAAAGGAGATAAGGTAATACTCTCTATGCGTGAAGAAAGTACAGTAAAGCAAAGAGAAAACTATGTGCGAGAGCAGTACCGTATCTTACTAAAAGCGGAAATTGAAAGATTACTTCCGAAGTGGGAAAGGCTTACCGAGCTATACTGTGATTCTTGGCAAACCAAATATATGTTAACTCGCTGGGGAACTTGTAATACAGAGAAGAAAAAACTATGGTTTAATTTACAGCTTGCACAGAAACCAATCGAGTGTTTAGAGTATGTAATATTGCATGAACTTCTCCATTTAAAGGAACGTACACATAATTCAGTTTTTATTTCATGTATGGATTTGTACATGAAGGATTGGCGGGCTGTACGAAAAGAACTTAATGATTTAAGACTAGATTATTATAATAAGGTTGAATGATGCGATTGTTTGCCTTAGGCAGAGAAAGGAGTAAAAAATGTTAGAGCAGCCCAAAGAACTAATAGAAAAGCACATAAAAACGCATACTGAAAGATCAGCAGAAGACGAAGCTGCTGTCTCTACATTAGAATTCTTTTTTCGTTCAAATGGGCGGATTAACCCATTATTTGCATCTAATGATAAGTGGCCTAATACTGATGGAACGTTTGAATATGTAGCAGATCCTGATGTATCAAGGCGACCTAAGCAAAATTTCTTTGTTCAGATAAAAGGATCTCATTCATACAGAGAGGATAATGGGAAAATCAAATATTCATTGCAAAGTCTTGGTTTTCCTGCAACGATGGCTATGGATGTCACCTTAGACCCCGGAATACTCTTTGTTGTACTTAATCCTGATGAAAGAGGCTCTGAACGTGTTTTCTGGAAGTATATGTCTGTAGACTATATCAACTCTATAAATTTCACTCAAGGAAGTATAACGGTTGATTTCGCCCCCTCAGAGGAAATTTATAATACTGATGAAAGTATTATTGATTTTTGTAAAAAACTTGATCGTATAATTGAACATCATTCATTTGTAAATAAGCTTAGTTCAACTCAGCTTAATCTTGATGAGATCAAAAGAATTGTAATGGCTTGTAATAGGTCGATAGTCAGAAGTATTGATACAATAGAAAGCCTTGGCGCAACTAGAGATGAAGTCTCACAAGATATTCTACCGAAATTATATGATCTTTGTAGAGCGGCTCTTTTACTAAACTCTTATAATCTTGGATGCTCAAAGCCAAATCTTCAATTAGCATATGAACAAGCTCAACTCGATTTGAGAACTAAATATCTTGCTAATTTTTTAAGAGGATTGAAGTATATTGATTGCCGTATTCCGGAAGATGGTCAATCTGAAAGATTGATGCTAAAATACTATAACTTCATGTGGCAGATTAGAGAATTTTTCGATAATATTTACAAGATTTTAATCTTGCAAAACCTTGAAAAGTTCCCACTAAATACGGATCAACTTGACAACGAGTACTATAATATAGTTGCAAAAGCTATTGAATCTACGGATTTATCACCTCGTTCTATGGAAAGCACACGTTTTTATGTTCAAAAGAAAATGCCATTTTATGTTGGCACCAAACGTTATTATGAAATCACCTTGCAATTAGCCAATAAATATGCTACTAAATTTAATAGAATAACTGTTTATTCAAAGCAGAATATTTCAACTGGTTATTCAATTAATATTGGCTATACCGACACAACGATTGATTTATGGGGTATTGCTTCAAATATAAAAATCATCACAAACTGGAGGGTATCCATTGCACCTACTTGTTTAAACAAACTTGGAAGAATATTAAATATTCCATTAAGTTTGAATGCAAACTATGGCGAGTATGCTGAATTAATGAGTTTTCTCACCAAAACGGGAATGACGTTGCTTGATCTTATTGATTTACAAGAAATGGATTTCCATTCAATTACTGATCAAATATATGGTAATACAAACACTAAACACTTTAGAGAAGTGATTGAGATATTGAGAAGAGATTATTCTTCCGATTCCGTAATATTTGGAAAAAATGTTGTTCGTTATCTTTTGATTAATCTTCGTGAAAAAAGTCTAATTGATGTAATGCCTAATAGATTCACAAAAATGCTAGCTGGTTCCCCTCTTTACCTTGCATCAGGATGTCGTCCATTTGAACGCAATCCGCTTCTAGCAAATTTACCACATAGTAAAACAGCTGAAGTTAGTATAACAAAAATACTTAGTGCATCTGGAACAGAAAAAATCAATATTCTTTTACCATATCTAAGAATAAGAAATGCGATAAATAAATCGGGTGAATTATATTTCAAAGCAAGCGAAATTGCTTCAGACAAATCCATTAACGATTATAATGAGTATTTAGTTGAGTGGGAGCAAGATCAAGGATATAGCATAGTAAATGATAGTGGCTTAGTTACAATATCTGCCTATGAAACCATTACACTTAAGATTCTACAGAGATTGTTAGATTTTACGCAAGCAGGAATTAAAGGTCAAAAAGAACTAAACGCACGATTTATAAAAGATCATTCAGCACTCTTTGACAAGGTTGATGTTTCCAAGCAAAAAGCAATTAAATATGCTTTTGTTAATTCAAGAATACTGTTGATATATGGTGCTGCTGGAACGGGTAAAACAACACTTATTAATTATATATCTAGTCTTATGCCCAAATCAAAAAAGCTTTTTCTTACTAAAACACATGCTGCCATTCAACACCTTCAAAGAAGAATTGATAATCCAGGATCAGATTCTGATTTTATTTGTATTGATAGTTTTACAAGAAGAGTTAATTTGCCAGATTATGATATTATTTTTGTAGATGAGTGCAGTACAATAGATAATCGAACGATGCTTAACTTTATTAGTAAAATTAGTTCGGATTCATTGATTGTCCTTGCAGGAGACATCAATCAAATCGAATCAATTGATTTTGGTAACTGGTTTTATTATGCTAAAGATATCATAACTACACATGGAGCTAACGTTGAATTACTTGATACTTGGCGGACTCGGGAAGAAAACTTACTGAGCCTATGGGAAGAAGTAAGGAACAATGATGTTAGGATCACCGAAAAACTCGTCATAGACGGGCCCTTTTCAAAGGAAATCGGATCAGATATTTTTACTTCTGACGTTAAAGATGAAGTTGTTTTATGCTTGAACTATGATGGGAAATTCGGGTTAAATAGTATAAACAGTTATTTCCAAAATGCAAATCCAAATGGAGAAGCTATAATATGGCAAAGCTGGAGGTTTAAAAAGGGAGACAAAATTCTCTTTAATGATAACTCTCGTTTCACATATCTTTATAATAATCTTAAAGGGATCATCGTTGAAATTGAAAAGGCTGATGATCAAATAGCGTTTACTATTGATGTGGAAACAATAATTACTGAACAACAATGTAAATCAGATCAAATAGAGTACATTGACACCATAGACGAAAAAACTCGGATTAAACTCATTGTATATGCTTTCGATGAAGATGAAGTTGATGACGAGGAAAACGCTAAGAAGACTATTATACCTTTCCAGTTAGCATATGCCGTTTCGATTCATAAAGCACAAGGCTTAGAATATGATTCTGTAAAAGTTGTTATTCCGAGCGTTAATACCGAAAAAATAACAAAAGGTGTATTTTACACAGCGATAACTCGCACAAAGAAAAAACTAACCATTTACTGGAGTTCCGAAACGATGGAAGCAATTATTTCTGGTTTTTCATCTGAACATAATGGTTTTAAAAGTCTGGAAATCATAAAGAATAAATTAGTTCAGACCACTAGTTCCAGTTAAATCTAATAACGGAAGTCGTTTCTTCTATGTAAAAAGACAGATACCTCTCTTGTGGAAGTATCTGTCTTTCATTTTCATAGCTCGCTGTTTTGGTCTTAATATAGTAGTTGGGATTATACTGCTATATCAGCGCCGCACTTTCGGTCGGGGCTTTTTTTCACATGGTTTTCACTTTGCATTAAGGTCTGTTTAAGTAAGGAACGCTATAATATAGTCATAACAAAACCGAGACGGGAGGCGTTCTTGTGAACGTAAGTAATATGGCTATTCTTATTATTGCGGCTGTGCTGCTTTCTTTGCCGCTTGTTTTATCTGCTGCATTTTGTGTTGAAGAACGCTGGGGCTTTCTTTCACGAAAACATGATAAGTGGATAGACGAACATTACAGATAATAGGCAGACAGATAAGCATGAGTTGTCCGTCATACAAATACAAGCGTATTTCACAAACATACACCAAAAAAACTATAAAAATTAGTCCATTTATACATTGACTTAATCACGCAAATTCGGTATACTATTTATTGTAACGTCAGCGTGGGAAAAGTACGCAGACAGGAATAATTCTATAGTTTATAAGGGGTTTGTGAAATGACAAAGGTTGTAAAATTCGGTGGAAGCTCTCTTGCAAGTGCTGAACAGTTCAAAAAGGTAAAGGAGATAATCACAGCGGAAAGCTCAAGAAGATTTGTTGTGCCGTCTGCTCCTGGTAAAAGATTTTCAAACGATACAAAGGTAACTGATATGCTTTACGGCTGCTATGATCTTGCTGCAAAGGGCAAGGATTTCAGCAGCGAGTTCGACGCTATCAAGGAAAGATATTACGGCATAATCAATGATCTGGGTCTTGACCTTTCTCTTGAAAAGGAGTTTGAAACTATCAAGGCTTGCTTTATCGGCAAGGCGGGACGTGACTATGCGGCTTCCCGTGGCGAGTATCTTAACGGTATCGTTCTTGCTAAATATCTTGGATATAACTTTGTTGACGCTGCTGATGTTATCTATTTTAACGATCAGGGTCAGTTCGATTCTGCAAGAACAAACGAGGTGCTTCCTCAGAGACTTGCTACACTTGACAATGCGGTAATACCTGGTTTCTACGGCTCAATGCCAAACGATACTATCAAGACATTTTCAAGAGGCGGTTCTGACGTAACAGGCTCTATCGTTGCCGCAGCAGTAAACGCTGATCTTTATGAGAACTGGACAGACGTATCAGGATTCCTGGTATGCGACCCTAGAATTATCGACAACCCACAGCCTATCACTACCATAACATATAAGGAATTGAGAGAGCTTTCTTACATGGGTGCAGGTGTACTTCATGAGGACGCTATTTTCCCTGTAAGAAAAGCAGGTATCCCAATAAACATCAAGAACACAAACAAGCCTGAGGATATGGGCACAATGATCGTTGAGTCCACATCTCAGAAGCCTGCATTCACGATCACAGGTATAGCAGGAAAGAAGGGCTTTACTGTAGTTAATATCGAAAAGGATATGATGAACGCAGAGCTTGGTTTCGGCAGAAGAGTGCTTGAAGTATTCGAGAAGAATGGTATCTGCTTTGAACATATGCCATCAGGCATCGACACAATGTCTGTCGTTGTTCATCAGGCAGAGTTTGCTCCTAAGGAGCAGGAGATAATGTCAGGTCTGCACAGAAACTGTCACCCTGATACAATTGATATTGAAACAGACCTTGCGCTTATTGCAGTTGTGGGACGTGCAATGAAGTCAAACAGAGGTACAGCAGGCAGAATATTCTCAGCCCTTGCACACGCTCATGTAAACGTAAAGATGATAGATCAGGGCTCTAGCGAGCTTAACATCATCATCGGTGTAAACGAGGCTGATTTTGAATCTGCAATGAAGGCTATCTATACAATTTTTGTTGATACACAGCTTTAATACAATATAAAAAATATGGCGGACGGCTTAGGCTGTCCGCTTTTTTGGTGCAAAAAAAGCGTCCCGAAAATTATCGGAACGCTCTTATTTATTTCTTCTTGTCAGAAAGCTCAGTGATTATCTGAATGAACGAATCAACGTCTGAAAAGTCCTTGTAAACGGAAGCAAAACGCACATATGCAACGTGGTCAAGCTTTTTCAGACCCATAAGCACCATATCGCCTATCTCACTTGTAGTGGTCTCGGTCTGCATTTTGTTTGCAAAGGTGTTCTCTATATCGTCAACAAGGTTTTTCATATCATCAACACTGACAGGACGCTTTTTGATAGCGTTCTGAATGCCTTTTATAAGCTTCTGTCTGTCAAAAGGCTCAAACGAGCCGTCACGCTTGTATACCATAAGCTGTGGCTTTTCGACCACCTCATAAGTAGTGAAACGCTTTCCGCATTTCGGACACTCACGGCGGCGACGCTTTTTTCCCTCGCTTGGACGTGAATCTATTACTCTTGTATCTTCATAGTTGCAAAAAGGACATCTCATTATAAACACTCCTTAGTTAAGAGAAAATTTTGTGCGTGATATTGCATATATTGTGCTTTTATTAATTAATTATACCATAGATTGTGGACGATTGCAAGAGGGTATATAAAAAAAGTTGCGGTAAAGGGACTCAGCAGTTTTGCGGCAGACAAAACATAGGTACAAATGCAGGAGAGCGGTGAGCTATGAATTTTCACAAAATTGTGATATACCATATTTGTTAGTGTACAAAAAAACAGACAGCAGAAGCCGTCTGTTTGTGTTTGATATATTACTTGTTAAGATATTCGAGATTTTTTCTGATAAGATCGCATCTCTGCTTTACGCAGTCAACAGAACGCAGTGGGTCTGACGGAGTGTTGAATGTGTAATCCATAAGCTTGTCGATAGTTGTTGCCGCAACGTGAAGTCTTGTGTCTGATGAAGCGTAGTAAATATACACGTCACCGTTTTCACGAACGATCGCGCCGTTTGTGAACGCAACGTTTGATACGTCACCCACTCTTTCACTGCCGTGTGGTGCAATGAAAAGTCCTGACGGCGAAGCGATTAGCTTAGAAGGGTCTTTAAGGTCAGTTGCGAATACATAAATTACGTATCTAAGACCTGCGGCTGTGTTTCTTACGCCATGTGCAATGTGTATCCAACCCTTTGGTGTCTTGATAGGCACTGCGCCTGCACCGTTCTTTACCTCTGTGATTGTGTGATACTGCCTTGGTGAGATAACAACTTCATCTGTGCAGATAACAGGGTTTGTGATGTCTTCGCAAAGACCGAAGCATACTCCTCCACCTGAGCCAGTTTCGATAAAATCGTCCTGTGGACGTGTGTAGAATGCGTACTTTCCGTCAACGAACTCAGGGTGAAGCACAACGTTTCTTTGCTGTGGTGACTTGGACTTGAGATTAGGAAGTCTTTCCCATGTCTTAAGATCCTTTGTCCTTACGATTCCAGCCTGAGCTGTAGCGGCAGAAAGATCGTTTGAAGTCTTGTCCTTGCTCTCTGAGCAGAATACACCGTATATCCAGCCGTCCTCATGCTGAGTAAGTCTCATATCGTATACGTTTGTTTCCTCCGGTTCAGTGTCAGGAAGCTGAACAGGGAAGTCCCAGAAACGGAAGCCGTCAACAGGGCTGTCGCTCTCTGCTACTGCAAAAAATGACTTTCTGTCATTGCCCTCAACTCTTGCAACAAGGTAATACTTGCCGTTGAGATAAATAGCGCCTGAGTTCAGTACTGCGTTTATGCCCAATCTCTCCATGAAGTATGGATTTGTCTCAGGGTTCATGTCATATTTCCAGATAATAGGTGCGTGTGCGGCTGTCAGAACAGGGTAAACGTATCTGTCATAAATTCCGTTGTAGCTGTCGGACACAATGTTTTTTCTGTTGATGAGAGCCTCGTATTCGGCTGTCACCCTTGCTTTGTTTCTTTCAAAATCTGTCATATCAAGCAATTTCCTTTCGGTAAAAAATCTTCTTAAACAATTATACTATAATAATTCGCTAATTACAAGTACCACTGAAAACATCAAACGATTACATGAAAAAAGTTTTACGAACTGCATAAATGCTGTACATATTTTGCTGTTTTGGTTAATGTTTTCTACAAAAAGCTCCTGTATCTGTTTTATATTCATTCAAAACGGGCATATTGAATATTTGAACTTTATGCGTATATTTTAAACTATATTGATTGTAATATTGCGTTTTAACAATACATATGGATTTAATTGTGCAAAGTGTACAATTAAATTGCTGATAATTGTGCTATAATGGTGATTGACAATAGCTTTATATGTGTTGTATAATTATAGCAAGATTTAATATATGAACTCATCAACTACAGACGGACAGCTTTGGTGCTAAAATATTTAATTATGGAGGAATATTTTATGAATTACAAAAAGTACATAGCGGCTGTAATGGCTTTGTCAATGGCAACAGGAGTAGCGGGTTGCGGAAGCTCATCAGATTCTTCAAGCAAGGCGGAGGACGATTTTTCTGCAACAGAGAACGTTGCGGTAGCTGACACGGAATCTATCGAGGCTATCCCTGAGGGTGCTGAAAAAGAGATACTTTATCTCGGTGAGGGCGACCTTAACCCTACTAAGGGCAGTCCTGAGAAGAGCACAGAGCTTCAGCTTTTTGAGAGCAAGGGCGGAAAGATAAGATTCCAGCAGACTTCAAATGAGGACAGATTTGATAATCTTGCTGCTGCTATCACAGCTAACAAGGATATTCCTGATATATTCAAGTATGAGTGGCTTGCATTTCCTTCACAGGTAGTAAAGGATATGTATCAGCCTATCGACAGCATAGTTGATTTCAGCCAGCCTTTGTGGTCTGCAACAAAGGATACAGCAGATCAGTTCATGCTCAATGGAAAGCACTATGTTGCGCCTCTTGGCTATTCTGCTTCTGCGATGCTCTGCTATGATAAGGATATCATTGACGCAGAGGGCCTTGACGATCCATATGAGCTTTATGTAAACAATGAGTGGACTTGGAAGAATTGGGAGGATATTATGTCCTCATATGTTGGCAACGCACCGGCTGATACTGAGCGTTACGGCGTAAACGGCTTCTTCAGAGCGCACGTTGTTCAGCAGACGGGCAAGCGTCTTGTAAACTATGATCCTGCAACAAACGAATTTTCAAGCAACCTTAACGACCCTGATATCGAAAAGGCTCAGAACTTCCTTTATAATATGATGAAGGACGGACTTATCCTAAACGGCTGGGTAGGCTCTGCAAGAGATTGCTTCAATCAGAACTGCTTGTTCTATGCAATGGGCGAGTGGGCTTATACAGGCAACCAGACTCCAAAGGAGGGCGAGAACTGGGGCGTTGTTCCTATTCCTCAGTATGACGATAATCAGCAGAAGATAACAACTTCTGATATGACAGCTTTCATGTGGGTAAAAGGCTCAACAAGAAGCGAAGCTGTTAAGTGCTGGTTCGAGTGCGTAAGAGCCTCAAAGACAGATCCTAAGTATGAGCAGACAAACAAGGACAAGTTCATGGAGAACAACCCTAATTGGACAGACGAGATGTATGATGTGAAAATGGACGTTGTTTCTGACGATTACCTTATGCTCTTTGACTATGCTTACGGTATATCTTCCGCTCTCGGCGACAGAAAGCAGTTTGACGGAAACCAGTGCCTTGTTGACGCACTCTACAGTGATGCTTCAAATGTTAATGAAGAGGGTGTACAGTCCACATGGACGCAGGTTCGTGAGAAGTATTCTGCAACTGTAGATTCCGAGATCAAGGAACTCAACCAGAAGATCGCAAGCCTTAAATCATAATAAATAACTCCTGATAAAAAATAACGCAGGCTGTAAAAAGTCTGCGTTATTTTTATGCGTATTTTAGAATAGCCCAAGACCTAAAGCTGTGCGGACTGTGATGAAGATAAGCCCGGCAAAGGCGAGTATGGTAACAGGTGCGGTGAGATAGATGACTATCTTTTGGCCTTGTGAAACGTCAGGGCAGAAGTTTATGAGCCTGAAGCTGTCACGATGATACCTAAGCTCTTTTACAAAAAGCACAAGACCAGCTATCATAAGACCGAAAGAGAGAAGAGCGACAGCAATTATTATCATTGGTGCTGTGCCTGTGATCTGACCTTTTTCAAGGTCTGCGGCAAACTTGTCAAAGTCTATCGAACCAAGTGCGACGCTTTGAATTGCTCCGATAGTGTTCATGGTGAAGTGAAGTATCAGAGACGGGAAGATAGATCCTGTTTTTGCAACCATAAAGCAAGCACACATTCCCATAACAGCCGCATAGAGTATCTGCTGATAGCTTCCATGCCAAAGACCGAATGTCAGCCCCACCATTATAATGCCTGTGAGCTGACCACACTTTTCGGCATTTCTGAAAAGCGTACCTCTGAACATAAGCTCCTCAAAAAACGGTGCAAGCACTGACATTGCCAGCACGCTCGTTACGCCGCCCAGGGCAGTGCCGCTTGAAGTGAAGTCAACGCCTTTAAGGCTCGTTCCAGAAGCTTTCTGCACATATGAGAAAATAAATGTGTTGATATAATTTGAGGCATAGATAAGTCCGAATGATATGACAATCCACTTTGCTACCCATTTTGCAGGCATTGAAGACTTTCTGAAACAGGCTGTTATTTTAAGTCCCTCTTTTTTGCCACTCACAAGTCTGAATACCACAAGAACTATTGGCACAACTACTAGATACTGTATGCAGTAGCTTACAAGCTGAGCGATATCCTCATAGTAGGCGGACTTTCCTGCGATATGGTACACCGCCAAGTCGCCAAGTCTTATAAGTGCGATATCAAGCATATAGAAAATTATCACCATAAGTGAATTTACGTTTGAGGTTTTCCGTATAAGTTTTATTGTATCATTATTCATTTTATGATCTCCATATTTGCGTTATGTGTTTTACAAGAAAATTATATCACAGGTGGAGTTTTGTGTCAATCGAAACGTTGTACTACTAGTGAGGAATGAGGAGTGAGGAATGAGGAATTATGGTATCGCCTGCGGCGATGTATTTTTTGTATGAAAAAAGGCCGCTTTTTGATGAGCGGTCTTTTGGTTGAAAGTTTTTAAAAGGTGGGCGAACACTGTTCGCCCCTACAAATCAACAGTTGTATGTACTGCGATATTAGAGCTTAACTATCTCGCCGTACTGCTCTCTGCCTGCGCCTACAGCGTTTGACTCGTCTGTATCAATGTGCATAGCAAGAGCGAACTTGTCGCTTACTCTGATAACAGTGTCGCAGAGGATAGCTGTTCTTTCTGCAGACTCTATCTTTACTGCAACGATATCCTTATCCTTTACGCCGAATGTTTCAGCGTCAGCAGGTGTCATATGGATATGTCTTTTAGCAACGATAACGCCCTCAGAACACTCAACTTCGCCACATGGGCCAACAAGCTTGCAAGCACCTGAGCCTGCTGTGTCGCCTGACTCTCTGATAGGAGCGGCAACACCGATAGAACGTGCGTCTGTAGCTGAAAGCTCGATCTGGTCTGCTTTTCTTACAGGACCGAGGATAGAAACATTTGCAAGCTCTTTCTTAGGACCTACAACTGTAACTCTCTCCTCGCAAGCAAACTGACCAGGCTGTGAAAGATCTTTCTTCTTTGTAAGTGTTGCACCCTTTCCGAACAGCGTTTCAAGAGTTTCCTGAGTAACGTGAACGTGACGTGCAGATGTTTCAACGATAAACTTTGGCATGATGAACATTCCTTTCAATTATTGTATTTACATTTCTATTTTACTACTATTTTCGCCACAGGTCAAGGGGTAATTTAACTTTGGGTAACAAATTTTTTGTCATGTTGATCAAAAAAACAGCGGCTGCCGTTTGAGACAACCGCTGTGTGCAGTTAAGAGATCAGTTATTTCTTGTGCTTTTTCTTTATTCCCATTGCCGCACCGCCGCTTATCAACAGCATTGCAAGCCAAAGGCTCATACCACTGCCGCTTCCGGTCTGTGGATTTTTCTGCTCGCTCTTAGGCTTATCAGCCGTGGAGCTGTCTGCCTTGGTTTCGCTTGAATCGTTTTTCGGCTTTTCTGCTGTAGAGCTGTCTGTCTTGCTCTCATTAGTATCGCCTTTCGTCTTATCTGGCTTTGAGTTATCTTTTTTGTCATCACTTGGAGTGTCTTTCAGCTTATCTGTAATAGTGTCTGCCTTTTGTATCTCCTTTGTGCCGTCCTTGTCACCGAAATACTTGCCGCATTCTTCGCAGTACCAATACTCGATATTTCCCTCTTTGTCACGTGTTGCGTCAACTTTATCTATATGTGTGAGCTTTCCATGATTGTTCGGGTCGATATCGCCGTATTCACTGCCGCAGATATCGCAGGTGGCTTTCTTTGTGCAGGTCGCCTTGCCGTCGGAATGTGTACACTTGTATCCACACTCTGTACATTCGCCTGCGTTCCATTCATGGGGTTCTCTCTCGATAGTCACCTCGCCGCAGCAATCATATTTTTTCTCGTGTTCTTTGCTGTCAAAGTCCCAAACAGGTTTGCCTGTGTGATTTGTCGGGTCAAGGTCGCCGTATTCTTTATTACAGAATTTGCACTTTGCTTTTTCAGTACAAGTCGCAGTGCCGCCCACATGGTTTTCCAGCACAGTTACTTCTTTTTCACCTGTGATGACAAAACCGTCTTTGAGTTTTGCCGAAGCGTAAACCGTCATTGTTCCGCTCTCAAGATCTGACGCACTTACCTTTGCGGTGTAAAGATCGTCTTTTTCGGTAAACGCCAATTCCGTACCGTCGCCTGCAAATCTGAAGCCTACTGTCACGTCAGTACAGCCCTCAGGCAGAGCAAATGTAAATTCATAATCACCTAAAGGACAGGTCTCGTCAGTTCCGTTTATGGATATCTTCAAAATAGTTGATTTTTTCGTTTCATATCCGCAAATTGTACATTCCTGCCAATATTCGCCGTCTTCCGTATTCCACTTGTAGGCGTGAAGTTCCTTTTGGCTGTCAGTTCCGCACTCACTGCACTGCTTCCAATGTCCGTTTTCGTCGGATATATAATCGCCGAAGCTGTGTTCAATAGGCTCGCCCTCAGTAGCCTGACAGCGTTTGCAGGTCTTTGGAGCTGTGCAGGTCGCTTCTTTCCAATCATGTCCCAATGGGTTTATAGGCTCATCTTTGTACTGTGAACATTCTGAGCAATTAAACCTCTTCACACCCTTATCGATGCAAGTCGGCTCGGAGATTATCGTTCCCTCGTCAAATATATGTCCGTCTACTGCGCAGTTTCTTATTACTGTAAGCGTTGCTTTTTCTGATACCCAAGTACCCACATAGTCCGCATTTTCAGCGTTCTTGACCGTACATCTGTACATATATCCGTTAAAGCTTATGTTCGTTGCACAGGTGGTGAATGTAGTCGACCATTCTTCCTTGCTGTCCACGACTTTTGAATCAAGAGAGAACGTTCCGTCAGCTTCGGTAACGTCTGCAAAAGTCTTTCCATCGTCCTTGCTCACCTGCCACATCACCTCAGCTCCGTAAGGATTTCCCTGAGCGATAGGAAGTGTGAACGTAGCCTTTTCTCCGCTGTTTATGGTCTTATTGCCGAGTGAGGCTGTAAACTCAGGAGAATAATATATTGTAAGCTTTGCCGCATTTGAAACTACAGAGCCGTATTCATTTGATACAACACAGCGCACAAGCTTTCCGTTGTTTTCTTTTCGCACTTTTAATGAATGTGAATTGTCGTTGGTATATGGGATATCCACGAAAGTTTCTCCGTTATCGCTGCTTTCTTGCCACTGATATTGGAGCGGTTCACTGCCTGTTGCTTCTACATTGAAGAAATAGTAACGTTCAATTACGATAGTTATTTCTCCGGGCTTAACAGGTTTAGGCTGGCTAGGAGCGTTTGTTGCACCGCTTTGCGGGTGTTTTACTATGACCGGTGCTTTTTCGGAGAAGTTTATCGTAACAGGGCCGAAAACGGTCGGCTCAGTTTTTTGTCCGTCGCCTGTTGATACCCATGTTTTGCATCTTATCTGCCAGCCGTTCATTTGGCTTTCTATAGTAGGCTCGTAAACAGAAGAAGTTTCTCCGTCAATGGCGGTGAAAGTCTTTCCGCCGTCCTTGCTCACTTCCCATAGATATTTGAGCCTTACTGCGCCATTTGGCGTATTGTTTGTGACCTCGAATTTTGCCTTTTTATCCAAGTGGAATTTGTCAGGAGCAGTAAATACCGGTTCGTCAATGAAGATATATGCGTCATAAGTATATGAATGATTGAGCTTGGAATCCCAGCCTAAATAATATACATCTGCCTGATAATGCGTACCATTGTCACTGTTGCCCATACGCCCCACATACATGCTTGTGCCATGGGCATTTATTTTTGTGCGCTTGTCGTTTTCAACACTGTACCATTCTACTCGGATATCACTGTCTTGCAGTGAGGACGGCTCGTTTTCCATTGTTTTCAGCGTAACGACGTCGTTCTTTTTCACAACAAAGTATTTTAATGTTATAGGATCAAAAGGTATCCTATGCTCTAAGATATTCGTTCCATAACGCAGATTAAAATAGGTGTTCTCATCTTCAAGAGTGCCGTCAGCTTTTATTTTAAAAGCATTCACGCCATAAATGGAATCCTGTGACTTGAGCCAGAGATGAAGCTTGTTTCCGTCATGGAATATTTCTGAGCGGTTATAGCCATAAAAATCGTCATATGGCGGCTGACGTGTGTTAGCACTGCCTATAAACTCATTGCCATCTGCACCCCTTGCAACATAGGTGTACTTGTGTACCGAGTTTCCTTTTGCGTCCACAGCCTTGCCGTTGTCATTGAAGTCAGCGCTTCCGCCTGATATCTGCAAGATTACGTTGTCACCAAGCGTTCCAGAGTAGTTTCCGCTATCAATGATGACCTTGCCCTCTCCTACAATGTTAAGTCCTCGCACGATCGCACTGTTTGTAAATTCTATCGTGCCGCCTTTCAGCTCGATAGGATAAGTGAAATTATATGTTTTATCAGGGGAGGTCTTTAATTTTAAAGTTGCGCCGTCATAGACAATGATCTTCGGAAGCTCAAAACCGCTTTTGATATCTATGTTCATTTTGATATCGCCTGAAAGTATGTTTACATCAAATGGAACGTTGGTGTCCAGATCGATTTCATATATATCTTTTAGATCTATTCCGCTTGCTAAATAAAATGTTTCATAATCATGCATATCCTTGAAATATGACATTTTACCACGGCCATTATCATCTTTTATATAGATGTCATCCATGTTTTCTGTATAATATTCTGTATACCCTCCGAAGCCATACTGCGCAAACTTCTTGAAGTCAGCGGGACAAGTATCGCTTTCATAGAGTTTCAGCCGTCCCGAAACTGTTATTTCGTTGCCGCCTGATTTACGGAAACCACGATTGACGCTTTCATAATCCACATACTCTGTTCCGGCACGGACACGTCCTCTTCCTAAAAATTTTATGGCGTAATGGTGAACTTGTACGCCATATTCCATGAATCCCGGCGTGGACGGATTAATGTTTCTGCCTTCTACTGTGGCGTTGTTCTTTATTACAATACCGCCTGCTTCAAGGCCTGAGGTGTATTCTGAATCATACTCTTGTGGTTTGTATATCTCTTTAAAGACGTTACCTTCGACCTTACTGCCGTCAACTGTCAAAATTCCATATACCATTATTCCTGCAATAGTTGAACCTGCATTGTTGAAATATCCGCCTGAAGTGAGATTTTTTGGTCTGTAGTGTGTGTAATTGGTGCACTCTCCCTTAACAGGTCTGTATGTAGCACGACCCTCTACGGTGGTATTAGTGCCGTTTACATAAAGCGACCCCTCAACATAAATGCCGTTCATGCCCACAGTTGGTCCGTTTGCGCAAGCCCAAACAGTACTGTAGTCATTAACTATCATATTATACTTTACGATAATGCAAGCGCCGAAGCTTTCGCACGATACATTAGTAGCATTTTGTTCAGTTCCGTCGCCGATAGTAAGATTTGAGCAGTATATTGCTGCGTCATGTGTTACTGCTGAAAACGTTCCGCTGCCAATGATAGTGATATTACTGTCAGGAGCATAAATTCCGCTGTAGCTCTCATTGTATTTGGTTGCAGCTTGGCTTGAAAACGGGCTGTCACCAAGATCAATGCTGCCGACAAGCTTTATGTTCAGATCTTGTTCGCCTTCAACGTATATAAGACCAAATCGGCTGGGCCTTTCGCTGTTGCCGTTTATACGTTTGCCTATAGTCGCCATGTTGTAGCCAAGAAGCGTCAGAGTCTTGCTTTGTATATCGTATTTCCAGCCCTGTTTGCTCCATGTTTTATCAGACGTTACCTGTTCTTCACCTATCCATATGCCATATTCTGTGACCGCAAATGCGTTCAATGGTGTAATGGACATTACCATACATAGAGTAAGTATGATGCTCAATAACCGTTTTTTCATCTTGTTTCCCCCTCTTCATCATCTTTTGAAAGTTTAAAATCGAATGTCATTTCCAACATTGCAAACAGCTTATACATGACCTTTGTGGCAATAGCTCTAATATCAAGCGATCCGATAAATGCAAGCACTTTTGCCTGTTCTTCCTCCGGTACTTTATACACTCGCATTGCCGCCGTCAGAAAACGGCGAAGCTTGTGGTCAAGCGGGAAATGGATATCGCATTTTCTTGCCATATAGTTGCGCATTATTCCTGATGTTCCGATTTCCATTTCATAGAAATCGCTCTCGGTATAGCCCGGAAAATTCGAGCCGAATATCTGTTTCAGTTCCGCCGTAGTGTGAACATAGATATACTCAGCCGTTTCAGGCATAGTATAAGCTTCAATGTAGATCTCTCGGAGATTTTCATTCAGCTCAGTGAGGGTTATCTGTATGGCAGTTTCCACCGCATATGTGTATATCGGCGACATATTATCACCAACAATGTTCTTTGCCACTCCAAATTGTCCGCTGAACATCGTGCCCACAAGTTCCATTAGAATAGCGTCTTTTGTGGAGAATAAGTTCTGAAAGCTTCCTCTTGCAACGCCAGCTTTTTTCACTATCTGTGAGATAGTTGTCTGTTTATACCCCTGTTCCAGAAACAGTTGGACGCATACAGTGAGTATCTTTTTTTTCGTTTCGATACCGTCTTTTCTTGTAGAAATATGTATCACCTCTTTTCATTGTTTATTAATAATGATTTATAAATTAGTATGTGTATTAGTTATAACATATATAACACAAATTGTCAAGTATTAGAAAGGGGTAACAGCGAAATTTTACAATGGGCAACGATTTTTTGTATTATTTTTGCCTTAATGATTTAAAGCAAAACTCTTGTATTATTATAAAAAGTATGGTATAATCAAATTACGAATTTTTTTGTATATTTCTAAGGAGGAAATAATTATGAGTATGTATATCACTTGTCTTGACCTTGAGGGAGTTCTCGTTCCTGAGATATGGATAGCTTTTGCTGAGGCTACAGGTATCCCTGAGCTTAAAAGAACAACAAGAGATGAGCCTGACTATGACAAGCTTATGAAATACCGTATCAACATTCTTAAGGAGCATGGTCTTGGTCTTAAGGAAATTCAGGATACTATCGCAACTATCGACCCAATGCCAGGCGCAAAGGAGTTCCTTGACGAGCTGAGAAGCTTCACACAGGTAATAATCATCAGCGATACTTTCTCACAGTTTGCAGGTCCTCTTATGAAGAAGCTTGGTTATCCTACTATCTTCTGCAACACTCTTGAAGTTGCTGACAACGGCGAGATCACAGGCTTCAAGATGAGATGTGAAAAGTCAAAGCTCACAACCGTAAAGGCTCTCCAGTCTATCGGCTTTGAAACTATCGCAAGCGGTGACAGCCACAATGACCTCGGTATGATTCAGGCGAGCAAGGCAGGCTTCCTTTTCAGAAGCACAGACAGCATAAAGGCTGAATATCCTGAGCTTCCTGCTTATGAAACATATGATGAGCTTATGGCTGCAATAAAGGCTGCTATGGACTAATAGTTTTTAGACAGAGGAAAAACATAGATGAAAAAGGTAATATCACTTATAATAACAGCGGCTTTGTCACTGTCTGCGATGCATTCATGAAACAGTTCGCTGAGCTTTTAGGCAAATAATATTTGTTTTTTACGGCGTTGTGTCTTTTGACACTTCGCCGTTTTTTTTTGCAAAACAATACCAAACATAATCTGCGATATGTAACGCATATTATATATAGTATCTTCGCTTTTGCCGTGAATATTTTATCATATGAAAAGTTTATACTTCTGACATAAGTTTCCCTTGACAAACGGGGTTAGTTTATGCTAATATGAATATGGTTAGTAAATACTAACCTAAATTAATGAAAAGGAGGAGTTAAGAAAAGTATGAGCGTTATAATAGTAGGCGGAAATGACCGTATGGCAACACGCTATAAGGATATCTGCAAATCATATGATTGCAAGGCTAAGGTGTTCATCAAATATCCTACAGGTTTTGATAAGAAGATAGGCAGTCCTGATCTGGCAGTGGTGTTTACTGATACAGTGTCACATAAAATGCTCAATGGTCTTAACCAAAGAGCAAGCAAACTTGATTTTCCCGTGGCTATATGCCATTCATCAAGCTGTTCGGCTTTGAAGAACGTGCTTGAAAAATATTGTACTAAAGGCGTTGTAAACGCATAGATCTATATGTATAGGTTAGGAATTTCTAACCAAAGGAGGGACTATGTCACAGTCTGAGCTGAGAAATTTTGAAAAAAGCATGGCTTATCATCTTGCCCCTGCAATGCTTGGAATAAAGCCTGCCTGTCTTATGTCAATGGAAAAAAACAAGGACGGGCTTGAAGAGAATGTCGAGCTTTTTAACAGCAGGGCATATACAAAGGGCATGAAGCTAACAGTGCTTTGCGAGTGCAAAAGCAGAAAGCTGCTTTTTCTCTATAACGAAAAACTTTTATCTGACAGACTTGCAGACAACAGAGTAAGAAAGCTTCTTGAAAGCTTTGGCTATGACAGCCGTATGACCCTTGAACAGCAGCTTGAAAGGCTGTCTGGAAGAATATCCGCAAGTGAGGATTTTCCTCATGAGATAGGTCTGTTTCTAGGCTATCCTGTTGATGATGTTACAGGGTTTATACAGAACAAGGGAAGAAACTATCTTCTTTGCGGATATTGGAAAGTCTACTCTGACGAAAACAGAGCAAGACGTATTTTCAGCAATTATGACAAGTGCAGAAATTATCTGTGTAATAAACTTGCTCAGGGCGAAAGCATTTACCAAGCCCTGAAAATTTCTTAGGAGGTAATCATAATGAAAACAGCAGTAATTTATTGGAGCGGTACAGGCAACACAGAGGCTATGGCAAAGGCAGTTGCAGAGGGTGCAGGCGCAGAGTGCTTCGCAGTTTCTGAGTTCAGCGGCAATGTTGAGGATTATGATGCAATAGCTCTTGGATGCCCTGCAATGGGTGCGGAGGAGCTTGAGGACAGTGAGTTCGAGCCATTTTTCGCAGGCATAGAGGGCAAGCTCTCAGGCAAGAAGGTAGCACTCTTCGGCTCATACGGCTGGGGTGACGGCGAGTGGATGCGTCAGTGGCAGGACAGAGTTACGGGCGACGGTGCAACACTTGTAAATGGCGAGGGACTTATTGTAAACGAAACTCCTGACGACGACGCTCTCGCGAGCTGCAAGGCTTTGGGCGAGGCTCTTGCTAAGTAAGCATATATCTCTAATGTAATAATGTAAACTGCAAACGCAGGCGGAAAAAGGCAGTTTTGCTTTTCTGTCTGCGTTTGTGCAGTAATTGAGTTATTAAAAACTAACTAAAGTTATACTTAACTAACTTATGTTTTTGTGCAAGCTTACAAAATTGAAAAAACGGCACATTTAGTCTTGACAAATTCGGTTAGCCGTGCTAAACTATATTACGGGTTAGAAAATGCTAACCCTTTTAATAAGCCTAAAAGTTAGATGAATCTAACTTTTGATACTGACAGAAGAACAGGAGGGTCTGAATGATGCCGCTGACATTTGCAAACGTAGGAGAAGAAAACATGATAAAGAAAGTAGGCGGAAAACCTGAAACAAGAAAGTTTCTTGAAAATCTGGGTTTTGTCGCAGGTGGAACGGTAACGGTAGTAAGCACTATCGGAGGAAACGTTATCGTTAAGGTCAAAGAATCAAGAGTAGCTGTTTCAAAGGAAATGGCTGCGAAGATAATGGTATAGGAAACATTTGGCGGTCAAGCCATGATAAATATGTTTGAAGATATTTTGTATAGTTAGGAGGATCAGGTTATGGCAACATTGAAAGAAGCTAAGATCGGTTCAACAGTTACCGTGAAGAAGCTCAACGGCACTGGTGCTGTAAAGAGAAGGATCATGGATATGGGCATCACAAAGGGTGTTGAAGTCCATGTAAGAAAGGTCGCACCTTTGGGTGACCCTATTGAAGTAACGGTCAGAGGCTATGAGCTTTCGCTCAGGAAGGCTGACGCTGAGATGATCGAAACGGTCTGATACATAGTTCAGGCAAACAGCAAAAATTTCATCGGCAGAGCTGATGTGTACTTAGAAGATGAGGATATATCAGAGTGCCGAAATTCTGAAAGGATCAAATTGTATGGAGATCAAAATTGCTCTCGCAGGTAACCCTAACTGCGGTAAAACAACTCTTTTCAACGCTCTTACAGGTTCAAACCAGTTCGTAGGTAACTGGCCGGGCGTGACAGTTGAAAAGAAAGAGGGTAAGCTCAAGGGTCATAAGGACGTAGTTATCATGGACCTTCCTGGTATCTATTCTCTTTCACCTTATACACTTGAGGAAGTAGTTGCAAGAAACTATCTTATAAGCGAGCGTCCGGACGCTATCCTCAATATCATCGACGGTACAAACCTCGAAAGAAACCTTTATCTTACAACACAGCTTGTTGAGCTTGGTATCCCTGTTGTTGTTGCTATCAACATGATGGACGTTGTTAAAAAGAATGGCGATAAGATAAATACAGATCAGCTTGCTAAGGAGCTTGGCTGTCAGGTCTGCGAGATATCCGCACTTAAAGGCACCGGTATCAAGGAGGCTGCTGAGCTTGCAGTAAAGGCTGCTGAGTCAAAAGTTCCAATGGTACCTCAGCATTCATTCAACGGTGTTGTTGAACACGCTATCGCTCATATTGAGGAAGCATTCCTCAATGATGTTGCTGAAGAACAGCAGAGATGGTACGCTATAAAGATATTCGAGAGAGATGAGAAGGTCATCGAACAGCTCGGTATGTCTGAGCAGGTAAAGACCCATATCGAAAAGGATATCTGCGCTGCTGAAAAAGAAATGGACGACGACTCAGAGAGTATCATCACAAACGAGAGATACATTTACATAGCTTCAATAATCAAGGATTGCTATAAAAAGAAAAATCAGGGTGGTCTTACAACATCAGATAAGATCGATAAGATCGTAACGAACCGTTGGCTCGGTCTTCCTATCTTTGCAGTGGTCATGTTCCTTGTTTACTATATCTCAATGGTAACAGTAGGTTCAGCCGCAACTGACTGGGCAAACGACGGACTCTTTGGTGAAGGTTGGCATCTGTTCGGTATCGGTTCATCTGACGCTGAGGACGCTGCTGACGAATATGGCAGCTCGCTTGACATAATCAACGCATTTATCGAGCAGCAGGGCGGCGAGGCTATCGACAACGAAGCTGATGACTTTGATGTTGCCGCCGCAAAGGCAATAGCAGACAACCTGCTTGCTACAGTAGATAAGTCCGCAACTGCTGATTATACAGTAGAGGACGAGGAAACACTTGAAGAAACAACAGAAACAGCTAAGTATGCTGATCTGAAATCTGCAGTTGCAGCCGCTGAGAAATACAGCTTCGCTGATCCAGACCCAGCGGATTACGGCGTATGGGTACCTGGTATCCCTGTACTTATCGAAAGCGGTCTTGACGCAGTAAACTGCGCAGATTGGCTCAAGGGTCTTATCCTTGACGGTATCGTTGCCGGTGTTGGTGCGGTGCTCGGATTTGTTCCACAGATGCTAGTACTCTTCATTCTCCTTGCTATCCTTGAGGCTTGCGGTTACATGGCTCGTATCGCATTCGTAATGGACAGGATCTTCAGAAAGTTTGGCCTTTCAGGAAAGTCATTTATTCCTATCCTTATTGGTACAGGTTGCGGTATCCCTGGTATCATGGCTTCAAGAACTATCGAGAACGAGCGTGACAGACGTATGACTGTCATGACAACAACATTTATTCCTTGCGGTGCTAAGACACCATTTATTGCAATGATCGCAGGCGCTATCTTCGGCGGTTCTGCTTGGGTAGCAACAGGCGCATACTTCATCGGTATCGCAGCTATCATCATTTCAGGTATCATGCTGAAAAAGACAAAGATGTTCGCAGGAGATCCTGCACCATTCGTTATGGAGCTTCCTGCTTACCATATCCCTACAGTAGGCAACGTACTCAGATCAATGTGGGAGCGTGGCTGGTCATTCATCAAGAAGGCTGGTACTATCATCACACTTTCAACTATCTTCGTATGGTTCACTTCATACTTCGGCTGGGTAGACGGTTCATTCGGTATGCTCACAGAAGACCAGATGGAATACAGTATCCTGGCTCACATTGGTAAGGCTATCTGCTGGATCTTTGCACCTCTTGGCTGGGGCAACTGGCAGGCAACTGTTGCAGCTGTTACAGGTCTTGTTGCTAAGGAGAACATCGTTGGTACAATGGGTATCCTTTACGGCGGCGGAGATGGTTCAGTTTACTCTGCTATCGGTGCTGCATTCACTGGCATCACAGGTATGTCATTCCTTATCTTCAACCTCCTCTGCGCACCTTGCTTCGCAGCAATGGGAGCTATCAAGCGTGAGATGAACAGCAGAAAGTGGTTCTGGTTCGCTATTGGCTACGAGTGTGGTTTTGCTTATGTTATCGCACTTATCGTAAATCAGCTTGGCAACCTCTTCACTGGTAAGGTGAATGTTATCGGTCTTATCTTTGCAATAGCTCTTATCGCTCTTATCATCTATATGCTCGTTAGACCTTATAAGGAAAGCACAAAGCTTGAAAAGGACGTTAAGGTAGGCGCAAACGCATAATAAAAAGCAAATATCATCACTTATCTTGCATAAACAGTTGGGAGGATAATTATGGACACAGTAGGCGGTACGATTCTGGTTGCAGTGATTCTTGCTGCTATCGTGGCAGCTATAATTTACAAGCTCGTAAAGGATAAGAAACAGGGCAAAAGCTCTTGCGGTGGCAGCTGCGGCTGTTGTCCAAATTCTTCTCGCTGTCACAGGTCATGATAAAACAGTAATAAACTTCGGGGAGGTCATCTGAATGCTGACTAAATCACAGAAAAGGTATTTATTTGCCATATACAGACTGGGTCAGAACGGCAGACCTGTCAAGTCCACAGAGGTAGCTTCTGTTCTGGGCGTGACAAAGGCAAGCACCGTCAAGATGACTCAGAAGCTTATAGACGAGGGCTATATAATCAAAGAGCCTTACCGTGAGATCACACTGACATCTGAGGGCATAAAGGCAGCTAATGAGCTTTATACTCCAAGTGTGATACTTCAGGATTTTCTTGAAAACCGTGTGGGCGTTGAGAGAAAAAATGCCGAGAATGACTCGGTGGCTATTGTTTCTCAGATATCTGATGACGCTCTCGACAAGCTTGTAAGCTTTGCTTTGCAAAGCACGACAAACGGCTAAATTAGTAATATTTATATCGTTAGATCCCGCCTTTTCGGCGGGATTTATCAGATATATCGGTTAGTTGTGATTAACCACAATGCGAAGTAAGTTATGGCATACAAATATGTATAATATGACGTTTAAAAACGGCAAAGATACATTATTAAAATAAATAGTTAGAAAGGGGAATGAAGGTGTTTCTTGAAATAAAAAACATAAAAAAGCATTTTGGCGAGGGCGAGAGCAGAGTTGAAGTGCTTAAGGGCATTGATATCGAAATAGAAAAAGGAGAGTTCTGCGTGCTTCTCGGACCGTCAGGCTCAGGTAAATCAACACTTCTGAATATTATAGGAGGAATTGACGCCGCTGACGAGGGGTATATCTCAATAAACGGCGAAAAAACAGCCGACATGAACGAAAAGGCATTGACCCTTTACAGAAGAAAGCACTTGGGTTATATCTTCCAGATGTACAACCTTATACCTAACCTGAATATCAAGGAGAACATCGAGGTAGGCGCATATCTTAGCGACAACCCTCTTGACGTTGACGACCTGCTTAAAACCCTTGGGCTTTACGAGCATCGTCACAAGCTTCCTAATCAGCTTTCGGGAGGTCAGCAGCAGAGAACTGCTATTGGCAGAGCCATCGTCAAGAACCCTGATATCCTGCTCTGCGACGAGCCTACAGGTGCGCTTGACTACAATACCTCCAAGGAGATATTACAGCTTATAGAGGACGTAAACAAGAAGTATGGCAACACTATCATAATGGTAACACATAATGATGCTATCAAGCAAATGGCTGACAGAGTTGTAAAGCTTAGAGATGGTATGATAAGAAAGAATTATCTTAATGAAACTAAGCTCACAGCCGAAGAGCTTGATTGGTAAGGAGGGTCAGCATGAAAAACCCTCTTATCAAGCGTTTGCCCAGAGAGCTTAAGGGCGAAATAGGAAAATACATCGTTCTGTTTTTGTTCATCACAATGATGATAGGCATAGTATCAGGCTTTCTTGTTGCGGCAGGCAGTATGTCTGTTGCTTATGACGAAAGCTTTGAGAAATACAATATCGAAAGCGGAAATTTTGAACTTCTTCAAAAAGCCGATGATGATGCTATCAAGAAGATAGAGGACGGTGAGGAGAAGATAAAGGTATACGAAAATTTTTATCTTGACAAAGAAACAAAAGAAGTTGACAGCACTATCAGGCTTTTCAAAAATCGTAAGGATATCGACAAGATATGTATAATGGACGGTGAGCTTCCTTCTGCTGATGACGAGATCGCTATTGACAGAATGTATGCTGACAATAATAAACTTAAAGTCGGCGACAGCCTGACGGTCGGCGGCAAGAAGCTTAAGATAACAGGTCTTGTTGCACTTTCAGATTACAGCGCACTGTATTCAAATCCGTCTGATATGATGTTTGACGCTTTGAAGTTCGGTGTAGCTATCGTTACCGATACCCTTTTTGACGATTATGGTGAGGCTGATCTTCATTACAGCTACTCATGGAAATATGATAAAGCCCCGGCAGACGACGAGGAAGCTCAGGATATGGCTGAGAAGGTCATGAAGCATATAAATGGAATCTCAATACTCACTCAGTTTATTCCGGAATACTCAAATCAGGCGATACATTTCACAGGCGACGATATCCAGGGCGATAACACCATGATAACAGTTTTTCTTTATCTTGTTATGGTCATAATCGCATTTGTTTTTGCTATAACAACGGGAAACACTATTGCAAAAGAAGCAAACGTTATAGGTACGCTCAGAGCCTCAGGCTACACAAAGGGCGAGCTTGTAAGACATTATCTTGCAACGCCTATGATAGTCGTGCTTGTATCTGCCATTGTAGGCAACATACTGGGTTACACCTGCTTTAAGGAATTTGCGGTCAAAGCGTACTATGGAAGCTACAGTCTGCCAACATACAAAACGATCTGGAACGCAGATGCGTTTATAAAGACGACAGTAGTTCCTCTTATAATACTTTTCGTAATAAACCTTGTAATGCTTGTAAATAAACTAAGTCTTTCACCGCTTAAATTCTTAAGGCGTGATCTTAAAAAGCGTCAGAAGAAAAAAGCTTTTAAGCTCAACACAAGGATAGGCATATTAAAGCGTTTCAGACTTAGAGTCATCTTCCAGAACATTCCTAACTATATTACAGTGTTTGTTGGCATTCTTTTTGCCAATGTTATCATCTTCTTTGGCCTTGGCATGAAGCCTATGCTTCTTCATTATCAGGATATAATAGAAGATAATATGATAAGCAAATATCAGTATGTGCTGAAAATGCCTGCTGAAACTAAAACAGAGGGTGTAGAGAAATATTGTTCAGGCTCTCTTAAAACTGTCGATGACAAGCTAAAAGAGGAAACGGCAACAATTTACGGAGTTAAAGAAAACAGCAAGTTCGTTCATGCAGATATAAAAGACGGCGGAGCGTTTATCTCTGATGGTTATGCTCAGAAGTATAACATAGAGGTCGGCGATGAAGTGACGCTGAAAGAGTCTTACGGAGATAAAAAATACAATTTTAAGGTAGAGGGTATCTATGACGATCCTGCAACTATAGCAGTTTATCTGACAGACAGCGACTTCATAAAGACCTTTGAACTTGAGGACGGGTATTTTAACGGTTATTTCTCCAATACAAAGATAAAGGACATAGACGATCTGTATATTGCGACAACTATAACGAAAGACGACCTGACAAAAACATCACGACAGCTTATACTGTCTATGGGTTCTATGATAAGTATGTTTGCGACAGCGGGTGTTATAATGTTCATGCTAATTGTTTATCTTCTTTCAAAGGTCATAATAGAAAAGAACAGCCAGTCTATTTCTATGACAAAGATACTGGGTTACAACAACAGGGAAATAAACAGCCTTTATATAACGACTACGACCATAGTCGTTATAGCCTCAATGCTGCTGACTGTTCCTATAGTAAATGTCACTTTGAAGTATATATTCAAAGTTGCTTTCGCTCAGTATTCAGGCTGGATGCCATATTATGTGCCAGCAAAAATATTTGTTGAAGTGCCGTTGCTCGGTATCGTTTCATATGCGGTGATAGCATTTATTCTTACAAGACGTGTAAAGAAAGTACCTCTTGATGAGGCACTCAAAAATGTAGAGTAATTCTTCCAAATCATTCTTTCTTAATTGAGCTGTGCTGTCGGTATGTATCGGCGGCACAGTTTTTTTGTGCTTTTTTTATAACTTTTTTTTGAAAATCGCTAATATGGAAAAATAAGTTAGGCAATCGTCGCAAATTTTATTAATATCTTTACTATACTTTAACATATTATTAACAGCATAGTGATACATTATATGATATGGAATTATACGCTTTTATAAATAGGCTCTGTTTAATGAAGAGAAGAAGTGCAGAGAACTGCTGTGAATGGCAGTATGTCATTCGGTTGGAGGAAAAATATGAGTAAACAAAAGAAGCCTGCAGGCGGTTTGAATATTATTATTGTGGGCTGCGGAAAAGTAGGCACGACCCTTGTTGAACAGCTTGTGAAAGAGGGTCACGATATCACGATAGTCGACAAGAATGCAAAGAAGATACAGGAACTCAGTAGTCTTTATGACATTATGGGTATCGTAGGGAATGGTGCAAGCTTTAGCGTTCAACAGGATGCCGGCATAGAGAACGCCGACCTTATAATTGCTGTCACAGAGTCTGATGAGCTTAACCTGCTTTGTTGTACACTTGCCAAGAGAGTAGCTAAGTGTTCAGCTATAGCAAGAGTAAGAACACCTGATTACAGCAAGGAGATAGTCTATCTAAGAGAGAAGCTTGGTCTTGCAATGGTCATAAATCCTGAGCTTGAGGCTTCAAGAGAAGCGTCAAGAATACTTTGTCTGCCAACAGCTCTTGAGGTAAACACCTTTGCGAATGGTCAGGCGGAGCTTATAAAGTATAAGATACCTGAGGGCAATCCTCTTGTTGGCACTACGATCGCTGAGCTTAGCCGTAAAACGGCAACAAGCCTGCTTATATGTGTTGTTGAGAGAGAAGGGGAAATATATATTCCATCTGGCGATTTCACAATGAAAAAGAATGATGTTATCTCATTTTGCACCCAAAGAAATTTTTCAAGAACGTTCTTTGAGGATCTCAGTGTGAAGACAAATCAGGTGAAGAACACAATGATAATAGGCGGTGGCAAGGCTGCTTATTATCTTGCAAAACGTCTTATTGGCATGGGGATCAACGTCAAGATAATCGAGAATGACAGACAGCGCTGTGAGGATCTCAGCGTGCTTTTGCCAAAGGCGATAATAATAAACGGTGATGGCACTGACGAGGAACTTCTGAAGGAAGAGGGCATAGAGTATGCAGAGTCATTTGTGGCTCTCACGGGAATAGACGAAGAAAATATCTTGCTCACTCTTCATGCCAGACAGGTGTCAAATGCTAAAACTATCACAAAGATAAACAGGATAAACTTCAAGGACGTTATAAGCAGACTGGACCTTGGAAGCGTAGTATATCCAAGATATATCACCTCTGAGGCGATAATAGCCTACGTCCGTGCGAAGAACGAATCGGGAGATAGCAATATCGAAACGCTGTATCATTTGTTCGATCATAGAGTAGAAGCTATCGAGTTCAAGGTGGATCAGGAGTCAGAGGTCACAGGTACACCGCTTCAGGCTCTTGATTTAAAAAGACATTTGCTTGTGGCGTTCATAAACCGAAACGGCAAGATCATTATCCCGAGCGGTCAGGATACTATAGAGAGGGGCGACACTGTAATGGTCGTCACTACTCATACGGGATTTAACGATATCACTGATATTCTGAAATAGCGGAGGAAATATGAACAGCTCGATCATTCGATATATTTTAGGAAACGTTATGCGAATGGAAGCCTGCTTTTTGCTGCTGCCTTGCATAGTGTCGCTGGTTTACGGGGAAGGCGTGGGACTTTATTATCTTGGAACAGCCATTGTGTGCCTTGCTTTTGGCATGGTAATGGCTTGGAAAAAGCCTAAAAACTATGTGTTTTATCTCAAAGAAGGTTGTATAGCAACATCTTTGAGCTGGATAGTTATGAGCCTTGTTGGGTGTATGCCTTTTTGGATAAGCGGAGAGATACCAAGCTTCACGGATGCTATGTTTGAAACAGTTTCCGGCTTTACAACAACTGGTGCTTCGATCCTTACCAATGTTGAGGCGCTTTCTCATACTGCACTTTTTTGGCGAAGCTTCACGCACTGGATAGGCGGTATGGGAGTTTTGGTGTTCCTGCTTGCTATCATACCGCTGAGCGGTGGCTCAAATATAAATCTTATGAGGGCGGAAAGCCCTGGACCATCAGTGGGCAAGCTTGTTCCAAAGATGAAATATACCGCAAGGATACTTTATATAATCTATTTTGGCATGACCATATTGGAATTTATTTTCCTCATTATCGGCAAAATGCCTGTGTTTGACAGCATTTGTACAGCCGTTGGAACGGCAGGCACGGGTGGTTTTGGAGTCAAGAACGACAGCTTAGGAAGCTATTCGCCATATTTGCAGTGGGTGGTCGCCATTTTCATGATACTGTTTGGCGTGAATTTTAACGCATACTATTATATTATATACAGGCACTTTAAAAAGGCATTCAAAATGGAGGAAGTACGGTGCTATTTTGCTATAATCCTCATTGCCACAGCTATAATATTCGCAAATATCCTCGACCGCTGTGTTAGCATTTTTGACGCACTTACAAAATCAGTATTTCAGGTGGCGTCGCTCATTACAAGTACGGGCTTTTCAAGCACTGACTTTAATCTGTGGCCTCAGATATGCCGGACGGTGCTTGTACTTATAATGTTCATAGGAGCTTGCGCAGGCAGTACGGGCGGAGGTATAAAGGTATCAAGAGTGATCGTGCTTTTCAAGACAATGATAAAGGAGCTTCACTCATATATACATCCTAAGAGCATACGCAAGGTAAACCTTGACGGCAAACCTGTTGAGCACGAGATAGTGCGTTCTATAAATGTTTATATCGTAACATTCGTGATAATTTTTGCTTCATCAGTTTTTATGGTGGCATTTGATGGTAAAGATCTTGTAACAAACTTTACTGCTGTGCTGACAACCATCAATAACATGGGACCTGGTCTTGCGGAGGTAGGTCCAACAGGCAACTTTTCAAGCTTCTCTGTTTTTTCAAAGTTCGTTTTCATGTTCGATATGCTTGCAGGCAGATTGGAGCTTTTCCCTCTGCTGATACTTTTCCACCCCTCTGCATGGAAAGATCTTATCTCTAAAAGGGCGGAAGCAAGAAAATTCTGATAACATAAAAAGGACGGCTCAGACCGTCCTTTTTTCATTTTACAGCCTTTTTGAACTGCTGTTCATATTTATGCTTGGTCGCTATTCCGCCTCTTATATGTCTTTCACGTTTGTTTTCCTCAAGGACCTCTTTTACGCTTTTGAAAAGCTGAGGAGAGATTTTCGGCAGACGTTCTGTCAGATCCTTATGTACAGTGGATTTGCTTATGCCAAATTCCTTTGCCGCACAGCGTACCGTGGCTCTGTGTGCCGCAACATATTCTCCAAGCAGCACACATCGTTCCTTTTCGGATCCATTCATTGTTCACACCCCATTAAATTTTTCTGTAGTAATCTATATGCTGTTCCTTACTTCATTATTACTTGACGTTCTTTCAGACTTTACAAAATAATTGCCGATAATCAAATATTTTTATGCAAAATGCTTGAAATCACACTGGGAATGTGCTATAATGTAAGTGTGATAGAGATACTGTCACAGAATATGAACGAAACGAGGGGATAAGGGCAATGAAACTTAATTTTATCGGTGCAACACATGAGGTAACGGGAAGCTGTACATATATAGAAGCCTGCGGAAAGAGATTTCTGGTGGATTTCGGAATGGAGCAGGGCGTTGACTATTTTGAAAATGCGAAGATACCTTGTCCTCCTGGAAATATAGATTTTGTATTGCTGACTCATGCTCATATAGATCATTCAGGTCTGCTTCCACTGTTGGCGGCAGGCGGCTTTGCTGGACAGATACACGCAACTGAGGCCACTTGTAATTTATGTGAGATAATGCTGAGAGATTCAGCACATATTCAGGAGTTTGAAGCTGAGTGGAGAAGCAGAAAGGGCAAACGTAAGGGCACTGGCGAGGTGTCGCCACTCTATACTATGGCAGACGCAGAGGCGGCTATTGCTTGCCTTTGCCCACACCCATACAGTGAGGTGACGGAGATATCCGAGGGCATAAAGGTACGCTTTATTGACGCAGGTCACCTGCTTGGCTCATCAAGCATCGAGATATGGCTCAAAGAGAACGGTGAAGAACGTAAGATCGTATTTTCGGGAGATATAGGAAACCTTAACCAGCCTCTTATAAGAGATCCGCAGTATATAACGGAGGCGGATTATGTTGTAATGGAGTCCACATATGGTAACCGTCGCCATGATAAGCCGAAGGACTATGCAAAGAGTCTTGCAGAGGTCATTCAAAAGACCTTTGATAGGGGAGGAAACCTTGTTATACCGTCATTCGCAGTGGGCAGAACACAGGAACTGCTGTATTTTATAAGGCATATCAAGGCGGAGAATATGGTGACTGGACATGGGGATTTTCCTGTGTATGTGGATTCTCCACTTGCTATCGAGGCAACGCAGATATTCAATAAAAACAAAAATTCATGCTTTGATGAGGAGGCAATGTCCTATGTGAACAAGGGCATAAATCCTATCACTTTCAGCGGACTTAATATCGCTGTCACAAGTGACGAGTCAAGAGCCATAAACTTTATCGACACACCTAAGATAATAATTTCCGCAAGCGGTATGTGCGAGGCGGGCAGAATAAAACACCACCTCAAGCACAATTTGTGGAAACCTGAAAACACCATACTTTTTGTGGGCTATCAGGCTATGAATACCCTTGGAAGAAGTCTTGTGGAGGGTGCAAAAACTGCAAAGCTTTTCGGCGAGGAAATCGTTGTCAGGGCTGAGATACTGGTGCTGCCAGGCGTGAGCGGTCATGCTGACGTTGACGGTCTGGACAGGTGGATAAAAAGCTATGAAAAGCCGCCTAAGAAAGTCTTTGTCAACCACGGCGAGGATTCAGTTGCCGAGGCGTATAAGGAGCATTTGCGCAACGATTTCGGGCTTAACGCCTTTGCACCTTACAGCGGTGCGGAACTTGACCTTATAAGCGGCGAGTTCAAAAACACGACCCCTATAAAGATAGTCAAGAAGACAGGTGCGTCGCCTAACTATCAGCGTCTGCTCAGCGCTCTTGACAGGCTGACGGCTTTGGTAAACAAAAGCTCAGGTCTTACGAATAAAGACCTTGCAAAGCTCACTGATACCATAAATAATATCTGTGCGAAGTGGAACGATTAGCTTTTGCTGCACATATAATATGAGATACAGGGCAACACTGCACGCTTTATGTGTGGTGTTGCCTGATGCATACGAAAGGAACAAACCACACAATGAAAAAGATACACGTCAGTGCTATAAACAGAAAGGTCAGAGATGACGAAAAGCTTTTTGTTGAAGAGTGCGACAGAAAATATAATGAAAAGCTCGTTGCCATTGCAGACAGCATCGAGGAGCATCAAAAGGAGAAGCCTATATTGCTTTTGGCAGGTCCGTCAGGGGCGGGCAAGACCACAACAGCGTTGAAAATAGAGGAAATACTTGACAGCAGGGGTATACACACCCACACTATCTCTATGGACGATTATTTTCTTCCAGCGGACAGCTTCACCGCTGTTATAGGAGAGGACGGCAAGCCTAACTATGAATCTCCTGACAGAATAGACAGAAAGCTTCTTTATGAGCATATGGAAAAGATAAACAGCGGTGAGGAAGTCGTTCTGCCGAAGTTTGAGTTTTCAGAACAATGCAGGCGTGATGGAGAAAAACTCAGACGAAACAAAAACGACATAGTTGTTTTTGAGGGTATCCATGCCCTTAACCCGGAGGTCACAGGTGCGGCTGGGGATTATGCAAGATGTATGTACGTCAGTGTAAGAAGCAGACTTGAATTGAAAGACGGTGAGCTTCTGCATCCTTGCTATATCAGGCTTATGCGCAGACTTATAAGGGACGGATTTTTCCGTGGCAGAAGTGCAGCGGAAACACTGGATATGTTCGACAGCGTTGAGGCTGGCGAGAACAAGTATATAATGCCATACAAGCACAGGGCTGAGTTTTCAGTGGATACTTTTCACGCTTATGAGCCTGCCTTGTATAAGAACTATCTTTTGGATACACTGCGACGTGAGAGCAGGAGCTATAAGGATTTTGAACGCTTTTTGCCTATGCTAAAAGCCCTTGAGGAGATAGAGCCGGTGATGCTCGAAAGTGTGCCTGTAAATTCCCTTGCAAGGGAGTTTGTAGGTGAGAGCAGCTATAGCTACTAAGACGATAAAACGCCGTCGGAAAAGGACGGCGTTTTGCTATGCTTGCTTGACTTTTTTTATAAAAAGTAGTAAAATGAGATAAGGTAAGTACAGGTATTTTTGAAAACGTTTTCCTGAACGTGATCATTGAATAAAAAATTAGTGGGGATAAAAATGAATTTTGATAATGATTTGATGCTTTTCTTCCGAACGATATATGAAGATTCGGAGAATATGGACGAATGCAGTGCCAAGGTGAAAAGTGCTGTGGCTGCTGTGGCAGACAAGCTTGACATCGTCAGAGCGGAGCTTGCAGTGAAAATGCCTGCAACAAAGCTTTGTGAGGATGGTGCAGATATGCTCATGGTGCTTTATGACAGAGAGAAGGACGTGGAAAACGAGCCTTTTGAGGCAAGTTTTCCTTTGTTTGAAGGCGGATTTATAACAGTGACCTTTTATTCTGGTAATTCCAATGGTTTTGATAACGAGCAAAGGAATATCGTAGAGATAATCGCAAACACTGTTTTTATCCAATTTAACAGGGTAATTATGCAGGAGCTTGTTACTCATGTTATAAAAACGGATATCGAAACAGGTGCAGCAACTTTAGACGCTTTGATAAATCACGCCGGTATGCTTATAGCGCAAAACAGGATAGAGGATTTCAGTATAATCTTTTTCAATATACATAACTTCAAATATGTAAATAAGGTATTAAATTACGAACAGGGCGACGTTGTTTTGCGTAATTATACAAAGACTATATACCGAAATCTTTCAGATGGTGAGATGATCACAAGACTTGGCGGCGATAATTTCGTTATGCTTGTAAAGAAAGAATCGCTCAGAGAATATATTGATATGCTCAGCTTTATGAACATAAGGTATGACGATGGCAAAGTATCAAAGGATTTTATTTTTAGTGCAACCATCGGATATTCGTCAACTGTAGGTATAAGATATCCAAGAGAAGTAATGGCTCGTGCAAGCATTGCATATGCTGCTGCAAGACGAATTGGTGCAGGCCATGTAATGGAGTATTCCGAAAATATAAAACAAGAACTGATGAAAATTCAGGGAGTGCTGTCAAACTTCATGGCTGGGCTTATGGCAGGTGAGTTCGAGGTGTATTATCAGCCAAAGGTACGCATCGAAACCAAGGAGATATTTGGTGCAGAAGCCCTTGTACGTTGGCATAGAAAGGGAAGGTTATCAGCACCGGTGGAGTTTGTTCCGCTTCTTACGAATGACGGAAGCATAATAAAGCTTGACTACTATGTGCTTGAAGAAGTTTGCAAATGGCTGAGAAAACGCATAGATATGGGTTTTGAACCCTTGAGAATATCAGTGAATTTTTCGAGGAAGCACCTGGAAGAAAAAAATATGATAGGCAATATAGTTGCCTTGATCGACAAATATGAGCTTGATCACCAGCTTATAGAAATAGAGCTTACTGAAAGCGAGGATTATCAGAATTTTGAGCTTATCACAGAGATCGTGAATGGTCTGAGAGCTAATGGTATCGTCACATCTATGGACGATTTTGGTACTGGCTTTTCATCGCTCAATATGATAAAGAACGTTGATCTGCAGGTAATAAAGATAGACAAGTCCTTTATTCCTCTTGAAAAGGATTATGAGGGCAAGGATAAAGATCTTATAATGTTCTATTACATTATAAAAATGGTTAAAAAGCTTGGCAAGGAAACTATCGCCGAGGGAGTTGAAACTGAGCAGCAGCTTGACTATCTCAGAGAAGTTGGCTGTGACGCTGTTCAGGGCTTTGTGTTTGACAAGCCTCTGCCTGCGGCTGAGTTTGAAAAACGGCTTGCCTGCGGTTATAACTGATAAATAAAGGGGCTGTAAAAAAACGCGCAATAAAAAAAGACTGCAACCACCCTTAAAAGGGTAGGA
>OGCO01000372.1_pt1 | contig 76292 bp, 113 predicted proteins | sample 1570171 | NCBI WGS metagenome assembly OGCO01 (sample SAMEA4370583, study PRJEB24528) | human gut metagenome
TTTGTTGTACCGTACTTTCATTTCCGCACCTCCACCCAAATATAGTTTGTATTATAGCACTTTGAGAGTGAAATCGCAATTATTAAGTCTGTATTTTGAGACTTTTAGTTTTCAAACCGGCACAATATCTTTCTGATATGTAATCCAACCGCCTGCAAAATGCAGGCGGCTTGTGTATTTTAATAGGCAGGTGCGCCGTAGCCAAGAATCTCGTAATAACCGATAGAATACTCATTGACTCGGCAACTGTCGCCGGAGTTGCCCTCGACCGTATAAACCTTGCCGTTTTCGACCTTTTGAACAATACCCGTATGGTCGGATAATCCATCCTGACCACTTTCGTCTGCCCAATCGAAGAAAATAATCATTCCGGGGGCAGGCTCGGCGCTGCCATCCAGCCATTGTCCACGATCCTTAAACCATTGTACTCCGTTGACACAGCCTGCATATTTTGGGATAACTCCAGCGTCGATATAGCCGCACTCGTTGGCACACCAAGATACAAAGCAAGCACACCATTCTACACGGGAGTTAAAACCGTACCACGACCAATACGGCTGACCGCCCACATTGCCAACCAGAGAGAGTGCAACGGTCACGATCTGTCCGTCGCCGCCTGTAATGCCGTAAAGCACCTGTGACCAAAGGTAATTGTTTTCATCTGCAAGCAGTTCAGCGAGGTAGCCTTTCTGTTCTTCGTTAAAACCATATTGCGCCGCCATTTCCTCGGCAGTCTTGTGGCTGACGGTAATATACAGATAGGTTTGTGTGACCGTGCTTTCAGTTTCCACGATATTACCGTGTCCGTCATCGGTTTCGGTAATAACTGTTTCGGTCTTGCTCTCTGTTCGGGAAGATATTTGATTCATCTCCCAAAAGATGTCTTTTAAGAGTTGCTTTTTGCCATCGTCCATTGTGGCAACCTCTTGGGGGTTATCTTGATCCGTATTCGTTTTTACAGAGTAAACGGCAAGCACCTCTTTCCAAACGGCTCTGCTGCCACTCATTTCAAGAACATCATAGGATACCGAGTTCTTTTCCTCTTGCAGCTTGGTATCGTATTCGGTATTGATTTCCTGCACAACGGTCTGCATACTCATTCCAGTGCCGGAATCTTCGTCTGAGAAGAAAATGCCAAATACTGAGCCGAGGATCATACCAATCAGGCAAATCACGATAATAACCAAAACCGCCACCCAGCCGCCTGCGGCGATAGCGGCAATCAAGGCTTTCGTTCCGGCAATAATCGCTTTAATGGCAAGTGCGGTCGCTTTGGCAATCGCCTTTACCGTAACCACGGCGGCTTTTGCCGCAGCCCTTGCCGCTTGTGCTGCTCTCTGTGCAGTTTTAACCGTAGCCTGCGCTGTTTTCTGCGCCGCCTTTGCTGTACGCTGGGCGGTCTTGACCGTCGTTTTAGCAGTACGCTCTGCGGTTTTCACAGTCTTTTGCGCCGTTTTCGCCGAGCCTTTCCCAACCGTTTTAATTGTTTTTTTACCCGTAGACCGAGCCGATTGCTTTACGGTCTTTTGAGTCTGCTCTGCGACCTTTACGCCTTTGTTTCGGGTAGTACGGATACCCTGCTTTTCAAGCGACTGTGCCGCCCGTTTTTCTTTGAAAGTCCTGATACCGTCTTTTGCCTTTGACACATTCTGCTTTGTCGCCTCAAAGCCTTTGCGACCTTGCTTGTCAAATTGGTGTACGGCTTCGTGGGAAACCCGGTCAATACCGCTTTCCATTCGGTTTGACGCATATTCTTCCGCACTGCTTTCCTGCGTATGGATAGCGTGTTCTGCCTTTTCCTTTGTCTGAATAAAGGCGTATTTCATACGCTGGGCGGCGACCGCTGATTTGTCTATTGTCTTAATACTGCCTTTGACCATATCTCTCGTTTTAATATCCGCCATAGAAAACCTCCTTTCCAAGCGTTTGTAACGCTTTTAATTCAAAAAAGAGGGGTAAAGGTACAAACACCTTACCCCTCAAAGTTCGGGTGCTGAAAACCCACTTAAAATCAGGCTTTTGCACACCCAATCAGCGTACATTCTCCGCAATTATTTTTCACTTTTTGCCACCTCCGGTACTGCCGGAGATGTTTTTTTCGCTACTATAACAAGCCTGCCGTTGGTACGGGAATATTCGCAAGTGGAAAGGGTAATCAGTTTATCGCCGTATTCCGCCGACACTCTGGTATCATACAGCGAAAGTTCCTTGCACTGATCCACAAACGCCGTAAATTCCTCCGGCGTATCTGCATTAGTAAAGTGATAGTATTTGAACGAGTCGGGACTGTCTGTATAGACAACTGTTTTGAAAACCGCAAGGATTTCATACTCGTTCTTCTCCGTTAGGGTGTTAAAGGTAATTATCTTGTGTTCCTCCCAAAAGTCTTTGCTCTTAAACTTTTCGAGGTGGGCGAACATTGAGCCGTCATTCATATGATGACCGTAAATCACAACATTGTCCGAGGGCGCTTGCACATCACAGTCCTCCTGCACATACGGACAGCCGTAATTGGAATATTCCTTGTCAAATCCCCGTCTTAAATATTACCTGAATCCGTGAACTTCACGGATTCAGGTAATATATAATATCTGTTTGCAATTTTTTGTTGTTTTTTCTGAAACAGCAAAAATCGAAAAACATGTTGCTGAGAACGGAATGAGCAGTAACAATGTCAAACGATCTCATCTATAAAATAAAATATCAGGAGTATACAGATATGGAATTGAAAAACAGAACTTTATCAAATTTCGCCGATCTTGTTCAAACCGGTGAATGCAAAAAATTCAAAGGCCGCCTGAAGGTAGGTGTGGATTTGGGTACAGCTAATACAGTTCTGGCAGTTGTAGACACTACCAACCGTCCGATTGCTGGCATATCCGCTCCCTCCCAGGCTATCAGAGACGGCGTGATCGTCAATTATTATGAATCTGTTCAGCTTGTTACACGGCTGAAGGCTGAACTTGAAGAAAAACTGAAAACTGAACTTCCTTACGCTGCAGCTGCAATCCCACCCGGAGTTTCCGAAGGAAGTTCAAAAAGTATTCAATATGTGCTGGAGGGTGCAGGTTTTGAGGTTTCCAATATCGTAGACGAACCCACCGCTGCAGCTGCTGTACTTAAGATTTCAGACGGCGCTGTAGTGGATGTAGGTGGAGGCACTACAGGAATCAGTATTCTCAAAGACGGCAAAGTAATCTACACAGACGATGAAGCTACCGGCGGCAGTCACATGACCATGACTGTAGCAGGGCACTATAACATCCCATACGAAGAAGCTGAAATTTTAAAAACAGATCGTTCAAAAGAAGCTGAAATTTTCCCTGTAATCAAAGCAACTGTAGAAAAAATGGCCACGATCACTCAGAAATTTCTCACAGGCTACCAGGTACCCGCTGTATATGTTGTAGGCGGTTCCGCAAGTTTTGAAGATTTCACAGGCGTATTTGAAAAAAAGCTTGGGCTACCTGTTTATCGTCCGGTACATCCTCTGCTGGTAACCCCACTGGGTATCGCTTATCACTGTGATCTTCCACCAGTCACACACAAAAAATAATCAAAACTTTTCATAAAATACTATATAAGGGGGTATTATATCATGAGAGAACTAAAAGCAACAAAAATCAATGCTGCAGATTTTGCACCATTTGGTACATTTTTCAGCATGACAGAGCCAGAAGGCTATCCATTACAGGGTGAAATACATAAATTTTATCCAGACCGTATTTCCGGTACCTGTATGGGATCCATTGGTTTTTCACCTATTGCAGTACATAAAGATGAACGCATCGTTAAAGCTGCTGAATATCACACAACTACCTGGGAAGGAATTGTTGCACTGGATGATGACATGATCATACATGTAGCACCGGCTTCTGCAGGCGCACCTGTTCCGGAACTTACCAGAGCATTCATAGTTCCAAAAGGAACTATGGTGAAGATCAATGCTGCTATCTGGCATTTATGTCCTCTTCCTTTAAACAATGAAGTACTCCATGCCATGATCATTCTTCCGGAATGCACTTATGCAAATGACTGCACAGTAGTAGATTTTGAAGAAAAAGACTGGTTTAAGATTACTGTCTGATATACATAAATATCCCCGGAACTCCACTGTTTTTACATAAAGTTCCTGGGATATTTTTATTGTCTGATTTTTACAATACACCCTGCTTCTGCATTTCGGCAGACACAGAAACATACTCTTTACTGTTTTCAAGATTTCCCAGCTTTTCTTCCCATGTAAGGTTTCGTTTAATCTTTGCAGGACTTCCCATCACCAGAGAACCGTCCGGTATCACTGTATTCTTTGTCACAAGACTTCCTGCTCCTATGATACAATCCTTACCTATTCTGGCACCATCAAGAACAACCGCTCCCATTCCGATCAATGTACGGTCACCGATCATACATCCATGAAGCACTGCATTATGTCCAACTGTCACATTATTCCCAATATGTACCGGCATATTACGGCTTACATGAATCGTACAGTTTTCCTGAACATTAGATTCCTCACCGATCACGATCGGAGCATCATCGCCACGTATCACAGCATAATGAAGAACACAACTGTCACGCCCGATAGTTACATCTCCAATAACCACTGACTGCCTTGCAATTTTTGCATCTTCTGATATTTTTACACTCTTATAATCCATCTTCCGAAATACCTGCCTTCTTGATTTAATACTACCTTCACATCATTTTCAATACCCTGACACTTCTTTACTGCAGAATCTTTATACATATTCCAAAAAGACTTTCTGCATTTCATTTACTGATTTACAGAAAGTCCTCTTAGCTATTATTTATGGTGTTTTTCTTCCTCTTCTTTCACCAGTCTTGATGTTTCTTCAGACGGTGCTGAGATTACAGCTGCTGCTATAATTTCACAGGGCGGGTTTCCCTTTACAGCATCTACTGCTGCCTTTACTGCTGCTATATCGCCACTTAAGAATATAGTTGCGTGACCTCCGCACTTGGTATGCCAGGTACGGAATTCCACATCTGATGTTTTCAGCATCTGGTCAAGGACAACTACTGCATTACAGCTTCCCACAACCTCTACTAATCCTAATGCTCCATATGACATCTTCTCATTTCCTCCTGACATGTTCTATTTGTTAATGGTCATCTTAAGTGCCACTTCAGTATCTGCGGAAGGTGATGCGATCACTGTGTGAGAAACAATCTTGCCAAGGGGTTTGGCTATCTCTAAGGCCACTTCCATTGCTGCATTCACATCAGAAACACTGCCGCGTATTTTTACACATGCTCCGCTTTTCAGTCGGTTTCGTTCGACGCTTTGAATCGTTACGTTTGCAGCCTTGGATGCTGCATCGAGAGCGACAAAGCAAGCTACCAGGTTATCCAGTTCAAATGCCCCAACTGCCATGCCATCATAGTTTTTTGCCATTTTATCCTCCTTACGAGACGGGAAAATGGTTCTCCCGACTGCTGTCTTTTATACTAGTATACCTTGTTTTCATTATAATCACAAGCTATTTTCTACTGAAATCTCACAAAAATCCACATAACACAACATAATCTCACATTATCTTCAAGAGTATAGCTGTTGGATTGTTTCTTTTTCACTATTTTCATAAATCTTCTCTCTTACAACCATTCACAGGCTTCTATGCAGAACATATACTAATATGGAGAACAACAATCTGCTGTTGTCAGGTTTTAATCGTCATGCATCAAATGACCCGGAATTATCCGGTACCTCCTGCTGTAACATTTGATGCTGTAGGGTCAGGCGGATATTTGCAATTGAAGCAGAGGACTTACTTGATTTGGTTAAATTTTTTCTAAATCCGCAATGTTTTCAGGATATTCCATATCTGAATACAATTTCAGCTGTAACTGTAATATTCTGTTATACTCCTCGCAGCCAAGCTCCAAAACTCTTCTTTGTTCATACAATTTGTGATCTTCTTCACTCATCTTCACATCAAAGCTTTCCTGAGTATGGAACTGGATTTCAATACGATAGTTGCGTGAGTTTTTAAACTTGGCATTTACGCCATTATATGGAAAACTGTCATTGACCCAATAATTTTTCAATGAATATATCTTCCAGTTTTTCTCATACAGGGCATCTGTCACAGATCGTATCTGTTCAACATATTCTTTCGGTTCCAGTATCACTGTATAACGAATAACATCCGCTATTGAATCAAAAAAAGACTTCTCTACTCTCTGATAAAGCTTATTATATAAGGACTTCGGTGATTTTACTCTATACTCTAATCCCGCAAGTACTGCTTTATTTGTTTTTGCAAAATCCACAAGAAATTTGGTTATTTCAAACTCTGTAGACAGATAATCCGCATAAAATACTCTTTCCTCAAAAGAAAGTTTATTAAAAAGTTCAATGTCCTCTTCTGTCCATGATTCTTCGATTTCCTTATTAAGGTAGATCTTTTTTGAATTTTCAGCGGACAGAACACATTTGAGTTCTATCGAATCAATGCCAAAAAGGCCGGCATTGTCACCTGATCCATGAGTCAGACTGCTGAGGAGCTTCTCGAAATTATTAATGATCAAATTTACTTTTCTTTCAATCAGTGCATATGCCGAATCCGATCCGCCTGCTTCTATCACAAGTTTGCCATATTTAACAGCAATGCTTCTTACAACGTTTCTTTCAACAAATCCAACAATCTCTTCAGAATTATACTTATCAAAATCCTCATAATTCAGATCAAGATTTGTATTCTTCAATTCTGCAAGCTGATTTCCAACAGCAAGAATTGCTGCCAGATCTTTTAATCTGACAGAATTTTGATTGTCTGACAGCAAAACTTCTTCCAGTTGATTTATATCATCACTATTTCCGCCAATAAAATACAGCATACTGATTATGGCATGCTTATGTATCTCTGACGGAAATTCAAATATATCTCCGTATTCTTCTATCAGACACGCACTGAACAAAACATGATATTTGTTCATGATCTGCAGGAATGAAAGCGGCTGCGTCTGCTTTTGGATCCCCAGTTTGCTTATATATTTATTCATGCTTTCCTGATTTAAACCAAATCCGGTATGAGCAAACAGAGCCGCCATCAAAAGGCAGTAGCATTCATCTCCATTCAAATCTTCCAGCTTCTGTCTGTCCATTATTAAATCGCAAAATTCTGCAATATCTATAAAATGCATAATAGAATAATCAGAAATATTGGGATATATCTTTTTATACTTCTCCAGCATTCTCTGGACCACTATACAGTTATCCCTGTAATTCTCATATAATTTTTTTGATTTTGTAAGTAAATTTTCCGAACACTTGTTAACTATCATTTGAATTATTCTCCATCAATTGTATTACCTTTTTTATCATTATAATCAAAAACAGCAGCCTTGTATATAGCTGCTGTTTCCAAAACTTCAGTAAAATTATATCCAATTAATACCTTTTCCATTTAAGTTTTGAAAAAGATTTACCTTTTTCACCTTTGATCAATTTCTTAACGTATGCTGAATATTCAGCTTTTGTAACTTTCTTATCATTTACAGTATAAGTAATTTTCACCGGTTTTTCATCATAAGAACGATTTCCATAATCCTTCTGTGCACGTGCTGCCATTTTATACGTTCCCTTTACATACTTATAATAATAATCGCACAATACTCCCATATGACCGCTGTTCTTTATATAAATCACTTTATGTTTCGGATAATACTTTGTAAAATTCCCCTGTCCAACTGTCGCTACTCTTCTTACATTTCCATTCTGATAATCATAGATAGCCTGTGTCAGATAACCATACCCCGGTTCTGTAATCAGCTCTGCAACATGATCTCCATCAATATCAGCATATACATATTTAATTGTTGTCATTCCAAAATTGCAGTACTGTCTCTTATCTGCAATGATCTGCTGTTTTAATGCACGATGCGCTATCGTATTCTGTAAACTCATCGCAGATACAGACGACGATGATACAAACAGCATAACCATTGCCAGTAAAACTGTTATTACTTTAATACTCTTTTTCTTCATAATTTTTGTCTCTCCTTTTCCAGGTAATATCTTACCAAATTATAGCACCTTTTATGTATTTGTGTTGTTTTTTGACAGATTATTATTTTTCTATAACACCCCCTGTTCTTTCATTTCCAGAGATACAGTGACATATTCCTTACTGTTCTCCATAACACCAAGCTTTTCTTCCCAGGTGAGATTTCGTTTGATTCTGGCCGGACTGCCCATTACCAGAGAGCCATCCGGTATCACATCTATTTTTCCCCTTCATTCGCTTCCTCTATTGTCACGCTCTCCTGTACCTGCATATCCGTATACTGAACACGAATAACTGCCTGCGGCCAGTTTATGCTGACCATTGCTGTTTTGTCTTTCTCATCTCCTGCTTTCCGGATAAGCTCCAGCAATTCCTTCAGTACTTCCTTTGTCAGATAACCGCCTCTCCAGTGAAAAATAAGTACCCTGCCTTTCTTCGCCGCCTGCAAAGAACGTTTATACACATCCTCTTTCTTAGTAAAAGAAAGCTTCTTCTCCTTATAGTAAAAGTGCTCATGATCACCGCAGTGAGGCGCCGGCGCAATAAGAGGCTCATGATCCCTGAAAATCTGTGAATCATCCAGATTGAAATAATCATAGCGGATTTCAGAAGTCTCACGATCTTTCCCCAGGGTATTATCAAAGGTCGCATCCAGATGATAATATGTACCTCCTATTTTTACGATATTCCATGTGTGGCGATACTTAATCCCCTTCTCAGGATTATTTCCACAGATTGCAATCACACACCAGACTCCCAGTGCATCTAACAAAACCTTTACTGCTTTTGCGATTCCCTCTCGGATTGTCAACAAACAGATAAAAGTCTTTCCCTGTGAGTATAGCCCCTCCTATCAGATCAAACTCTAATAGAAAAGAATCTTTATTTACTGTGACTTTTGTAAGGTGCTGGTTAAGGAACTCCACCCGGCTCTCATTGAAAGATTGAGTCTGTAAATATTCCTCCATCTCCTTATCTATATTTTGTATCACTTCCTCAATACTTTGTAAATCCTCATTTACTTCCAGTGTGAGGAGTTTATCTTTCAGATCCTCAAGAGTTTTCTCCAGCTCCTTATATCTCTTTGAGTAATCTTCTTTACTTATGATACCATCCATATAAGCATCTGTGAGCTTTTCTTTTCTTGCTGTCTGTTTTCTGATTTCTTCTTTGATTGTATCATCCCCCTGTGAGGCTCTGAGGCGTTCTCTGAGGCTTTCTAACCAGTTCAATAGAGATTTCCTTACCTCCGCTGTATTAATCTCTACAATCTGCTCAGAGAGGGATTGTAGGATACTGTAAAGAGCATTTTCTGAGAATGATTTATTATCACACCCTTTACCCGGAATCTTACCGTACTTAGAATAGCTTGAGCACTTAAATTTAACGTAGCCATTTTCTAAAGATCTCCAATATTTAGCCCCACACTTAGCACAGTAGATTTTACCGCTAAAGATACTCTTACCACAATTCCTACCACGTTTCTCATTTTTAATACTCTGTACTTTAGATCCTTTGATCTCCTGTACTCTATCCCAGAGCTCAGGCTCCACAATAGCCGGGACAGCTCCGGGAATATGTACCCACTCACTTTTAGGATTTAGCACAGTCTTTTTTGTATCAAAATCATAATGTCTCTGGTTAATGACGTATACCCCTTTATACTTCTCACTTGATAACATTCTGGAGATAGTAGTAGGATCAATCTCATTTCCTGATCTATTCCTGTACCCCATGTCATAAAGAGTATTAGAGATAGCTCTCAAGCCCTCCCCTGAGGCGTACATATTAAAGATCATCCTTACAACCTCAGCTTCTTTCTCATTGATTACCAGCTCACCATTAACTTTATCATACCCTAAGGATCTTGAATTATTTACTATAGAGATTTTCTCCCCGTTCTTAGCCGCCTCTATTCTTCTTTTGTAGCTATTGTTGATCTTCTTACTGAGCTCCCTACTGTACTCCTCAGCTAAGATAGCCTTGATCCCGGAGATAAGAGCGTTATCCGGGGAGTAGAAAGTATCCTCAAGGTACATATACAATCTTTTCCCATGAGTAGTAAGGCGGTCTATCCAGATGTACCAGTCTAAAGTATTTCTCTGGAGCCTGTCCTGTGACTTGATAACTACAATATCAAATTTATCATTTTCCAGATCTTCAAATAATCTTCTGTACTCATCTCTCCTCTTTATCTGAGTACCACTTTTGCCCTCATCTACATACTGATCTACCAGTTTCCACCCTTTCTGTAAAACAGCATCTTTACACTCAGCTACCTGTTTCTCCAGAGCGTTAAGCTGTCTCTCTTCCTCTGTAGATACCCTTGCATAAAATACCGCTCTTAATTTCTCCTGTACCATCCTGTTTTCCTCCTGTTGATTAGAATTTGTACAGGTTTGTCATAATATCTCATACTTATTATACATCTTTTTGATACTATGTAAACCCATTACTTATTATTTGAGTAATAACCAGAAATCTCCTGAAATTTAGACAAAAAAAAAATAGGGCTATCAGCCCTTACACACTGATAGCCCTCTCAAAATAACCCTTTTGGATTATAAGAGTGTCAAATCTGAATTGTTTACCCAGCTCATAATACCGCCAAGTAAACACTTACCGGATCCTACTTGAATAACCTTGTATTCTGATCCTTTTACAAAACTTGCAATCTTCTGTCCTGTAGCATAGTGAGTAGCGGATTTATTCACCCTCACTCTACAGCCTACACAAAAGCCTTTTGTACCCGGTAACTTAAGAACCTGTCCCACATAAATGAGATTTTTATTCTTAATGTTATTCAGGTCAACTAATACCTGTACTGTAGTTCCGAACTTGTTAGCAATCTTTGTAAGATTGTCTCCAGATTTTACAGTATAAGTTTTAGCTGTTGTAGTAGCCTCTGTAGGCTTTTTATTTGCCCCTGTATCTGGTTTTTCCGGCTTAGGTGTAGAGTTGTTAGCCTTTGCATATTTAGGTCTTGCAAATCCACGAATATAGCCCCATCCGATAGCTACAGTTCTGTGACCTACAATACCGCCGCTCATGTTACCCTCTGTAGTTTCAAAATTCTTAGATCCTACAGATCTTACAACACCGATATGATCTGAGTAACCGTCATTCGGCTGAGTAGCATCATCCCAGTTAAATACTACGATATCACCTTTCTCCGGGGTAATGGTTCCATCTTCAATCCAGATCCCGGCTTTCTTAAAGAGTTTAACGTGTTCTTCAACTCCACACTCAGTACCGCCGATAAGATCCACGGCTCCAGCCTTAATAAAAGCCGCTGACACTGTGGTATCACAATAGCTATCATTGTAGCCTACTGCATAGCTACGAGCTAAAGGCTTGTGACTGTTGTACAGATCAATGATAGGCTTGTGAGTGCCTTTTGCTCTGCTAAGCCCTACCCAGCTATCCATGATATCAATAATCTGTTGTGCTGTTACTCCCATTTTGGTTTCCTCCTTTACATTGCTATTCACCTTACTTTTTAAGGTGGTATATACGAATTTCTGACGGGACTTATAAGCCCCTACCTGATTACCTGTATCAGTACAGCAAGCGGAATAAATGTGATTCAGTGTATAAGGCTTTTCAGTCTTACCCAGTACCCTCTTAACTGCACTTAAGCCTCCCTGATGTCTAAAGTTAGCACACATCATAAGAGCCGCCTGATCTGTTACTCCCAGCTTCTCAGCCTCAGCAACATATTTTTCCATCTGTTCTCTAACAAGGCTGTCCTGTACCTCTTTCCCGGCGGCTGAGGAGATGATCTTAACAATAGTCTTAGCCTTTGCTGAGCTCTTCTTTAACTGGTACTTACTCCAATCTGCACTCTTAAGATCTGCCGCAATCTCACCCTTAGAGTCCAACTTTTTGAAAGTATCAGGATCTTTCTCTTTAATTTTCTGGAGGAGTGTCTTAGCCTCCCCAGCAAACCACTGTCCGGCTCCAATGGTAATAGCTGTCTCATTTGAGGAGTTTGCATAGGCTTCTGTGAAATCATCATATCTACAATTTCCGTAAACCTGTCCTCCTGTCTCAACCGCATAAATGATTTTTACCAAAATCTCTAAATTTGTTTTACTTAACATCTGCCCTCACTCCTTTCAGGCAAAAATAAAGAGAGCACCTGTGAAGTGCTCCCCTCATAATAATTACTGTGGATCTGTATAACTCTTTGCTCTTTCACTGTCTCCTAAGCCCTTTGTAGTCGGATCGTTTAATGTATTCCAAACTGATACAGCTACCAAAGAGAGTACATAAGGATTAGATACAGCTCTCACAATGAGCTCCCCTAACTTTCCCCATGTAGTAAGATCCTGAGCTGTTAATCCGGCATATGCAAGAACCGGAGTCAGGATACTAAGTACAATCTGTACCCAGAAAACAGGATTTTTAACTCTTACTTTCAGGTTCATAAAATACCTCCAAAAATCTTATTTACAGTGAGTAATAATCTGAGGAGTATCACTGTAAGTTATCCTCAGATAGATAATAAGGATCACCTCCTACTTTAGCCCCACCTGTACGGCTAAAGAACCCAACACAATAGTTACTAACCCGGCTACAAGTAACCACTTGAATTTCTCCCACTTATCACTGTCTTTTCCCTCCAGTTTATTAAGTCTTTCAATCGTATCATTAAGATCCGCTCTCATGTACTTAACTTCTGTGGCAAGCTCTTTGATAGCACCTATGAGATTGTTATTCTCTTTAATCTCCTGATCGTGCTCATCAATTCTTATGGTATTGCTTTTTGCTCTTTGCTCAACTTCTGTAAGTCTGTGCTCAAAGTCAATATCTCTATCCTCCACTCACTGAGATCCTCCTTTCTGTCAGAATAAAAAGGAGGGTAACAAAACTGTTACCCTCAGTCCTAAGGATTCTCTCCTTACTCAGCCAGTTCCGGTAATTCAAGATCAATCAGGATCTCTTTTACCTTGTCCTTAAGGACTGCCGGAACCTCAGCAAATGTTTTCTTACCCTTGATAATCAGAGTAGCATAAATCACAGCCATGACCGTTACCTCCTTTCTTAAGATTGTTTTAAGGATGAGACTGAACAACATCAAGCCTCACCGCCTAAAATCTTTTCTACCTGTTTCCTGAGTTTCACAGGAACATCCTCCAGAGTCTTTAACCCCTTACGGATCAGATCAGCATAAATCTTAGCCATCTCTCACACCTCCTCTTAAGAAATAATCTGCTCATAGACCTCAGCAAGAGCAAGCTGGAGATCTGTAGCCTGTTGATCCAGAGAATCATTTTTCTCAGCCATGAGCTTGATATACTCATCTTTCTCATAGACTTCCTCTGTCTCAATCTTCCACCCGGTAAATCCCGGCTGATCTTCTGTACCGGGATCCTCAACATGGGTAATACCAGATCTGACAATTACAGTCTCCTCAGTAATCTCCAGAGCCTCAACTTTATCCGCACTGGACATAACATTTGTAAACTTCTCCATGATCTTTTACCTCCCTTTCATAATAGTTTTGCATATATTCTATAAGGGGCTCCATGTACTTTTTAAATAGCCTGTAGCTATCACAGTTTCCAAGCCACCCTTTATAGCTGTTGAATGAACACCACTCACTGTAAGTAGGTGGTATGTTATTTTCCATTTTCTTTCTACAAGCTCTCATTTTCCGCTTAAAATTGATAGCGGTACTCTTCCTGAGTAATGTATACTCTCCAAAGAACCTGTAGCCTACAAAATCAACACCTCTCACTTTTGTAGGGAATATCTGATAATTGCCTTTAATATTTAGGTGTAAATAATCTCTTGTGTAAGCCGTTACTTTTCTATGAATTTCATGTAACTCCTCTTTTGATGAGGCAAAGATAACTACATCATCCATATATCTGTAATAGTGCTTAACGTGTAATTCTTCTTTAACCCAGTGATCGAAAGAACTAAGGTAAAAATTGCCGCTGTATTGGCTCATATAGTTCCCTATAGGGATCCCTGTGTTAGGATCAACCTCTATCTCTCCAGACAGAGACAACTCAATAAGATCCTCCTCTGTAGCTGTATTTATACTGTCTGCTATCTCATCCAGTAACCATAGGAGCTCAGGATCTTTAAATACTTTTCTAAACTTCTGTTTGAGGACTTCGTGATTTATGGACTGGTAATAGTGGTGGAGATCAATTTTATAACAGTACCTTGTATTCTCCTCATCACTGAGAAGTATTGACGGAACCCACACGGATTTCTTTTTACCGTCTACACGTTTCGTTTTATAGTATCCTCTAAGATCGTTTACTATAGGCTGTATTCCCTTTCCGGGAATTGCACTATATGTATCTGCTGTCATATTTGCCACTAAGAATGGCTCTATAACTTGTAAGATAGCCCACTGAGCTATCCTGTCAGGGAAAAATGGTAACTTGTACACATCTCTCTTTTTCTTGCCCTCATTTAAAATAAAGATCTCATACTCTGAGGTTTTAAATAAATGATTCTTGAGCATATACTGTAGTCCGGCTAAGTAGTAAAACGGTCTTTTCTCAATCTGCTTTACTTCTTTGTACCAGCCTTTTCCTGATTTCGCATTTTGATAAGCTCTGTATAAGTTATCCATGCTACAGATAGAATTAAAGAGATCTTTTGTACCTGTCATTTATTTTTACCAACCCTGTTAAATTTTTTGTATGTACCAAAGGGGAACCGACCTTTATTGGTATCCCTAAACGGTATTTCAAGGATTTTTCAATCCCCTTATCAGTACCCCTTTACATACTTTTTACCCAGTCCGGGAGGCTCCCGTCTGTTTTATGTTCTGCCAAGAGGCAAGGTCACTAAATCCCAGTATTTTCAAATTTTTCTTGCTTTTCACAAGGGTACATATTGCAACTGACCGCTGATATTACGATTACGATTACCTGAGGTATTATTCACATTCAGATAGAAAGGTGAGCAATTACTGCCATTATTCCATTTACCGCCAAGTTGAGTAACTATAAAGCCAACTCTATTAGTGACCTATGAAAATAGGGAGCCTTTCAGCTCCCTATTGTTCAATCAATATTCAATTTTATTTTTCCTCAGCCTTAAGCCGCCATAACCTTATAAAGGTATTTAGGCTTATCTGCCTGAGGTACATACAGCAACCGACCGCCGATATACCGATAACGATCACCCGAGGCATTACTCACAGGCAGAGAGAAAGGCGAGCAAGGACTGCCACTATTCCATGCACCGCCAAGCGGAGTAACCATAAAGCCATTGTAACTATGGTTTTCCCAGTGCTGAGCTCCTACAAAGTTACTTGCACCTTTGCACTCTGTAGGGAGGAAAAGGTACGGGTGAGCCGCATCATAGCCAAACTTACTAACCCAGCCGCCAGCTTTTGCCATTGTAAAGCCTGTGTTCTGGTAGTTCTCTTTTGTATCATCAGCCATAGTAAGATTATCAGGATTAACATAAGCGTTCTGGATATCCTTACACTCAATGTTAATACCGTCCAACCATGTCCAGATATTTCCCCAGAGGTTCTCTTCTCCTCTGTAAGATACTGAGCATTTACCGTTAGTACCTGTAGGATCAATACCAGACTTGTTACCCAGAGCACTTGTACCGCCTGTATTAAGAGCTAAGTTAGATGAGCTATCATCTGTCAGAGTACAAACTCCCTGACCTACCTTAGCCTGAGCATCAAGGTGAGCATACTCAACCATTAAGAGGATCTGAGTTACTGAGAGAGCAAAGATATTATGCAATCTCCATCCCTTTCCTCCGGCTGTGTTGTCTGCCTCAACTCCTGTATTTCTGTTATCTGCAAGAGCTCTTGTGTTCTTTCTTGTGAGGTTCTGAGTTTTACCTGAGCAAGGTTTAGCTCCGGCAATACTACAGAGCTTATCTCCTGTAGAGGCTGTAAAGTCTGCCACCTGAGCATCATCCAGAATATAAGCACCCTCAGAGGTATCATACAGAGATCCCTCAAAAGCTGAGAGGTAAATGAAATCCTGTTCCTGTCCATTAGCCGCCTTAAATTCATCAATAACGATAAATCCCGGCTTAGCTACAGGAGATACATAGTAACGGGCTTTATCAAACTGATAACCTCTACCATAAGAGGCTTTACTCATTGAGAGAGGTACAACCTTAACCCAGAACTTAGGCTGTTTTACCATAACCTGTACCAGAGTACCTACAGGGAAGTTTTTAGTTACTGCCGGAGTAGATTCTCCATTAGCCGGAGTGATTTCTACATTTACCGCCTGTACCAGCTTTCCGGTTTCTGTGTACTGAGGATCCCCATAAGATCCCAGCTCATAACCATCATCAGAAAGGATAACTCTCTTTCTACCTCCCCACGGGGTAAGGCTATCGAAAAACTCTCCCTCTGAATGTCCTACAGCTCCAGCTAAACGGGTACATTTCTTATTTACAAAGTCTACCTCAACTCCATAAATATCCTCATCCATGTAACCTGTATAGCCTTTCAGATCATTAATCTGATTCTGTAAATCAATAACCTGAGATACAGTAGCCGCCGCCGCTGGATCTACGGTAACTGTTACGTTTGCCGCATTTCCTACAGTAGTTACCATGTTCATAATCAGGGATGATACACCAACCCCATTATAAGGCGGCATATAGTCCGGGGTGGATACTGACTCATCTACAATACATACACTGTAGAGGATATCTCCCTCAGCCGGATCTACTGCATAAAGTCCTACAGTTCTAACATAATAGCCCGTCTTAAGAGCCGTATTAGAAAACTGAGTGCTTACCTGTACAGTAGCATCATTTTTCTTTGTAATGTCTGCAATCAGAGCCTCCTGTTTAATCCCTGTCAGGGATGTAAGTCCGGCTAACTGTTCCTGTTTGTAAGTAGTATCAGATGTACAGATCTTACTAAAATTAAGTTTTGTTTTTCCTGACATAATCTTACCCATCAGGGCTACACCCTTTTTAGTAATGACCGCTGATTTATACTGTGCCATTTTTAAAGTCCTCCTTTATACTGTAATTACTTGTGAGGTACTTACTGCAATTCCTACAGTTTTCTCCTCATGCAACTCATTTACTGAGTTAATATCATTTGTTACTGTCTTACTTACCGCCTGTGCTGATCCAACTCCCGGATAGAGAGTAAGCTCAGAACTATAAGACTCAGAGATATCATTTGTGATAACACCCTCTGAGGCGGTAAGAAATGGATGAGCAATATACAGCCCTTGCTCAAGAGGGTACTCTTCTTTTATGTCATTGGTTATGGTATAGCTCATAGCTGTTACACCGCCAACTCCATAGTAGATCCCGGCGGATCCCTCCCCCCTGAGAACGTTCTTGAGATCAAGTACCAAGTTAGCCGGGAGAAAGTAGTCAAGCATCCGTGTAATTTCATCAAAGATACCATAGCCTCCTACATTCGTGATAATATGGATCAGGTATTTTTTGTAGTCAGAAATTATCTCATAGTTACCAGCTCCACACAGACTCTCTAAACGCTGTTTAAGCTCTCCCTCTGTGTATGGCTCTTTATCATTCCAGTACACATAAAGACGGGCTTTCCTTTGCTCCAGAGTATCCTCAGCCTCCGGGTAAATCCCGGCTATCTTTTCCAGCCTCTTAACTCCGTACTCATCCGCTGTCTCAATAAACAGATTCTTTAAGGCTCTATCAGTTTCCCCATAAAGCCTTAAAAATTCCAGATCCTCAGTTTTTGCAAGCTCCTGAAATTCACGGATCTTTCTGAGCTCTTTGATCCAATACTTGATAATGTTTACACTATCACGCATCTACTACCACCCCCGTTTCTGACGGTACGGGGATCTCATCAGAGGCAAGAGTGAAATTATCCGCTACCCCGTTTATCTTTGTATCTGAGATATCAACAATCCCCTCAATTTTTAAGAGTCTTGCCTCAACCTGAGTAATACGAACACTTAAAAAAGACTGGTTAGCCCAGTCTTTCCTCATTTCCAAAAGGTACGCCTCAATAGCGGCTTTGATATCCTCACCCAGCCTACTCCATGAGTAACCCTCTTTATAAACGATATTAACGGATACAGTAATAGGAACCTCCTTAACAGTCACTACCGTAACAGTGTGACCTATAGGAGCTATACCAGATCCGTTACCTCTGTCAGATAATGGATCCATAGCCTCTTGTACCTCACTTACTAAGGTATCTGAGGCTTTATCAAAATCACTGTTAATAATAATCAGCTTAACAGTTCCTCCCCCGTCCCATGCCGGGATAACCTTTGTATCTCCTACGCCGTTTAGCTTGTTTGCTTTCTCTTTGTAGTCTTTCTTGTTACCTCCGAAAGGAGCTGTCTCAAAACTGGAGAAATACCGGGCTCTTAATACCTCAGTATCTTCCTCATCCTCTGCCGGGATAAGTACCTCTGTCAGCCTTGCAATTTCCAGATTAGTAATAAACTCAATGGCGGTAAGATCACCAAAATGTTTATTACCATCTGTACCTACAGTCTCACACTCCATCTGATACAGGTATGTACCAGAGCCGCCCTCCTCTGTAGGATTTCCACGCCCTATATATTTCTTAGAAATATAGTTAAGCTCATCCAGAGAGAAACGCTGACCTACTCCAATGTCAACATTAAACTCTCCCTTTAAAACCGCCGCTGTAGCCGGATAAGGAGTGATACCACGCTCTTTACACCTGAGTATCAGGTTATCCCTATCACAGGTATCAGCATAGCCCTCTCTTATGAGTCCATCCAGCTCTGTATAGTGGATAGCGAACTCTAAGCCAGCCGGAGCAATAGCGGTATATAAAACAGATCCCTCTGTTTTATCAATATCATCCCTTGTATTTTCTAAGAGTCTATCTAAGATAGCCTCATAGGTCTGATCCTCATACATCTATTTCCACCTCCCCTAAATCTGTAAGTAATGTGAATGTAATGTGGAGCTTTTCTTTCTCCACTGTTACTGTTAAATCCTGTATCCCCGTGATGTAAGGGTGCTGAGTCACACACTCAGTTATCATCCTCTCTACCTCACTCTCAAGGTACTCCTGAGTATATGAGTAACCTAAAAGATCTGTATACTCCTCACCGTAATCCCATGAGAAGATCAACCATTCATAACGCTTAGTTCTTAGTGCAAGATGTACCCACATTACAATAGCATCCAGCCCCTCAACGATATTCCCGGTCATTCTCATAGTATCCCAGTCAATCTCAAAATCTTTGATTGTATACTCTTCCTCTTCGTCTACAATATCCTCAGCGAACTCCTCAGCATCATCAAAAGGAAATAAGCCTCCTGTATCACTCATGGTTTCACCACCTTTTCAAGGATCACATAAGTAGTATTATCATTGCATTTCATGACAGCCACCAGATCTCCCTTTTTAAGCCCGGTCTTTCTTACAGCCGGATTAGTGGTTTTAAAACTTCCGTCATAATGTCCGAAAGTTACATCTGATACATAAGGAACTTTCAAAGGAAATTGATACCCAGCCATTAAGTGAGCCGCTATATAAACATCATCACCATCCAGCACAAGCCCATCAATTTCCACTGATGTAGCACTTCTCATAGTGCCTATAAATAAAGTTTCCGGGTTATCCTTTGAGCCCTCCTGTCTCATAATGTCCATGAGATTAGCACAAACCTGATCTGCTTTAGCCATGTATCACACCTCCTTTGTATCCATTGCTTTTTTAAATTCAAGGGTAAGTGTCATAGTATGCACACCTTTTTCCCATACATGGGTATCTCCTGTAATCCAGAATAATCCCTTTAATCCTGTAGCCTTGTCCACAACTGCTACCCCGTTACCTGTGATAGCCGCCATCATATTTTTACCGAGGGCTTTAATAGTAGCGGTCTTATCAATACCATGTAACTTTGATTTTGCTGTTGTAGTGGCGTTCTTATCTTTCTCCTTTGTGTAGGTTTCCTGAAAAATACCATATTTCTGACTTTTGGTATTTTGCACTACACCAATCTGCTTACCGTCCCCGTCATAGATACGAACCTTATTAACCATATTCTCAAGAGTTTCCTTGAAAGCTGACTCTGTAATGTTTGTATTCTCATCCAGTTCATAGGTACAGATTGTAGCCCCATACTCAACTACATTCAGTTTTCCCTTACTTGCCCTAACCATATAGAGCTTTTTGTTTACCTGATGAGCCTGAGTATAAGCACTCATAATAATGTCATAGATTGTTTTATCTTTGACTATGAGCTTTTGACTATGCCCCGTCTTTGCTAAAGATCCTACCGGGATCTTTAAATCCTCACAGACAACTCTTGTGATCTTCTCAGCCGTCTTACCTTTAAAGTTGTAAGTGGCTTTACTCTTCTTTGTGTAGTAGCAAAGATCATAAGCTGTATAAGTGATATTCCCGGTCTTACTGCTTCTTTCTCTCTCAACAATAAACCCTCTAAAATACTCAGTCTTTAAATCATCTGAGTATAAGTAGAGGGTTTCTGCAAGTTTCAAATTAAGCTGTTTGATGTTAGGATCATAAGGAGCATTTACTACCGTGATCTCCAGCTTACGGGTTACTTGTGACTTAGATCCGCTCCATTCAATAGAGATCACATAATCTGTTATATCATTCTCCAACTTGTGTAGAATCTTCATATATGCCCTCCTTATGGAATCGTCAATTTCTGACCGGGATAGATCAAGTTTGGATTTTTGATTTTACCCCGGTTAGCATTGTAAATCTTTGTGTACTGAGCCCCGTTACCATAAAACCTTTTAGCAATATTCCAAAGACAATCACCACTCTTAACAGTGTAGGTCTTTGTCTTTTTCTTTGCCGCTGGTCTTTTCGGTTTGCTTTTCTTTTTGGTAGTTTTCTTTTTCTTTGTCTTTTTGAGTTTCGTCTTTTTGATTTCTACCGCCCTGTATTCTTTCAAGGTAAGATCATAATAAACATCTCCTGTCCCGTCCTGTTCCCCGTATTTCAGAGTTTCAATAGTGACCTGAAAGTTTATCTTTGTCCCGGTAATAATCAACTGTACAGGCTTTCCTGAGCTTTTCCATGAAAGCAACTTATTGATGTAAGTGTAAGGAGCCTGTCTACCAGAATTGTTAGCATAGTTCCTATCTCTTTTAGGAAAGTGGGAGGAGATAGTTCCCGTCTTTAAATCCCTCTTTCCTAAAAGGTTGACCTCACCAATGCTATTAACATTTACTGAGGTATTATTATGCTTTTCTGTAAAGGCGAAAGACTCAGGATTTACAGGTAACATAATTTTGTCAGAGTTTGACTTTTTTAACCAAAACTCCATAATCCTCCTCCTTTACTTAAACCATTGTTTCCTGAACCTTGCGGAGTTTTCTTACCATTTCCTCCATAATCACATCAACATCCGCTGTCTCTGTGAATGTTACATTCTCAAAACGGATCTCAAGAGGTCTGTTCTCTTTTGTCTGCTTTGTTTCCTGTTTGGTAAGGAGTTTCTCACCCTCATGAGCCATGATAGGAGTACCGTCCTCACGGATCTCTCCTGTACCCATTGCTCTACTAACCATTCTCACTCCCCTTGTGGATCGTTCATACTGGTTAGCTTCATTCTTAGTCAGGAGTTTCTCACCCTCATGAGCCATGATAGGATAGTTGTCATAAGGTACACGGTCTACACCCATTGCTCTACTTGCTCCACCAACACCCTTAGGCATACTTGCCGCCGCACTTGCCGCACGACTTACAGCCGCCGCTATACTTGCCGCCGCACTGTTTACAGCCGCCGCCGCTGAGTTTGCTGATCCGGCTATACTTCCCATTGCTGAGGAGAATGAGCCAGCCAGTGAGGATAACGCTCCTCTAATAGCACCACCGTAGGAAGAGATACCACTGTAAGCACTTGCAAAAGCACTCAACACTGAACTCCAACCGGAAATAGTAACTGAGAGAATACTACTCATATTGGAACTGAATGAGGAGTTAAGCTGTGTGAGGGCTGACTGCATAGAACTCATAGAAGAACTCAAAGCCGCCTGAGCCGCTGTAAAACTTGCACTTATTCCTGTCCAGCTCACTAAGATAGAAGCCTGTAAGGAAGTTAATCCGGCTGACATCTGATTAAATGTTGCTGAGATTCCCGTCCAGCCGGAAGTTACCGCCATTCCCATAGCTGTAAAAGCTGTGGTAAAGGTTCTGGAGATTTCTACCCATCCAACTGTTAAGCTGGTCTGTAAAGTAGTAAACCCTGTTGTCATTCCGGTAAAGGCTGTATTGATACTTTCCCACCCTGTTGTTACCGCTGTCTGAATTGCTGTAAAAGCTGTTGTGAAAGCTGTACTAAGAGTAGTTAAGCCTGTTGTTACTGTAGTGTTTGAGGTTGATACATTAGCCGCACCTGTTGAGTAAGCTGTGTTAATGCTTTCCCATGCCGCCTGTACTTCTGGAGCTATGAGGTTAAGTTGGTCAAATGCTGTTTGATATTCCTGTACACTTGCCTCAGCCTGAGGAGCTGAGCTTGCAACCTCCTCTGATCCACCAGAGAAGAAATTACAAATCGAATCCCATGCACCGCTTACAAACTCACCAACTGAGGACAAAGCACTTGATACCTTTTCGCTGATTCCCTCAACTACCCCTCCAATACCATCCACTATACCAGATAGGGAAGTTTGAGCCGTTTCAAAAGCACTTGTAACTGCTGTCCATGCTCCCTCTGCAATTCCTCCCAGTCCGTCTAAGCCGCCTGAGAAGATTCCAGCTATACCACTTACAACACCACTCACAACACCTACCGCACCAGAGATTAAACCTCCAGCCGTATCAAATGCCGCTGTTATTACATTCCATGCACCCTCAACTATTCCTTGTGCTCCACCAAGCCCACCGGAAAAGATTCCGGCAATGCCTGAGATAATTCCACTGATCGTAGATACAACTCCTGAAATGATTCCACTTGCAACGCTAAAAGCTGTTTGGATCACACTCCATACTGTAGACACTACCGGAGCTATTGCTGAGAAGCTACCAGAAAATATTCCTGACAGTGTAGAAATCACTCCAGATATCACACCTACCACGCCGCCAATAATGCTACCAGCCACGCTAAAAGCTGTTTGGATCACATTCCAGACTGTTGATACAATAGGTGCTATAAAACTGAATACAGAGGAGAAAACACTCTGTAACACTGACAGCACACCACTGATAAAATCAATTACTGTTGAGATCACTGTACCAGCCACGCTAAAGGCTGTACTGATAATACTCCACACTGTAGGTAAGTATGGAGCTAAGAAACTAAATACCGACTGTACCCCACTCCACAATACCTGTAGAACTGGTACGATTATACCGACTACCTGACTAATCAAATTTCCGGCACTCTCAAACGCTGGTTTTATTCCCTCCCATGCTGATTGAATGTAAGGAGCCATCTGATCGAAAATCTGAACAAAGTAATCCTTTAACCATCCAATAGCTGAGCCTATAGCTTCTGAGGCTGATAACAGGAAAGATCCAGCACTCTCAAACGCTGAGGAGATCATACTCCAAGCATCTGATACTACAGGAGCAATAGCTCCCATTACACTCTCCACTACACTCAGAATAGCATCCAGAGCCGGAGAGATCACATTTCCAGCCGCCTCAAACACCGTCCCCAAAACTGAGATTGATGTAGAGATCACCGGAACTATCGCACTCACCGCCGTTTCAAAAACTCCCATGTGATTAGATACAGTCTGCACTAATTTTTCAATAGCCTTGCCGACCTTATTAACCGCTGTGGATACTGGAGGAGCTAACCTCTGAACAGCACCACTCAGACTGTTTATTACACTTACCACAATAGGCTGAGCCGCTACAAAGATATCTGTAGCTGTCTGGATCAGTGGAGTGATCCCGGTTACTACCGCTGTTACTGCATTGGTAATTCCCGGTAAAACGCTCACTACAGTACCAGCCGCCGCTGATACAGCCGTTTTCAGTGAGCTAAAAGCTGTTTGAACCATTCCCAAACTTGCCGCCGCTAAATTAGCAAATGAGCTAATAATAGGGTTATCCATGTTCAGGGATGTAGTTGTTGTTGTCTCAGGCTGTGGGCTTGCCGCCTCAGTTTGTGAGGGCTGTTGGCTTGCCTTTATGTTTGGAACCTGTATACTTTGACCTGTAAAGATCTTGTTAGGATCCGGGATGTTATTGTATGCCGCAAGATCTTGATATGTGGTTTTATACTGCTTAGCAATGGCTGAGAGGGTGTCTCCACTCTGCACCGTATAACCTACATACTTAGATACCTGTGAGGCTACCTCTCCTACCCCTGAGCCAGCCTGTTTGACTGATGAGGCTACATTACTCACAGATGTAGTTACCTTTTTCATGGAATCCGGTAAGAGATCCATTAAGCCACTTGATAAGCTCTTTACTATAGAGGCTCCAGCCGCCTTAACCTTAGGAGCTCCTGTCTCAATAGCTGTAGCAATGGCTGTAGGTAACGCTGAGAAAATGTTACCAATCATAGGAATAGCATTATCAAACGCAAATGTAACAGCACTTCCAACTAACTGAGACATTGCGGTTTTTACATCTCCTCCAACGGCTAAATTACCTAAGAGATTTTGAGCCGCCGCTTTCATGGAGTTAAATGATCCACTGAAAGTAGTAGCCGCCTCTTTTGCTGTTGTACCAGCAATATCAAGATTTTCCTGAATTGCATGAACCGCATTATAAACGTCTGACAGGTTACTAATATCGTACTTCTGCCCCGTGAGCTTCTCAGCATCAGAAAGGAGCCTTTCCATTTCCGTCTTAGTACCGCCATATCCTAACTTTAAGTTATCCAGCATGGTATAATTCTGTTTTGCAAAACCCTGATAAGCGTTCTGGATATCTTCCATACTGGTTCCCATCTTATTAGCATTATCTGACATATCAACTACAGCCATGTCAGCCACCTGAGCCGCCTTTTGAGTATCTCCACCCAAACTCTGCAACAATGAGGCTGAGAAAGCTGTTACTGTTTCCATGTAGTTATTTGCTGATAATCCGGCTGTCTGAAAGGCGGCATCTGCATTTTTCTTTACAATGTCTGCACTGTCCTTAAACAGTGTTTCAACACCGCCTATACTCTGCTCAAGTTTTGAACCCTCTAACAGGGAGCCAGTCATAACAGCGGATACCGCTATAGTAGCCCCTTTAGCTAAAGTCTTGAGCATTCCTCCAATCTTACCCAGTACAGCACTTGCCATATCCCTTACTTTTACCAGTGGAGCCGCTACAGCACTTCCTAAGGCTGAAAGTCTGCTCCTTACATTATTGATAATACCTGAGGCTGTATCTCTAATTCTGATAAAGGGACTTGCTACCATGTGTCCTACTGCCCTGATTCTACTTGTTACACTGGAGACTATCCGGGAGGCTGTGTCTCTCACCCGGATTACAGGACTTGCAATAGTCCTACCTACAGTCCTCAAAGTATTCCTCACTCTTGTCAGAGCGGCTGAGGCTGAATCTCTCAACCTCACAATCGGAGCCGCTACCTGAGATCTGATACTATTTAGCCTCTGCCTGATCTGGTTCAGTCTGTTGGTAGCCTGATCCCTTAACCTGACAAAAGGGGCGGCTACTCTGCTACCAACACTGGAAAGCGTTGATCTTATGCTTTGTAGCCGCCTACTTGCTTCATCCCGTAATCTAACTATTGGAGCTGTTACCATACTCCTCAGGCTTGCCAATCTCTCCCTCAACGCTGACACACGCTGAGTAGCTCCTGAGTCATTAACATTAACCTGAGCATCTACTGTCCCTCTTAATCCATCCAAATTCTCTCTGAGCTGTTCAGTCTCTCTTTGAGCCTCTGAGGTATCAGCCTCCACTGTAGCTGTAGTATCAGTGCCATTTACCTGATCCAGTACCTCTTGTATCTGATCTACCTGTTGCTGAGCCGCTGAGGTATCAACGTCAACATCTGTACTATAATTTCCTCCGGTCATTTGCTCCAGAGAGGATCTGGTAGAGTCTATAGCCTCCTGAAACTGCCTCTGAGCTTGAATGTTTCTCACAAGAGTAGCAGACATTTGATCTTGCAAGGTAAGCCTTGCACCAAACTCTATCATTGTTTACTCACCTCCTACACGAAAAACTGATAAGGACATACCACGTTGTTCTTAGCCATTTCCTTAAGAACCTTGTCCCTTTCCTCAATCTCTTTCTCATAGAAAGCCTGAATAACAGTCAATTCACCTTTTGGCATGGAGTAAAAAACAGACGGTCTAATACCCTTATGTTTCCAGTAATAAAACATGAGGTTAGCTAAACCGTCTGTCCATATTAGTTTTTTAACTCTTTAACCGCTGTCTCTGAGAATCCGCTCAGCTTTGTGATAGCGTTATACATATTTGCTACCTCACCAGAGAGAAAGAGCTTTCTACACAACTCTTTAGGAGTCGGAGCCTTAAATCTGCTTAACAGCTCTTTGTTTTTCAGGAGTAAGCCAGCCGCTACCCTGTTACCATTCTCATCTACCGCTGTAGCCTTAACACCCTCAATTACTGTGAGCATCTGGAGCTTGTTCATGTCAAGATCTACGTCTTTACCATTGATCTTGATAGCGTTCTCCTGTACTTCCTCATATGTATCCGGGCTAAGAGCTTCACAACGTACCACAAAAGGAGCTCCCAGAGCCTCAGATAAACGGGTAATTTCCATATCCTTGTGAGGCTGTTTGATAGTGCCTAAATCGGATCCTAAAAGAAGATCCAACACATTTACCGCCTCTTTTTCAACTGTCTCAGTTACTTCTACGTTTTCAACTTCTGTATTTTTCTTAACTGCCATGATAAATAGTCCTCCTATAATCCAAAAATTAAGAGAGGCACGTTTTTAACTATGCCTCTCTGATACACTCTTATTATTTTCCTCAATTACTGAGGCTTGATCTGATCCAGATACTCATATCCGGTAAAGGTAAACGGACACTCCGTTTCTCCCGGCTTCTGAGCTTCCCAGTCAAACAGGGTAAGATCATCAAAGGATACTCCTGTAAGGGATACACGCTCAGCACCAAAGGAATCAGGATCAGCCAGCTTACTAATAACAGTAAAGCGGATATCCTTTTTATCCTTAATCATCTGAGCAATCTTGATACCCATTCTGGTATTGACTTTGTAAAGGGTAAGGGAACCTTTACCAGTACAGCCGACAACCTTGTTATCAGTCCACCATGTACCACACTGTTTGATTTCCTCTTTATTAAACTCAACTTTACCCTGTGCCTTATAGCACTCTCCTACATAGGATCCATCAAGCCAAACCTCACCAAAAGTACCGTTACAAATTCGTTTAGTTTCAACCATTGGTTTTTACCTCCTCTCTTTACTCCTTGTTGATTACAATATCTACATCCTCAATAGCATCAAGGATAGATACAGAACCTTTCAGGAACACTCTGGAGCCTGTATTAGCCTCCTTAACCGCCTGATCGTCCATCTCTGTAGTATCAACTCCAGTGGACTCCAGATAAGCTCTCTGCTTCTCAACGTTGATCTCCATAACGGATTTATTTTTTTCGATATATCCCTTATTTTCAAGCTGAGTCAGATAACCTTTAATAGCGGTAATTAACAGGCACTTGTTATCATAGGAGTTAGAGTAATTACCTACATAGCTCTTATTGATAGTGTCTGTAATATCTGTTGTGATAAGATCCTGAATAGCCAGAATCTTAATCTTTTTCAGATCCTCAGTATCTTCCTGAGTCACTGTGGTAAGGGAGTTTACTCCTCTACCGATTACGATACCTGTACCAGAGTCATACAGTACAAGCTGTCCGGCATCAATAGCCGCATCCACTGTCTCATCATCCTCAACCTCCGGGATAGCTGTAACCTCATCCAGAGGCTTGTATGTAGCGGATACATTCAGATCCAGTCCGGCTAACAGTCCGGCAATTCTGGAGCAATACTGAGCCGGAGTATACTGTGTATCTCCTACATTCAGCTTTTCACCACCTACCAGACAGAAATTAACTGTACCTTTGTCATTTGCTACCACATTAGGTACTACTGCTACAGGGTGAATCTTTCCGGCTTTACGTTTGCCCTTAACCCATGTAGACAGGTTTGTAGCAAGCTCAGGTGTAATAGCCGGATCACCACAGATATAGTTGATCCTCTTGTTTGCAAAATACTTATAAGCCGCTGTGTAATCCTCAGCCGCCGCTGGAAGTACAAAAACGTGAACCGCTTTCGGAGCTCCCAGAAAAGCTCTCTCAATGTAGGCTTTATTGTCTGCTGACAGATCAGCCGGAATAGAGTCAACACTCTTAAGAACATGAGAGCCGTTACTCTTTGCATCCTTAACAATGATACCTACTAAGCCGCCTGTACCTACAGAGATAGTAGCTATTGCTTTCTTTGTAAATTCAATTACAATATCAGGTAATCCCATTATCTTTTATCCTCCTTAATTCTTTCTTGTATTCATTTCCAGATCAATCTCTTGAATCAGTTCATACTCTTTCTCCTGTTTTGTATCCTCTGTGAAATCAAGCCCTATCTTTGTATAAAGGCTTTTCTCTGACAGCCGGATCTCTGAGGAGTATGAGGTCAATTTAGCGTAACGCTGTTTTTCCCGTGATCCTTTCTCTAAGATCACCGGGATAGCTCCGGGCAATAAAAAAAGAGCCTTAAGCTCTTCCTTTACTTTGTATAACCTCTCAGAGTAAACTTGCTCTGAGGCGTTTAGCCTCCCAAAGTAGACTATCTGGTATATAGGAGTATCCCTATATACATTTTTGTTTAATAAATTTGTCCCCTCTGTAGCAAGAGTTACTAAAAAAGAGGGGCGTTGAAAGCCCTCAGGTACATCTTCAATGTATACCGGGACTCCTCTGTATTTATCAGCTAACAAGCTACAAATACTGTTTAAAAGCATTAAATCATCCCCCTCCCTCAATCTCTCTTCCTATCTGTTGCATAAAGCTCTCCCCTATGGTCTTAAGCCGGGGCTCTGCCTGTCTCATACCATTCTCAAGGAAGTGTTTACCGGGTATATACTTTTCTTTCAGCATGATACCCTTTGTATTTCCGGGTTGGATATACTTACCACGCCCTCCGGCTGATAGATAAGAGATAGGTAAAAATCTCCTATGCTGTACATGACCGTCATTTACATATAGAGCATATTCTACATTAGTACCAATCTCAGCCTCATTCGGAGTAACCACTCCTACTTGAAAGCTACTTACAAGTCTTGAGGTATCTACCGGGATCAAAGGAGAGATTTCTGATAAACAGATGTTAGCCATTTTGTTCATGAGGACTAATTTCTTTTCCTCAAACTTATCAACTACACCCTGACACCTCTCTGTAAACTCTTTCCACCCCGGAACCTCAAATACTGCCCCCATGTTATACCTCCTCTGTAGCGTTGAGTGGTATTTCTAAGTGTGTTCTCTTCTTATAAGGCTTATCAGCCACCGCCTTATATTCTGAGGATAAAATGATCTGTCCGTACTCATCCAGATCATAAACACACACGATATCTCCCAGACGGATATCACTCTCAGGATCCATATACAGAGAAAATCCTGTATAATTGGCTTTCTGAGGCTCTAACTGTGTGGTGCTGTTACTATCCTTTGTCATCATCAAAGCACATTCATAACTCCCTACATCAGTCAGAGTATTAACAGGTCTGTTATACTGCCCCAGAGTGGAGCTATAACGCTTTACTATACACTGTTTGTCATAATAAAACATTTCTCATCACCTCCGGGGAATCAGCCTTGTAAAAGGATACAAACGCTGTTTAATACTATCAGGGAAATACTCCTGAAATGAGGTACTCTCATCTCCTAAATTCTGTGAGCTGTAACCCTCAGCCTGTCTCTTTCTATACCGGGCTAACACAAGATCCTCCAGCACACTATTGAGCTGTTTAGGGAAGATATCCTCCCCGGTATCAGGATCAAGAAAGTTATCTCTACAAACAGCCTCAATATCTTCACGGGCTTTCTCCATGTAGACAGAAAGGAGCTTGAGTTTTTCCTCATTATCTGAGGATATTCCCAGAATGATCCTCACTCTTTCTAAGCTGTCCATAGGATCACACCCCCTTAGTCCTCAATAAGCTCTACATCGTCAATCTCTAAGAGAGCTCTTGCTACAGCCGGATCAGTAGTTGTATACTTACCTGCCATAAACTGAACACCCAGAGAGGAGACTGTCAGATACTTGTTAGAGGATCTCAGGTTATATACCTTAGCCTCAGCTTTTGCCTCTGTGGGCTCCTGTACGGCTTTCTCAGCCGCTTTAGTTGTACCAGCCATTACTTTTACCTCCTTGAATTTCTAAGCCTTTAAACAGGCTCTTATTTTGTGATATTGGTGAGCTTAGCACCGGAATAGCTGTTTAACAGCTTGATTGTACTTTCATTCAGAATATGTCCTTTGAAGTAGTCACCATTCTTAGGGAGCATCTCAAAGAAAGTACCTCTCAGCTCAGCAATCTCTACCTGATCTAAGTCAAGGATCAGCATTGTGTTAGCGTCCATATGACGATCAAGTACCAGATTGAGAGTACCGAAATCACTTTCGATCTTCTGTACTGTGATACCAAGAACCTGATTAAGTCCCTGTTCTGTATTGATACGGATATTACCATCAGCTTTAATCAGGCTGTTGATAATTCTCTTTGTACCAGCGTTTACAAATGTGAAATACTCACCCTGAGAGCCGTGATCCCACATTTTCTGCATAGCATCCAGCATAAGAACCTCTGTAAGTCCCTCTGTTGCATCAACTACGTTATCTGCATTAACGAGGTTTACAAGTCCGTTCATCTGACGGGGTACAGTTTCACTACCAGCCGCCTTAGTACCATTCAGGAAGTACCACTCAAGATCTCTCTTTGTCTCAATCAGACGATCATTGATCTCAGCCTCAAAACTCTTACCAATGCCCTTAGGATTAAGAGCCTGAGCTGTACCAGATACCTGAGTTACTTTCTCAATGATCTGACAGAGGTTAGAAAGAGTAGATCTGCTGGACTTGATAGGATCACCAGCCTCAGCACCCTCCAGCTTAAGAGTACCTCTTGTTTCATTCAGTTTTCTTTCTCTCCAAGTTACTGTAATATCAGTAGCCGGAACTACAGCCCCTCTACCCATTAACAGAGTAGTAAGAGGAGTATCAGTCGGAGATGTGAGTGCGATCTCTTCTCTAAGATCAACAACCTCATTCTCCAGAAAATCCTTACGTTTTAACATTTCTGCCATTTTAAATTTTCCTCCTTAAATTTTTGTTATTCCTCACTGAACAATCCGCTCAGCTTTTCTCCGATCATGCCCTTGACATTCCCGGTCTTTTTGTAATCACTGTAAGACTTATCTCCAGTCTTTTCCTTTGAAGCTGGAGGAGTATGTCCTTTCAGAAACTCAGCCTTTTCTTTTGCAACCTGTTTCTTAACCTCAGCGTCAAAAAGCTCTTTCATGCCCTTAATTCTTTCTGTGAGCTTTTTCTTTCTTTCCTCTTCATCAGAAATAAGAGCCAGATCTTCTACAGCAACCAGATTTCTAAATCCTGTATCAAGTCCAAGCTCTGCCACAGCATCCACTACATCAAGTCGCAAACCTTTGATTGTGAGCTCATGCTCTTTTCTTGCGTTTTCAGCGGCTCTCTCCTCATCTTCTGCCTTACGTTTTTCATCCTCAGACATTTTCTCAAGAGCGGCTTTCTTTTCCTGATCCTGTTTCCATTTCTTTTGTGCGGCGGTAACTCTCTGATCTGCCAGCTTTTCATATTTAGCCGTTACTTCTGCCTCTACTTCTGCCCTGATCTGTTCCTCAGTCTTAACAGCCCCGGAGCCTGTCTTACTGTCTTTTGTCTCAGTGCCAGTATTGGTAGTGGTCTTTTCCTCTGTAGAAGTCTCTACAGTAGTTGCTGTTCCTTTTGTTTCGTCCATTGTATTAAATCCTCCTTTTTATAAGTTTTAAGATGTAAAACCCCCGTAAGTTTTCTACATTTAACCCTCTATACATATGTGTGTTTACTTCCTATAAAATCAGCCTACTAAGTGAGTAAAAGGCAAAAAAAAAAATGAGGTTATCAGCCTTTTACAGCCAATAGCCTCATTTCTTCTACTCAATCAATCCCATAAAGAACCTTTTCCCGGTAACTTCTCTAACACTTCATAAAAGTGTGGAATATCCTGTATTTTCTTCCCGTCCTTTATCTGTTCAAGTACCTCAATCTTTTCATCCAGTAACTCCTCACTGTCTACATCAAAATAAACCATTTCAGGAATACCAATAGCGTAACTTAAGAGCCTCATAATCTTCATCAGCTTTTCTTCTTTACTCATAGTTCAGCTACCTCCTTTGTCATTTCTTCTACACATTGCCTAAGGGCTTTAACAACTTCTGGATGATCCTCAGCTAAGATTTCAATAAGCTCAGGGTGTCCTATGCTTAAAGCGGCATAGTTAGCTAAACTCTCTGAGCAATTAGGGTTATTTCTATGTCTATCTTGATAATATGAGGATCCATGACCGTAAAGTACCTCTCCCGTATCTCTAAACACACCATTGCTTATAGCATCATAGATATCCTGTAATCCAGATATTCCACCACCCTTAAAGCCTCTCAGCTTTTTATCATTTTCCTCAACAATATCTTTCCAAAGTTTCTTAGCCATACTATTAAACTTCTTAGCATCAATCTTTCCGGCAGAATATTGTTTATCTAATTCTACTATCATTGTATCATACTTTTCACGCATTTTCTTCTTTTCAGTCTCATAATATTTAGTGAGCTCAGAAAAAAGAGTTTTCGCCCTATCTCCTATTTTAGGAGTAGCCTTGTCAAAAGCCTCTATAAGCGGTTTATAAGACTGTGAGAACATCCCTTTAGGATATCTGTGTTTATCCTGTTTAGCGGTTAATAGCATATCTAAAAAGTGCATTTCCTCATGTAGGTTTGTATCATAAGTACCTATAAATTTAGGATCTACTTTAGGAATACCGACATCAATACAAAGATCATATGTCTTTGTCCATGAACTCTTTACTCTGTGAGCTCCATGAGATACCTTAATTACAATATCATCAGATAGCCCCTCACACAACTTATCCATGCTCTTATACAGCTTTAAGATATTAGGATCTGTCACATTCTGAGCATTTACATAATCTAACAGAGCTTGAGTGTTTTTAGCCTCTGTCTTTTTGCTATAAAACGCCTCAGGGTAATCTGTGAGCTTGACCTCTGTTTTCTCCAGATCTGTCTTAGCAGTATCCGCTGTAACCTTAGCTTTTATAATCTCCTCTGACTGTTTAGCCTCCTGAGCCGCCTTAATTCTTGCCGCCTCTTTCTCTTTCCACTTCTCATAGTTTTCAGCCCCTCTAACGGATCCGGTAAGCTCATTTAGCTCATTATCCTCAAAGGTATCCTTTACTACAGGAATATACCAGCATCTACAATTAGGGTGTCGAGGTAAAGAGGGCTCCTCCCCCAGCTTATACACTTTCCCGTGATCTTCCTTGCATAAATCACAAGTCCGGCTGTCTCCTCCATTGTTAGCCGCCATATAGCGAACCTCTCCAACATTCTGATCCTCAAAAGCCGCCGCCTGTGAGGAGTATGTTACCCTCTTTGTTTCTGTCCGGGCTACTCTCATAGCATTATATTTTGAGGTATTGATGTTAGCCCCTACTCTATCCGCTATCCTGTCCATGTCCTCTCCTAAGATCATGGACTGAGTAAGCCCTACCCTTAAGTTTCTCCCCAGCCTGTCCTTATCTAACCATAAACGATCTGAGAACATAGCCCCAGACCACGGGTAATCAAGTGTATCCTGTATCAGACGGGGATTAAGCATATTAAAGCTATTCTTTACTGTCTGAGTCTGTCCTAAGGTGTATACCGTCCTCAAGAACTGATCTGTATAGATATTCTGGAGATTAGTTCTAAACACGGTATTCTCCTGTTTACCCAGCTTAATCAGCTCTTTATTGATCTGTTCAAAGAGTCCTCTACTCCGGGTGAGGGCTGACTGGTTCGCATAGCTCCACTCTCCTCCAGCTTTTTTTACTTTTGCGATAGTCTCAGCTACGTTTCCTAAAATCTCTTTCTGACAGGATCCATAGATAGAGGCTAAGACTTTATTTAACTTCTCAGCATCCTCAAAAGCTCTCTTGTTATTCCTCATAAAGTCCTTTTGCCTCTCATCTATGAGCTTAGCTCTCCTGATCCCGTCCTGTCTCAAGATCTCCCTCTGTTCTGGAGTGAGCTGAGAGAGTGGGATCCCGTACATTTTCCTTACTGCTTCATTCACATAGTAGCCACTCACCACTTACCCCTCCTTTATTCCTCATTTACTCCACTGTTATTCCTCATAAAAGGGTTATTCTGAGGAGCATTAGTGTTAGGGAACTGTACTTTGCTATCATCCTCAGCATTTTGGAGAGAATATGGATCAAACTCTTTCATATTCTCCTTTTTCTGAGCTTTTACCTTTTCAAGTACCTCTTTTGGGTTATCCACAAACGGTAACAGGGCTAACAGAGTCTCACTGTCAACCTTTCCATCCAGTTTTACTACTGTATCCACAATCTCTGTGATATTTGCCGGGATATTTCTCTTAAACTCTAACTTTAAGTTTCTCATCTCTACATCTTTCCCGGTTACTACCTTGATAGGTACGGCTAAGAGCTCTACCAACTGCCTGATAGCCTTATCCATCTTTCTCTCTTTCGTGATACACTTAGTCTCCAGCCCAAAGAGCTTAAATCTGATAGCAATACCTGAGAGATTTCCGGCGAAATTCTCATCTGACAAATCAGGAACCTGAGCAAATTTGTAAATATTCTTTTCCAGTCGGTCTAAGTGGCTGTTGATAGCATCTGTCTGAATCTCCTTAGTTACAAACTTCATATCTCCAGAATCAGTGATTTCTACAATGCCCTCCTCTTTGAGTTTCTGCATACTGTCCCCATTCATTACCATATCCTTGATAACAAGGTAAGCATTGCGGAAAGCCTCAAACTCATCTGAAATATCACTCATTACTCTGTCATAGTCGTTTATAAGGCTCTCAATCTTCTCAAGATCACTCATTTCCTCCTCATTGTTGTACAGAGTAACAATAGGGATCCTGCCAAAGATATGAGGCTCCTCTCTTACAAACTCAAAGCCCTGTACCCGTGGGTTTGAGGTATCATCTGTTCTCTTGAAAAGCTCCATCTTTGTATCACTCCATACCTCAGCATAAAGTGTAGTTCTGTCTGTATCCTCTGTATCAATCGCATACAGACGGATCTTGTAAAGAGCCTGTTTTGTGGAGCTGTTAGCATACACTATAATCACATCCTCAGCCTTAAGCCGGATGATCTTAGTCTTACTCTGTTCATCCTGATACACTAACAGATGAGACACGCTCTTAATCATGCACTCTTTACCCCACTCCATGAAAAGATCATCTCTGTAGTTCTCCTGTAGAATCCCGTCAAGCTCATCCTGTACCGCTGTATCTGTAGTCTTAAGCTCTTTCAGGTCTACCCCTACATCAGCCTCAGCCGTTTGAGTGCCTACCGCCTTGTTTTCTTTCTCTGTGTAGTTGATAGTGATAGGATTTCCTAAAAAATAACCTACTGTTGTATCAATAATCTGACCGCAAAAATCATTTGCAATCTTATTACACGGCTTATTCTTTCCTTTCATTCTTGCTCTCTTAAAGATCTTAGCCTTACCCTCATAAAGTTTCTGATACTTCATGTACCGGGGCTTGATCTTTCTGAAATGATAATCTACCAGATCATCCAGCAAAGCCACATTAAAGCGGCTCTCTTTCTTCTCAATGTTAAATTCATTGTCTATAGGTCTTTTTGTTATCACTGTTCTCATCCTCCTCTTTTCACGCAATAAAAAAGAGCCTCCTCCGGCTCTCCTGTTAAATGTTAAAATCTTCTCTATTCAATACTCTTACTGAGTTACCCTGATCCGCTACTGTTAAGGCAAAGTCTAAACCATCAAATAAATCATCATGATCTACTTCCGGGAATAGTAACAGACATTCCTCAAGATCATCCATACCGATCCTAAACCATACCTTACCATTTTCAAATAATGCGGATCTTCTCATTGCTCTTGTTACCTTGTCTTTACTTGTCTGAATATTGACTACAGGTAACAGGCTAAGTCTCCTGATCTCCTGAGCAAGTGATTTCTGATACTGTACAGTCTCCACGCCTATTCTCTCCACCATAGGGAATTTATTCTTTCCATAGTCCAGAATAGCATTAAGCTGAGCATTAAAGGTAAGTCTCTCCTTTAGGTAATCCAGCACATAGACATTTTTATTTTTATCCACGCCTATTACCGTTAATACAAAATAGTCATTATTACTGGTTTCGTCCTCTGATATTGCCAAGTCAGCACCCATATAGATCCTTACCGGAATCCAGTAAGGCACTCCCTGAGAATCTAATACCTTAACCCTTACTCTGTTGAGGTCATAATCAATATCATACTCCTCAAAGTGTTTGAAATACTTGTATTTAAAGATCTTACCCTTTGCAAGCTCTGTATTGTTCTGGTACTGCATATTAAAGATAATAAGTCCAGCCTCTTCCCTGATACTTCTCAGCTTCTCAAGGCTAAACTTAGACTCCCAAAGAGAATACTCCTGACCGTCCTTAATTGTGATAGCTTGCTGTACATTTATTTTGTAGTTCTTACTCTTAATCAGATCCTCATACAGATCCATAGGGCTGTATCTGGTTCCTAATATGTGAATTTCTCCATCCGGCTCAAGTGTAGGGTACAGGGAACTATAAAACCATTCCTTTAAAACCTTTCTCTGAGCCTCTGTACGTGCGTTTTCAAAGCCTACTAAATCATCACCTATAATTATATCGAAATGCTTAGATACTACGGCTCCTGAGGCTCCTAACGCTGATACAGTAGCCTCTTTCTTAATCACTGTCCTCCGGTTTACTGTAAACTCTTTATCATTCCATACATTGTCCCGGCTTTTCTTCCAGTCTCCGAAAATACGGATCAGATTTACATTTTGCTCAAAGTGAGTACGAATCTCCTTTAAAAATGCACTTGCCTGAGTCTGTGTCTTTGATCCGATCATGATTCTTATATCCGGGTTCCTGAGTACCTTTGTGATACAGAAATCCACATCACCTATAGTAGATTTACCATGTCCACGGGGAGCAAGATCCATAGAGGCTTGATTATCTGATACATTGTGAATGATACTTGCGTGTAAAGGCTGGAGGGATCTACAGGTTATGTATTTACACACTGTATAGTATGCTGTCTCAAAATCCGCTGTTAGAATGATCTCTTTTATGATCTTGTCTTTCTTTGACTGTTCTAACCATACGCTATCTAATACATTCACCTTTATATCTTCCTTTCTTACGAACTAAAAAGAGGAGCCTTTTGAGCCCCTCTTTGCCTTAATGTATAACCTTTACTACTCTTATGATACTCAGTACCATTAACACGATCCACGCTAACAGATTACAAGCTAAGATATTTTTCTCCTCATCTTTCCGAATATTGAAATACTTGTTATTCTCCATTATCATAAACAAGCTCCATACAGCTCCCAGAGCCCACAGGATCAGCTTTATCATTCTCATAGCTACTTCATAATTTATCATCTTTTCTTCCTTTCTGCTTCATACCTCAGATCTGAGAGGATACGATCACAATATTTACATCTGTACCCTCTTCCCGGCTTCTTTATCACCCTATGTCTCTTAAGATATAAAGCCCCTCTGCACCGTTTACCTATTTCCTTATACTCCTCATTGCCCCTCATGCTATTTTCTTCTCCTCACTCTCTGGAGCTGACCTATCTCAAACTCCTTTTCTGTCTTATCTGCCAGATCCATTACAGTTACTATATCCCAGTCTGATATAGCTAAGACTCTAAGCCTCCGGCTTGTGTTCTTCTTCAATGTTACTATCTGCCCCACTCTCATCACCGCTACCTCCTACTACACACATACAGATCATACAGATACCGCTAAAGGATCCTACAATAAATGAGATGATACCAATAAATACACATAATCCAATACTTACCATAGCTTTTACCTCACAAAAAGAGGAGAGCCGCCGCCCTCCCCCTCATCTTTCTTTTATTTAGTTACCAGATCATCAAACACAACCGGGATCTGTCTCTTTACTTCCTCCAGTAATGGAACCATAACCTCTAACATCTGAGGATGTGGCTTTCCTGTCACCCCTACAGCTCTCAGCTTAAAGATGTTCCTCCACTCCCTGAGGTTTGCTGTTACTACAATCTCTGTCTTAAGAGAGTTAGGTAATACCGCTCTTGCCTCCTGAGGGCTTGCTCCCCACTCTAATAGGCACAAATATCTATCCTCAGCCTTACAGCAAGCCTCAACCCATGCGTTATACTTCCAAGGCTCTTTACTCCGGCACTCTTTGAGATAAAAGGGCTCAATCACTGAAATCTCCCCCTCATGCCCGTAATTACAGTATCTTGTACTCTCCTGAGCAAATGAGGCTATTCTGTGCCTTACAAGCTCATGTGATACTCCTCTGTCTACTGTAAACTTAACTGAGAAAGAGAAGTGCTCCAGCATTGCCTCATGTCCTCTCTTTATCAGTCCTCTTACCATCTTCTCAGCGGATCCAGTGGTAATCTTGTCCTCAGACTTATAACACACTCTTGCTACTCTTTCAATCTTCCTTAAGATCTTCTCCCCATTCAGAGGATCCATGATCTCAAACCCAGCTTGTACAACTTTCATTTACCTTTTCCTCCCATGACTCTGACCACATATCTACAACCTCATCAATACTTATACCTCTCGGTACAATCATGTGAAAATCTAATGTATATCCGTCCAGCACATCATTAACACCAAAATGCTTCATACAGTAATCATTGCTTGCCTTAGAAACAAGTCCTCTAAAAGCTCTGTAGAATCTCAAAGCCTTTTCCTGTTCTCCATCAGGCTTAGCCTCTTCTGTAACTCCTCTCTCAGCCTCCAGAGCTTCAATCTCAAAGCTAAGAAACTCTCTTGCTTTCTTAAGATCCTGTACAATATCATCCTTTCTTCCGGCTCTTGCTATGTACTTAACCGCTGAGCCCAGATTAAAGTTAAGCCCCCACTCCCGGATCACATCCTTAGGCTCAAACTTACTGAAACAATAGTGATCTGGTCTTTTTACCATGTCTTTACTCATCTCTTTTTACCTCCCTGTTTTTCTTCTTTAGGAGCTCCTATCAGCAACTCCTTTTTCTCCGGCTCCTCACTCTTACCTGTTACCATCTCTCTGATGTATCTATGAGGAACATTACAGTTAATAGCGTTAAGCATCTGATCCCTCTGAGTACACCCTTTTACCAACTCATAAAAAGTAGAAAACTTAACCTGTACTCTGTCCTCAGCTCCAAAAGCATCAGCTAATCCCATGTTACTTACCTCCTATCTGACAAATGACCAAAGAGTATAAATAATTGATACCAAAACTATCCACCGCCCTGTACTTATCAACTTTCTCATTCTCCTGATCTCATGTAACATATCCTCACAAGATTCTGCATTACAACTGTAAGCATCCATCCCCATGTTATAATAGCCTTTTCCTAACAACTCATTTATGAGCCTCTGATAATGTCCATTTAACTCTCTATGGATCTGATAAATAGGACACTCTTTTTCTTTTTCACAATACATTTACACATCCCCCGGCTTTCTGTGGTTTGCTTTCTCAGGATCAAAGCCCTCCGGGTATCTTGCCTTGAGCTTATCTACATTCATCTGCAAGATCTCATCAAGATCAAAACCAAAGCTCTCACATAACATAGCTACATACCACATTACATCCCCCAGCTCTTTCTTTAAGTGATACTTGTCCATTTTCTTCTCATGGAATATACATTTCTTAACCATGTCCAGCACTTCCCCAGATTCTCCAGCCAGTCCTAAGCATCCATTTAGAACTCCTCCCAGATCCAGCCCCTCAGTGTCCTCTCTGACAACATTCTGATTATGTAACCATTTCAGATCACAAGTCAGCACTCCAGAGATCACTCTGTCTGTTGATTTACCGTCATTTGTTCTCATTGCTAAAGCCTGATACTCATTTCCTGTCATTTGCTTTTAATCCTCCTCATCATTTCTTTATGCTGTGGTACGCCGATCAGCTTAATAGATACCTCCCTTTTTCTTTCTACGTCCTCAAAGTATTCATAGGACATTACATAGTAAGGGGTATTATTAAATCTTACCCGGCTATTGATCTGGAGCTCATAACCATATTTCTCTACATAAGCTGTAGCCTTTTTGAGCTTTCTCTTTCTATGACTCTTGATAACAGCTCCTATAGCTCTTGCAAACAGCTTTACTCCTCCAGCCAATAAATCCACTATCCCGGCTCCAATATACTTAAAGCCCTTTGTAATCTTTCCCATGATCCTTTACCTCCTGTGTAATCCTTGCCTCTCAGCTTACTTACACTCAGTAATAACCGTCTTAAATGCCATTTTTAGACAGGCATTAACTTTTTGTGTATATTTCACAATCGGTATTTATAAAACCATAGGGATTTTTTCCTTTAAAAAGTAATCTTGCACAATAAATTAGCTCCTAAGAGCTTTCATCTCCTCTTTGATACTGTCAGCTACAGCAAAAATAGCCTTTCTATCCTCCTCAGTAAGTTCTATTTGCTCCTTATTCTCCTGAGCTACCCTGTCTGTAGGATCTCCTAAGAGTAACAGATCCAGCTTAACCACTCTCTCAAAGTCCTGTATATTCTTGATCTTAACCTTTCCAGCCTTGAAATCCTTTACAAACGCCGCTACAAGGGCTCTGATAACCTTTCTGTACTCTGCTTTTACGTCTAATACTGCATTAGCTGTAGAGCCTTTTTCCGCTGTTTCTTCAATTTCTTTCTGTAAAATACGGTCTTTCCACTGAAATTTACGGCTCCATTCCCCTATAGTACGGGTACTTTTACCACAACTGTTAGCTACAGCCTCTAAGGATCTCTTTTCTCCCATGTTATAGTAAAGCTCAAACGCTGTTTTCTGAGCTTCTGTCTCTTTTTGACTCTTTTTAGGCACTACTGGAGCCTCAGCCTCCTGATTCTGCCCTTTTTCCTCTACCATCAGCTTTTAAACCTCCTTTCTCCTCACTCACTCCTCCCTTTGTTTTTTGGGGAGGGTTCTCTTTAAAATTGCTTTAAATGTATGTCAATTTCATAATATTTAGCTCAAAGGCTCTAAAAATATGACATTCTTTTATTACCTCTTGTATCTTTACTACTATGTTACTCATTATTTCTTTTCTTTTTGATATTACTGTTTCTGCTTTTATTCCTGTATTTATCAGTATTTTCTCTTTCCCCGGCAATGCTCTTTTTCCCCGGATTTCTTCATCCTCATTTCTATGAATTTCATAAGGCTATGCAATATAAAATGAGGTACTTTTCCTTTCCCCGGATCTGTACCTCATTTCTCTTTACTTCCACTCTTCTACTTTGAAATCTTCCGGTACTTCTACATCAGATAATGCTAACAAGTCCTCTCTGCTCCCCAGCATCATCTTTTTAAGCATCTGTAACCGCTCAATCATCACATCCACGCTCTCTACCTTGTTAAATACCATGAGAACCTCTGAACCTAAGATACTATAATCAGGATTTCCTCCCTCAAAAGTTCCTATCTCCCGGCGTTCACAAGTTTCAAGACATAACATACCATAATCCGGCTTTTCGTCCTCTACATCTTTTCTATGAGCAACTGGAGTAATCATAATATCACCAGTTCCAAAAGTTAATTTACTTCTACCCTCAATCATCCTGTTTCTCCTCTTTCTCTGGACTCACTTTATACTCTACGAATCCATCAGACCTCTTAACCTTTAGGCAGAAACTAAGTATGTCTCCTACCTTTTTACCGTCTACATATATCTCTCCTATATGCCTCTCTTTAACAGCCATGTTACAAATCCCTCTCCCGGCTCAGCCTCTACATACTCATTGTATCTGTTACTCAGCATGATTAACTCATCCTGCGTAATCCTTACACTGTTGGATCCAAACCTCAGCATAGGGAGAGTAGTTTTCTTTTCTTTTGGTTCCTCAAGCTCTATGTCCTCCAGATCCTCCTCATCTTTTAAAAGGTCTGTCAAATCTACATCAGAGAAACCAGTAAGAGAAATATCATAGTCCTCATCTAACAGATCCTCCAGCTCTTCCTTGAGTAAATCCTCATCCCAGATAGATAACTCTGATAACTTATTGTCTGCCAGTCTATAGGCTTTCTGCTGAGCTTCTGTAAGTCCGTCAACTACTATGTACGGAACTTTCTCCAACCCAGCTAAGATAGCCGCCTCTCTTCTGGTATGTCCGGCAAGGATCACTTTCTCCTCATTTACCAGAATAGGATTAGTAAACCCATATTCCTCAATACTCAGCTCTATAGCATCAAGAGCCGCACGATTATCACGGGGATTTTTCTCATACGGGATCAGCTCCTCAGGGTTACAATACTGGATTTCTCTTTCTTTCATATCCATTGTAAATTTACCTCCTAAATCTTCCTTTTTTACTTCCTACTACTTCAAACAGCTTTCATAAATATAGTGTAAATACTTCCTACAAAGTCAGCCTTTAGTGTTTCGTTACGTTCAAATAATCCAGATCTACATTAGATACACAAGTAATAGGGATCTCCTTTCTCTGCCTACTTACCTCCTGATCTGGAGTGAGGTAAGGATGTTTTATCATCTTTGCCTTTCCCCGGCTCATGCTTGTGTAATACGGATCGTGCTCTCTTAGCCACTTGTCGGCTTGATCTTCTTCTCTTTTTCTTATTCTTCTCACCCTTGCTGTCCTCCTTTTCCAGAAATCTACAGATCCTCTTAAGAGCTCTCTGTATATGCACATTTACCGTCTGTTTTTTACAGCCCAGTACATAAGCTATCTCATCCTGTCTGTATCCCAGTCCTAACACATAGATCAGAGAAATAAACTGAGCCTCTGTTAATACTCCTCTGTTGATCCGGCTTACATCAAAGCCAACCTTTTTATTTTCTCCAAACTCTGTAATACTTACCCCTATTGCTGTCTGTAGATCTACTAATATAGCTGAGGCTACTGTATCTCCTCCCTCAGCCAGTTTCTCCACCATTCCCCAGCTTGATATTATTTTCTTTACTGCCTCTGTATCACTGTAATCAATCTCCAGCAATCTATCATTTGTGGTCTTTACCCTCACGGCTCCCAACTTAATCACCTCTTTCTTATATGCTCCATCACTCTGTAAGGAACCTCAACAACCAGCCCTTGAGGATAAGATTTTAATACTACCTCAGCTCTCCCTTTCTTGAGCTCAGTGATTACTCCATAACTGTAATCAGCATCAAGAGGCATCATATACTTTATCAATTCGCCCTCTTTAAACACGTTATCCTCCTCAAAAATAAAGAGACAGAAAGTTATAAGCTCCTGTCTCTCCTGTTTATTCTCCTGATCTGATCCTTTTTAATCCTGTGATAGCTCTTTGCATCCCGGAGATCCTCCCCTCCAGATGTTTTAGAGTCTTATCAATATCCTCCGGCTTTTCTGAGTACCAATATCCACGGCAAGAACTACAAACCGGGTATCCGTCACTCCTCAGACAATTTACCACAGCCCTCAGACTCTCTTTCTTTAAATTAAATAACTCACATATTGCCCCACTCTTTACCGCTATGCTTTCCTCATAGTGAGTAGTCTTAAGATATTCTAAAACCTCAGCCGCTTGATCTGAGATCCACACGTTTTTAGTTTCTTCCATGCCTTACACCTCCTTATAGTGATAACCAGAGATATAAGATTTTTTAGACAAAAAGAGAGCTAAAAAGAAACTTTTTTTTCTCCTTAGCTCTCCAGTTATTTACTCATCAGCTTCTACTACTTCTCCATCAACACATCTATAGTATGTATCAGCCTTAATCTTTTCACCGTCAACCTGTACCATCTTAGCTCCAGCCAGCTCCCAACTCTCTACATCATAAGGAGTTTTATAGTCTCCATCAAACCACTTTTCTCCAATGTATCTCCAATCAGAGAGGATCAAGTGAGCACCTAAGCAACCTTTAGCTTTCGCCTCATGTCCCCATGCAACCGCAACACCAGTAGGATCACTAACAGATGAGGCTCCACGATACCCTGTCGCAGATGAGGCTCCACAATTCCCTGTCGCAGATGAGGCTCCACAATTCCCTGTCGCAGATGCAAAGCCGTGTCTTTCGTCTGATTTTGCCTCTTTGTTTACCTTGCTCATGGTAAACTCAATAGCCGCTTTCACCAAGCCAGCAATAGAAATTCTTGCACCAATCTTAATATCAGTAGCACACACCTTTGTATCATCACTTCTTCTATCCATGTCTCCAGATAACTCTACCTCATGAAAAACGCTCTGAGCCGGACTGTAATAACCAAAACAATCCAGAGGATACTCACACGCATGGAACCCCTCCTCACAACACTCAGCTTTCTCTGTATGGAACTCCTTACCCTCCTCATACTGAAAACCTCTACAAGTTAAGTCTTTGTTAAATCCTTTAAATGCTTTCATTCTCCTTATCTCCTCTCTGGATGATTTATTTTCTTTACACTCAGTAATAACCGTTTACTCCTCAAAATTTAGACATAACAAAAAGAAAAAGTGTAAAAGATTTCTCTCTTACACTTCCTCACGGATTACTCAACTAATTCAAATCTATATAATTGTTTTGCCTCAGGGTATTTCTTGTGATCCACCTCAGATAAGAACATCCATAAAGGTCTATGCCAAACCTTACCATCTGTACACACATAAACTACACTGTAACTACCTACGCTCTCTGTATCCTGAGATACAGCTAATATCCTTACTTTTTTCCCAGTCTTAAAGTGTTTCCATATTTGCCCCGGCTTTACTTTTCTGTTATTGTCTACCTTATGTACATTTGCTTTAAAATACTTCTCACACTCTGCAAGATCACAATTTCTGTAGTTGAGTGGGTTCTCATCATCCCAGCCCTCTACCTCTGCTGTCTCAACGTGTAAATGTTGAGAGCTCAGATCCAGCCGCTCCTCAAGCTCTGTTACAATATCCTCCTCAAAATACTCCTCATTTATATCTACCAGATAACCACTTATTTTATGTAAAAATGCCATGTTTATAATCCTCCCATCTCTTCCCGGATACTTCTCTCACAAGCCCCATCAATAATTTTACAGATCTCAATATACTCAGCTTTTGTGAGAAAAACTCCTCCTGTAATATTATGTATAATAGCTCTCAGGTTCCTGTTATCTACCATTGTTACCATCTCTTGATCCAATTTCTTTTACCTCCTCATAATTCCATACACAAACACATTCACCGTTCTTAACCGTACACTTAACCCTTTCTAAAATTACGTCTTTCTTCGGAATTTCACCAAAGTGTACACAAAAATAAATAGGAACTCTATCAGCTATAAACTTCTGTACCTCATTTGATAACAAAGTGTCTCCCCAGAAATACACATCATGTCCAAAATATGAAAAATCTGCACCTACAACAAAGATACCAGAAAAAGTACATAAAATTTCTGACAATAGTTCTTCAACATAATTTCTTGAAAATATCATTCTCTACCATACCTCCAACTTTCTCATAAAAACCTCACAACCATCCTCCCCCAGCCATTCTACACTCATTGCCCCAGTTTCCTCCTTATCAATGCTCTTACTCCGCTTGCTTTCAAGTCTGGTAAATCTACCAACGGATCCTCTAAGCCTCCCAGAGAGTCAATTACAGCCTCCAAAGCCACTCTACACTTATACAGGTCTTCCATAAGACTATCCTCAATCACATAATAGTCTTTCCCATCTCCAAAAGAGATAGCTAAAGCATAATCTTTCTTTCTCATGCTGTAGGCTTGCTCCTGAGCCTTTTCTAACCATGCTTTTTTAACTGAGATAGATTTACTCTCTACTGCCTTTGTCTTTGCCTCTATAAAGAGATCTGAGGTAATTACATCCCCTTTCAGGAAAGGAGTAGAGCCGGATCCTATCACCTGTCTCCCTCCTATATTCCTTGCAAGCCTTTTCTCCTGTTTATCACTCAGCTTTCTTGTGTTCATACTTTCCCACCTCTTCTACAGGTATTGCTTTTGCTGTAAATCTCCACTTACGGGCATCATCACCAATCATATAAAAGAGTCTTGCCTCAGCTAACATAGGGGTATCCTCAGCAATTCCAAACTGAAAACATTTCTTTGCTGTATTCCAGATCCCGTATTTTCTCCCGTTTCTGCCTCTGTAGTATTCTCCTCTTTTCATTCCTCAGCCTCCTGTAAATCTTTCTCCAGAATTACTCTGTACTTATATCCCTGATACTCAGGTTTTACACATCTCTCAGTTACTTTCTCTCTTCTGATTTGCCGGAACCCTAAATCCTTTAGCCCCTCAATGATAGCCTTGTTACCTTTCTCCATAACACTTAAGCCTACTGAGAGAGCTACCATATCATCCCCGGCGGTAACTCTTGTGATTGTAAGATCTTTCTGTACTGTCTGGATCTCCTGAGTTACTTTGTCAATATCTGCCTGATTTTTATAGCCTTTCACATCTTCCTCCATCCTGATCCCACCAATCTCCCAAAGATCTTTCTTGAGTTTTCCCATGTCAAGCTCCCCATTCTGCCAGCGTCCATAGTAATCAAGAACCAAATCAAGAAACTTAGGAATATTTTTACTACTGCTTTTCTGCCAGAAATGATCCATTAGCACCTGACAAGGTAAAGTAAGTAATAACATCATAGAGGCATTTACAGCATCATCATACACCTCAGCTTTTATCTTTTTCACTTTGTCCTGAAATTCCTTATTAGCCTCATACTTAAGCTGTCCCATCAGAGACTCAGGAGTATAATTATAAACAGGTGGCTTTTTCAGTTTTTCATTTTTCTTTAACTCTCTACGTCTTTCAGCTCTCCCCATGCTAACACTTTACCTCCCTTTAAACTTTCCTGTACATCAATAACTCTCTGGTTCGCTGATCCAACCCATCTCAGAGAGGTATCTCTAAGGTATTCCACATACTCACCATCTACCAGTACATCAATCTTTCTCAGGATCTCAGGATATAACCACAAGATTTCCTCCCACATATACCCTGTATAAATCCATATTGTTTTCCCCGGATACTTCCCTTTTATCTCCTCAATGAGCTCTCCTACCTCAGGAGCATTGTAAGGAGCTAAAGGATCTCCTCCAGAGAATGTTATACCTGAGATGTAATCTTTCTCTAACAGCTCAAATAACTCAGCCTTTGCCACCTCATCAAACTCTATACCGCCCTTAGGATCCCATGTAATAGGATTCTGACAGCCTTTACAATGATGTTCACATCCGGCTAACCAGAGAACGGCTCTCAAGCCGTCCCCGTTTAACATATCGTCCTTAGTAATATTATGGTAACGCATTGTTATTCACCTCCACTACTGCTCCCACTGATTTCCTCAAGTTTAAATATACACTAATTGTATTAAAATCATCAAAATTAGCCCCGACAACTAAATACAACTCTATCCCCAACACTTTTCTCAAATGTAAATTATATCTCTCAAGAATAAGAAAACATCTATGAGAAAATTCCTCCACTGTACAAGCTGTATAAGGAACTCCTATGTAACTTTTACACAATCCCTGTAAATCACCTATGGCGGCTACAATGAGATCCATTAACTCCTTTACACTCATTATCCCTCAGCCTCCAGATCATAATATACAAGCTCCTCTCCCTCAGGTAATGGACAATCATCCATACTCCACTTAAGAGACTTAACCGCCGCCCAGCCATAGCTCAGACTGTCTACATAATCCTGATTAAATACCCGGCTATCAATGTATAACCTGTCTGATTTACCGGATCTGTCAGACTCTTTCAAGTATGTATCTAAATGTCTCAAATCAGTAAGATCCCTCTTTACTGTCTCCATCTTTCCATGATGAATTGTATAAGTAATACCGTCCACAGCATCAATCAGCATCTTACAAGCCCAGTAGCTTTTTAACTTTCTGCTACTTGCTGTATAGAGCCAGATCTTACCTGTATATCCCTGTAAACGTAATCTGTGGATCATTTCCACTACACGCTCAGACATTAACATAGGCTCTCCTCCAGTAATACAAATCTCCTCATACTTGAAAAGATCCTCAAAGCTCACCTTATCAATTAAGCCCAGTCTCTCATTACAGCATCCCTTACACTTCCGATTACATTTCTTTGTAACAATCACTCTTGCTCTCATCTCATACCCTCCTACAGGTTATTATTTATATTTTGACGGATCTGCTTTAACTTAATCAGGATCTCCTTTTTACCCAGCCCGGACTCTCCTTTACTGATAGCCTCCTCCAGATCCTCTCTGGTAGTTCTAAGGAGTGATAAATACCCATCAGCGGCTACCTCTGCCTCTTTCTCCCAGTTCTCCAGAAACTCATCTACAGCCTCAGCCTTTGCCGCCTCAGTAAATCCCTCTATAGCCTCATACACATCCTCAGGGACTACCTCTCTGAGATCCTATAACTTAAAAATCCACTGAGTTTTCCCGTCTTTCCCGGTTACTGGTAAACAGTCAGTGTTATTAAATCTACCATTCACGCTCATACCTATCACCTCCTCACGGCTTTCTTGCTAAAAGTACAATCTGATTAAAGTAAAAATGTCTGTCCATTGTATCCTTATAAGCCGCATACAGCCCGGATCTCTTAGCTACTGCATTTCTCACTTGTTCAATATCAAACTCTCTGTCAAAGTTTCTTAACTGAGTTTCCTCATGTTTATCTCTAATAATTACCAGCCTATCAATCTCCCGGTCTGCCTCATCCATGAGCTTTTTCAGTCTCTCACCCTGTTCTTTTAGTGTTATAGCTTTTACCTGTGCCAGCTTTACCGCTCTGAGCCATGTCTCAGGATCTCCTGACTTAATAACCTCATCAGGGTTTAACTGGTGATCCATACAATAACACTCAGCATCATACAGGTTTAGAAAAACCTTTTCTCCGGCTCCCGTATCTATCAGAAAATAGTGTTTAGCCTGTAGCTTTCTTACCTTGTCTCCTGAGTATAAATGTCCATCACTCAAATGAGCTCTCATTTACTGCCTCAACTCCTTTCTCATAGAGTAGTAACCAGAATCTCCCCAACTTTTAGACAAAAAAAAGGAAGATCTCTAAAGATCTTCCTAAATTTCTCACTATTATTTAATTACAATATTGTCTGTATCTATGTAATCTGAAAATCCATCACCCTTGATTATGTGGAATTTTGTCTCTATATTTTCTACATCATCCATAGGATTTTCCTCAGCATCTTCCCCAAAGACTGTAAAACCGTCCTTAGCTTTCTTTCCCGGAGCAACCTCTATAGAACACATAGGATCTATCATAATCCCGTTAATGGACGTATCTCTAACCTGTACTGTGAGTTTCTGATCTGAGGTATTTTCTATCACAAAATTAACCTTGTATCCCATATTGCTCTCTTTCATTCCATCATAGGTAATAGTTAAGAGATCATCCTGATACAATACCCCATTCTCAGCCTCTTCCCCTTTCAGTTCCTTTAACTCTGCCTGTAATTCTGCAATCTGAGCCTCAATCTCTGCAATTCTTTTTGAGTTATCTTCCTGAGCCATTACTGTAGTACCAAAAGGCACACTTAACGCTACTGATAACACTACAGCTAAAATTTTCTTACTCATAAATTATACCTCCTGTATATCCCTCAATATATTCCTCATTATACTACTTATTTACCGCCGTATCAATCACAAAACGAGCCCACGCCCTACTATCATCCTCTCCATACATTCTGTATATACAGTCCTGATATGGTACTCTCCAGTATTCTCTCCCGGCTCCCTCAGCGGTCAGCCCACGCCTCTCATACTTTCTCTCTATGTTCTGTAAGTGGTGTCTGAACTGATGTAAGAAACTCTCAAGATCAGGCTCAGTAAGATAGATCTCTCCTGTAGCCTGTACATAGTTATCATCTCTTACCCAGACTGTTATAACTGGAATTGATACTTGATAGAGGTCTGAGAGATCTGTGTTAAGCTCTCTCAGTGCCTCCAGTTTCTCAAAAGGATCTCCTGTTACCCAGTCTGTTTTATTCATAAGACTTACTACAGGATCTATAGCCGGACTGTCTTTATAAATTTTCTTATATAGTTCCTCTCTTTCATCTATTCTCATGACTCTCCTCCAATTTCAGCTCTTTGTGGCTAAACTTCATCAGATCACCGTTATCAGTCTTGCCTTTTACATAGACAATAGTATTTCTACCCAGAGGAGAATTAAATTCACTAATAGAACACACCATTAAAGGAAAACCATGAGGAGTTATAACAACATCTCCCTCTTTTAACTTTCTTGCCTCAGATATTCTCATACAAAAACCTCTCTGTCTTTTTTTTTTCTCATTATACCATAAATCTCTACCTGTCTCATACTCATTACTGCCATAGCTCTAACCTACCTCCATTAAAAATGATATACTGTTTTTCCTACTGTTTTAAATGCTTCTTTTTCTCTTTTTGTCAACTGTGAGGGTGTCTTTTCATTGTATATCTGTACATTTTCATAACGGAAAACTCTATACATTTCTCTCACTGTATGGTTTGCTCTTTCATACAAGTGTTTTTCAATTTTATGTATCGCCATAACTTCCACCTTTCTGGGAGCCCTCAGGCTCCCAACTCCTTTACATATTCCATACCCTCAAAACTGATAAACCCTCCGGCATTTAAGATAGCCTGTAAAGCTCTTTTCCCTCCACAAGGAATATAAGGAGCTAAGATACCGTATTTATCTCTATTTGAGCTATAAGCTACATAGCCCTTACCTTTTACATAGAAAGCCCAACCTGTAACAACTACATGGAGCTCCCTTGTGCCAAACTTAGCATTTTTTAATCTTTTAATTTCCATCTCTTCCTCCCGGTCTACTAACTCAACCTTACAATTTAATGATCTCCAGTAAAATACTCTACCGTCCTCTGTTACTAAGAACTCTTTATGTAAATTGCTGTCAGCTTCTTTAAGATCATAAGCTCTACACTTAACACATTTTCCGTCAATGTACTCTACTGTATAATCTTCAAACTCTGCATTTTCTTCCAGATAAGAGATAAACTCTTTAACTGTAAGCTGATCCATAAGTTTCTCTGTTGCTACCATAAACTGTACTCTGTATCTGTTATCATCACTATTTTTATATCTCATATCTCTTACCTCCGATTTTTTTTTATATATTGCTCCTTACAAGAGATATTATACACCTTTTAGTTAATATGTCAATAGATATTATATAGGTTTTCAAAACTTTCTTTTTGTTCTCCTCACAAAAAGAGGAGCCTCTCAGCTCCTCCTAATTCTTCATACAATACTCAATAACACTATCCATAGACACCCATAACACATTACAAATTTTAAAGAAAACAGTTATTTTAGGAACCCTCTCACCATTCTCATATCTACTAAGGCTTACCTCAGTTATCTGAGCTTCATCTGCTACCTCTTTTTGTGTGAGTCCTCTTCCCTCTCTTATCTGCCTCAGTCTGGATCCTATCTTTTTAGCCGTTAAATCATTGCATTGCTCTCTCATTTACTTTCCCCTTTAACCAATCAAACTCATCCAGATCATTATAAAAGTAATTGATTACTCCGGCTCTGCCCTGTAGCTTCTTCTCTGAGCCATCACTAACAGGAACCTTAAACCATGCTCCGGTCTGTTCAATCACATTCAATTTTATTCCCAGATCAATAGTATCTGTACCATCATCCACTCCACGGAAATAGTTGAGAGTGTAGCTGTCCAGTCTCCTGTCATTTTTTGTAACCTTATTCTTTTCAACCCGGACATTTACCACATTTCCTACCGGATCCGAATATGTACTACTTTTCTCCTCACCTTTCTCATCAAGTAAGGATCCCTTTGTAAACCACAAGATCTGTGAGCAAGCGTGAGCTATTGCTGTACCACAAGGGATTTTATAAGGCTTGTACATATTTCCAATATTCTCCCTGAGCTGGTTAATCATCAGGAAAGTACACTCAGCTTTCTTACAGAGAGGTACAGCCTTATCACAAAAGGCTTTCATAAGAGCACTGTTACCTCCATAGCTTTTCTCATCCAGCCCTTTCTCCTGTACTGCCTTAGGTACGATAAAAGGAGCACTGTCTAAGACTGCTAAGCCTACCTTACCAGACTTTATATAGTCTAAGAGCATATCTAAGAGCTCCTCTCCATACTCACTCTCCGGCTGGATCAGGATAACCTTATTCCAATCTACTCCCAGAGTTTCTCCCCACTCCTTATCTATCGTGTTTTCTGCATCCAGATACACACAGTATTTATCAGGATACTTTTTCTGAAAATTAGAGATAATGTCCAGAGCTGTAGTAGTTTTACCACTCTGAGGAAGTCCTACAAGCTCTATCATTCTCCCTACCGGGGCTCCTCCTCTTGTGAGATAATTCATTTTAGGGGAGGTATACGGGATAAACTCCACACTCTTGAGCTCAGAGGCTTTTCTCACAATGTTTGTTTTATATTTCTTATTTACGCTTGCTACCAGATCATCAATCTCAGACATTCTCAGCACCTCCTATAAGCTCCTCAAGGATCATAAAATCCTCCACATCTTCCTGAGTAAATCCTACTTTATAGTCCAGCCGCTCTATCTGATTTATAAAGTCAACTGCTACCTTATCTCCTGATTTACTTATTACTACTACACAATCCTCACAGATCACAGCCGTTTCCCCATCCTGATTAGATATACTGATCCCGGCTTTTTCCATCTCCTCAAGAAATGAATTTGTTTTATCCATGAAATCTCTCTTATCTTTCACTTACATTCTCCTCTGTTCTATCCAACTCTTTTAACGTCAGCTCTATACGCTCCTGATAATACTTTCCACAGAATGCCTCCATTACCATTAAAGCCGTTATTAAACTCATTCCTGTAGCAATTACACAGCCAGTCTCATCCAGTACCTCATATTTCTTAACATCCATGATTAACCCTCCTCAAAATAATCTACTTTTATAATCTTCTCTACTGTCTCCTGAATCTTTGGTAACTGCTTAGCCATCCAGTCCACAAGTACCTCATCATTTCCATACTCAATCAAACCACTCTCAGCAAAGAAAGCATGAATAACCTCATGCCGGATAACCTGATCTCTCCTTACTCTCTTTGCTGTTAAGCTATCATCTTTACCTAAGAAATCTTTCAGCTCTCTATAAATGATTTTCTTATCATAAGGCTGACAGATTCCATCAGCCCCCATATCCTCAATAGCTGAGGTATTTCTTGTTACTGTATACTCAGTTCCCAAAATATCTACTACCATTTAATCCTCCTCATTTCTCCTCACATAACTGTCTTTACTGAACCTATCCAGATCACTCTCTGAGATTCTCTTAGATAATGCTTTCTTTAAGCCGCTATACATCTTCTCAGCCATATCCAACTTTCCTCTCAGGCTGTTATAGGTTCTCTTATAAATAACCTCTACAAGAGCCTTATCCTCTGTGAGCTGTTCTACTCTTGCCTTTCTCTCCTGTACTGTCCCGGATACCTTTAACATTGCCTCATTGTATTCCTGTCTTTTCTGACTGGAGCTTATATCTGCCATGAGTCCAAACTCTTCCAGCTTCACCCCAGCTCTATACATGAGAGCCGGGATCTTAACACAATAATACTCAAGCTGTGTATCTGGAATATCCTCTATAGAGCTCTCTCCAATGCTGTCCATAATAACCTCCAGCTCCTTAATAGCGTTATCAAGATCCTCACTGTATTCTTTTGTAAGTTTCTCACTAAACTGTACAGCTACAGAGCTCTCCTCCCGGACTTCTTCAATCAGCTTTTTAAGCTTCTCACTACTTGCCATGAACTGTAACCTCCCGTAAAAATTTGTTATACATCTTCTCCAGATGATCCAATCTCCATACAGGAGACATATCACCGCTTACAATTTTAAACACTGTATGAGGAATCACCCACGCAAAACGGAAGTTACCAGACTCCCAGTTAATCCAGATGTTAATACCATCCTCGTCTATATACTGATCCTCTGTATTGTAACCATTTCTACATACAGCCCACTTAGTAAATCCACTATCCTCTAACCACTTTGTAACTACCGTCTTATTTACTCCCATGAGATACTCCTCCTCTCCTCACAATGTCCACGGCTCTCTTTACGCTTACCGCCTTAAAATATCTGTGAGGGACACTCTCAGTAGACATTACAATACTGCACCCCTCCAGCTCTTTTACAATCCTGTCCTCCATCCTCTGAAAGTTTTTCACTTGCTGGATGTTAAAATCTACAGCAACATTGTAATTATGCTCTAAGGTTCTTATATACTGGATCAGATCCGCTTTCTTCATGTTATTAAGGGTACTGTCTGCCTTTGTCTCACAATGCTTTCCAACCTGACTAATATCCATTAACACTCCCACCTATCTCACCTCCACACTTAACTCATATCTTTTAAGCCATGAGCTCAGGTCATATCTGTACAGGGTTCTTTTCTTCTCTGACGGGATCCTGATACCATTCTCCCTACAAAACTCCACAGGAATACTTTTTCTCTCTCCAGCTTTCTCAAAATCATCTACCTGATATACTGTCAAATAATAAGTCTCTTCCAGATCCCGGAAGTTTATCATGTATCCCCCGTACACACCCAGATACTTTACAGCGGCTAACATTGCTTTTTTCTGAGCTGGTCTAATCTTTGATAAAGGAAAACTCTTTCCTTTATGACTTTTGAGCTCTATCAAAATAAGTGTAGGGAATCTAAATAGCCGGAAGTCAGCCGGATTACTTACCCCATAAAAACCACTTGTATCATCTTTGTATCTTTCAAGAAAGCAATCAGCCGGGACACTGTCCTTAAACTCTTTCTCAAAGACCTTTCCCATGTTCTTCTTTCTCTCAGCCATTAAACCAACCCTCCTCTCCTACAGGAGGAATATATGTATCAGCTATCTCTCGTTCTCTCTGAGCATTCTCAAGCCGCTTACACGCCTCTTTATATCTGCAATAAGTACATTTATCCTTATCAGCCGGAGGAGCCTCTCTACGGTGCAAATAAGAGTTTACACGGTGTATCTTTCTTATTACCTCATCTTTCATCTCATCAGTGATCTTCCAGAGGTAAGGCTTTTTACTACAGAAATTACGATCCTCATAAAAGAAAAGTATGTAATCAATCCCTAACCCCAGACCGTAACAAGTAGCCTGATACTTATGATCCATCTTAGGCTCATATCTCTTAGAGTGCTGGTAAGTGCTTTCTGTTTTAATCTCTAAGATCACATCTTTACCCATGAAATTTAAAACTCCGTCCGGCTGGAACCAGATACTCAGCTCATCATTTTTACACCTTGCCTCTGTATGATCTTCATTCCATCCTACAAAATCTGTGTTTACCCCTTTTGCCTGAGCCTCTTTTACCATCTCCTCCAGATCCAGAGTTTTTACTCCCTCCATAGACTCTACAAGGTGCTGGATCCGTAAATGTCTATCTGTCCCGGAGTGACAAATCTCCATAAGGTTTATATCATGCTCCTCCTTATCCTGTTCCTCTCCTGTCCTCATAAAATAAAGCATCCTCTCACACCCATACATAGAAGAGGGACGGAAATAATCAGCCGGGATAGGCTGTTTATGTTCTTCCTCATACTTAACTACAGCCGCCTCATACCCTTTAAGAAAAGCATCCTCAAAGGATACGTTAGCGGCGTTCTTTCCCTGAGCTACCTTGATTAAACTTGATAATCCCATGATCCTGTATCCTCCTTTTTTATATTCATTGAGTAATAACCAGATCTGAGATAAAATTTAGACAACTATACTTCATTTCCCCAACAATCCCAGCCGGGAGCGTACTCTCTTGCAAACAGCTCTATACAAGAAACATCATCCCCCAACAACTCCATAATCTTTTCCCGGATACAATCCGGCTTTTTGCTATGCCTCTCAATAGGACTCATAACTATTTGATGTACATTGTGTTTCTTTACCTGTTGGCTTGCTTTCGTGCCTTTACTTACACCAAGTAAACACACCTCAGCATTAGCCCTTGTATAAGCTCCCATCCCCCAAAACAATGAGGCTGATTTCTTATTCTCTTTCACCCATACAAAAGCCGCTGTTTTATATTCAAATCCCCATGACTCCATAACCTTTAAAGCATCTCCCATGTTCGGAAATGTAGCCCACATGAATAAAATAGCTGAGTCTGTTCCCAGTTTTCTTACAGGTAATTTACAAATATCCTCTGTACTCATTGTGCTGTAATGCTGTCTTGCCATTCCTCTAACTGCTTCTTTACTTCCTTGCTGTCTATAACTCCACGGGGGATCAGCATAAATAACCTCATACTTTTTCTCAGTGCTCATAATATCTACTTTCATCCTTATTACCTCCTGATCTTAGTCGATCAGTAGTAACAAAAAAAAACGAAAATTTAGACATAAGGATCAAAAAAAAAAGAGCCCTTATGAGCTCTTTTCCTTTAATGCCTCCAGCATCTTACAAACCTTTTCCAGATCTTCATAACTGAGATCAGCATATTTATAATCTTTAAGATATGCCTCCATCTGAGATCTCTTTCTCTGTAAAGCTATTTTCTTCTGTTCTTCCTCTGTAGATTCTATCAGATACTTTCGCCGCCTACTATACGGATCTCTCTTACCATACTCCTCCCCATCTCTCTTATATCTGGAAATAACACCACAACATCTAACATGTACCATCCCTGAGGGAGTTTTCTTTATAACTGTACCTATATACTTTCCAATTCCTGAGAAAGTATCACTGATAACTACTACCACATTATCTCCAGCCTGTAAATTATCTGTACTAAACATCTCTTTCCTCAGCCTCCAGTTTTATCTCTGTACACTCATTCTCCAGCACAACTACAGTAGTTTTAATATGGGCTTCTGATCTCATTCCTACCTGACCTACTCCTATAGCTGTTACACTTACCGCTCCGGCGTACTCATCCGGTATATCAATTATTACTCTTTTCATCAATACCTCCTACCCCATACCTACTTACACACTCATTACAGAGCCGGATCTTTACAAACCGATCTATAAACTTGTTCCATGTTTCTCCAGATCTATAAGGCTCCATCCAGACATATCTTTTACAATGAGAGCACATGACCGGGATTACTGCAAATCTGTTACTTTTCAGCTTCATACTTATATACCTTTCGTAACATATCCCATCTGCTTCATTTTCTTATAAAACAATTTCATCTCATAACCAGAAAGACCTACACAAGTATTTCCAATTCCCTTACTATCAAATAACCCCGTATCATAAGACTGTAAAATATGTCTACCAGAGGCTTTATGTAAAATAGAAACACGCTGAGTATATTTATACTTTTCACTGTATCTCTCATACTCAACTCCATACTTATCCTCATTGATCTTTTTAAATCCCATTTCCTCAATTTTCTCATCAATACTCTTAAATAAAAACATAATGTCCTCCTTATACCCCGTATTTCTCAGCTAAATTCTCGCCATACCAGTAATCATTAACCTCAGCATCCACACTCATAGGGAGATCAATCAGGCTATGTCCTACTCTCTTCATGGTTCCCACTAAGAGCTCAGCTCCCTCTTTAATGTGATCCTCAGGTACTTCCATGATTAACTCATCATGTACGGTAATAATCATGTGACAGTCCAAAGCCTTGTACCGTGGATCATTGTAAATAGCAATCATGGAAAGTTTCATGATATCCGCTGAGGATCCCTGTATTACTGAGTTAAGGCTCTGTCTGTGAGCCTCCTGATATCTGTAATCATCTTTATCCTCTAACTGCATATCCGGCAATCTTCTTTTTCTTCCTGTGATAGTAGTTACATAACCATAAGTCTCAGCCATATTTTCAATCTTAAGACGGTACTGGTTAATCTTAGGAAAGCTCTTGTAAAAGTTATCAATTAACTGCTGAGCCCACTCAGCACTCTTATTAAACTGTTCTCCAATAGCTGTAGCTCCACGCTCATACATGATACCTAAGAGTACACTCTTCATAGTTGTACGTCTGTGTTTACCCTCAGCGTTTACAGTTCCATCAGGATAAAACTCTCTACAGTCCTCATAAGGTAACTGATACACCTGAGATCCCATGATAGCATAAAGATCTTTCCCCTCTTTGTATGCGTTAATCATACTCTCATCACCTGACAGGAAAGCCAGTACACGGGGCTCAATCTGTGAGAAGTCTCCACCCACCAGCTTATACCCATCACGGGCTTTAAAGATCTTCCTGATTCTCTTCTCCTTTGACGGGATATTCTGGAGATTGATTTTACTTACTGTATCAGAGCTTGAAAATCTTCCCGTCTTTGCCCCGTACTGGTTATAGGTGGTATATACTGCATTGATCTTAGGCTCTTTCACCTGAGGGATCTTATCCACATAGGTTCCTAACAGCTTTTTGATTTCCTTAAATCTCTGATAATTCTCCAGAAACTCAGCAAACTCTCTTGATTTCTTTGTATCTTTCTTTTTCGCTGTACTGAGAAATTTCTGTATGATCTTATCTCCTGTCCCCCGTGGCTCTTTACGGCTTACACTTTTCAGCTTGAAAATATCATAGAATAAAGCCGCCACCTGTTGAGGACTGCTATAGTTAATCTTACAAGTACCCTTTGTGAGTCTCATCAGGTTATTATGATCCAGTATATATTGTTTGAACTGTTCCACATAAGCATCACACTTAGCCTCTACCTCTACCAGTTCCTTGTTAAAATCCTCTGACAGCTCCTTAGCAAAATCCTCTCTAATCTCTACCCCTCTCATTTCCATGTCTGTACAGAGTGGGATCAGAGGCATCTCTACCTCACGGAAAACATAATACATTTTTCTAAAGTCCTCACGGGGATGATCTTCTCTAAGGTACTGAGCCTGAAACTTATACAGGGCATAAGTCTTAAAACCATCATTCGCACCGTAGACAGTAGCTATATCAATCGGCACATAATTAAACGGAATCCCATCAAACAAATCCTTATAATCCTCACCGGATCCCTTACCGTGGAGGATATACTTGTTATACATTGGTTTCAATTTATGAGGCTCATTTTCATTTAACACATTACCAGCTATCTGAGTATCCCAGTAAATATTTACTATGACCTGTTTCCAATCCCACGCCAGTTTCTTATTATCAAACTTGATATTGTGGTTAATACATCTAAGCTCCTGATCCTGTAAATAAGGGAGCATTATATCCCTCACTTGCTCCTCACTCATCTGATCCGCAACTCTTACATTCTGGAGATCTGTGTGATTAAATGGAACATAAGCACTTGTCTCTCCCGGAGTGTATAAACAGATACCCACAAGGATATCATTGTAAATATCTAACCCTGTTGTCTCTACGTCCAATACATACTCTCCAGACTGCTTACAGTGATCCATGTACTCCTTTAATCTCTCTGGAGTCCTGATAGTTTCAACCTCTCCCTCTGCGTGGAGTCTGCCAGATTTTACAAGCTCCTGAATAACTGCAAGAGCGTTCTCCAGCTTATTCTTATTTCTCTTTACTGTTACATTACACACTTTATTATGAGAAAGGCGTGAACTAATATCATCCATGCTAACCTCTTCTCTTTCCATGTTTAACTCTAATTCTTTTCTACTCATCCTGTTTTCCTCCTGTTAAAAAAGTGAGGGGCTATTACTTTTACCCCTCACTCTCACCTCATTTCCCAGCTTTATAGAGGTTATCTCTCAATGAGCCCATTTAGCTGTATGTTAGGATATATTTAGGCGGTAAAATACTTTTACACTTATACCTATCACTCCGCTCCTTTATGTTTTGTCTGCCAAGAGATTTACTTTTAATTAAAATACTCTGGTACTGTCTCCAGCTCCATCAGATGAGCCGCCGCCCTCATTGTTGTTATTCTTCTTTACTTCCAGTCTGCCCTCAATAGCCTTGATCTGATCCTCAGGAGATAAGTCTAAGATCAGGGAGCCTACAAGGTTCTGCTTTTCCGGTAACTCTCTCTCAGTCTTATCTTTAGGGAAATACTGATAAGTAGTTTTCATGCTACCCTTAGCCCCGGATCTTTTAATCTTAATGTCTCTTGCGTTGAGATCTCCATACTCCTCAATGATACCTAAAATCTGCTTAATGTCTGTGATACCTCTCTCCCAGAGCTGGAGCTGTTTCTCTTTATCTTTCTCATCAAGATTAACCATCTGTAAGAACATTCTAAGCTGTGACTTAATACCAGCTTTACAGAGCTCACAGCCCTCTCCTTTGCAAAGTACAGTTCTGTCTCTTCCTGATCCATCCACATCCAGCTTATGTACCTCAAATACATCCAGATCATACTTAGGGGATCCGTCCGGCTCAGTACCGATAGCTCCCTTATGTAACATTCTGACTGTTGCTGAGTCTCCATCATCTTTCAGTGAAAACCAACCAGCTTTTGAAAATCCCTGTCCCTCATACTTGTTAATTAACTCTCCTAATGATTTTCCCATTGTTCCTGTATCCTCCTGTTTTTGTTTTTTTTATATTTACAGTGCCATAGCCTTTAAAGTGCTATACAGGCTACTGACTGCATACTTTTTAGAAACATTCTTTCCTACTAACACATCCGCTACTTTTTCCTCAGGACTTTGAGCAATCACAATAGCCTTTCCCGTAACCAGTGCCAGTAAAACATTTAAACGCTTTCTCATGTGTGTTACCTCCTCTCCTGTTGTCTTATTTCAAATAGTATTAACCAGAGAGGAGGGATGTTTTTAGGCATAAGCCCCGGATAAATTTATCTTTGTTGCAATACGTTTTACATAGCTATGTACAGAGGGAGTCTTTACTCCAAGCCTCCGGGCAATGTCCGGCTTGCTATTTCCAGCCATGAGAAGATTAACCACTACTCTCTCCTTATCTGAGAGCTTGAGTCTACTCAGGAGATCTCTGATCTCTACCATGCTGTAATCTTCACACTATACAGAAAACTCAGATGATCCTAAGCTGTCCCCATCTTCCTCATATTCTGAGTTAGAATTAACCTGTTCATAACTCTGTACAAAACAGCCCGGATTTCTTTTTTCACAAACTGCCGCTGTAAACATATCGTTATAATGACGGGAGATAGCTGAGTACAAAAACGTACTAAAAGAGGAGCTGTAGTTTTTGCTGTCAAAATTCTGGATAGCTGAGAGCATCTCTATAGCTCCCTCACTCATCAGATCCTCAAACTCACTACCCGGAATGTTTAAGTATCTCTGAGCTAAAGTAGCTCTCAGTCCCTCAGTGTTTTTAAGTAATGCCTCAAAAGCATCAGACTCTCCAGCCTTGTACAGTTCTACCAGTTCCTCATTGCTTAATCTTTTATATAATCCTGTTCTCATCCTGTTTTCCTCCTGTTTAATACCTGTGGAGATAATCCTCAAAATCATCCCCGTAATTCTGAATCAGCTCATTTACATCCTTGAGATCTGTAAGCCACTTGAGATTAAAAAAGCGAAAGCCTAAAGGTATGAGCTTGTCTTTTATCCGTCTTGCCGCTTTCCTCCCGGCTTCGTCATTGTCTGTAGCTATGACAAATCTCCTATAAGGACTCTGACACATTTCCTTAATCTGCTTTTCTGAGATATCCGATCCCATGAAAGCCCACGCTAAAATACCTTTAGAAACAAGGCTCAGAGCATCTATCTCACTTTCCACTAACCAGATCTCTGTACTGTCCGGGATCTTTGCCTCTAAGGTCTGATAGAGTCCGTAAACAGCGGCGGTCTTGTCTATGTCCTTTGCATTAAAGAAGTGCTTTCCCACCAGTGAGCGGCTCTTGTAAAAGAGCACATCTCCCTTTCTGGAGTAGACCGGGAATAAAACCACCTCATCCGCTGGATCAAAACCTAAGTTGTAAATCTCCATCACATCCCGGCTTATACATCTCCCCCTGAGATAGTTCTGAGCTTTTGAACTCCTCAAAAGGTTCTTGTGATACTCCTCAACCTCTCCCTCATCCATAGCGGCTACCTGTCCCTCATCAGTTCCCCGGAAGAAATTAAACTGAATCTCTTCCCGGTCATTTGCTGAGTAGTTGTAATGTCCTACCAGCCACTTAAACCCCTCCATAGGGTTTCCCATCCCTAACAGATCACTGATAAAAGTAGGGAGGTCAGCGGTATAACCACAGGTGTAACAGTGGACTGTACCAGCCTCATAGGTTTTATCCGGCGTTATCTTTTCCTTGAGGCTCACACCACAGGAGGGCTTTCTTTCATGCCCTCCCTTGTGGAATGGACAAGTAACCATCACATCAGATCCGGTATTGTTCTGATCCCTGAGCAACCCCTCAGCGAAAAGCATGAGCTTGAGATCTCTGAGGATCTGCTCCACGCTTGCCGCTATCGGAGTATTCCAGACAGTTATCATTTCTTGACTTTTGCCGGATCTGTAAGTTTCAACATCACAACCTCTTTGACTGTGAGGTACTTCTGGAGCTCCTCAGCCGTATACTCTCCAGCTTCGATAGCCTCAAGTACCTTAGCCTCATCTACTGCCTCAACTGTCTTGATACACTGAGTAAGTCCTTTCTCTTTGAGGCTCTCCAGCACACCCTTTTCGTCCATGCTCTTTCTGTTCTGTACGATTCTTTCAAAGAGAAAACCGTCCTCATCCGTGTAGTTTTTAACCCCAGCTTCTTCCATTGCTTTCTTGAGGGCTTTCTTGAGTTTGTCCTCTTCTTTTGCCGCCTGATCTGCCGCCATCTTTGCGGCTCTGTACTGTTTGTAGAGTGTTGTTAATTCCATTTTTTTTTGTATCCTCCTTAAATTGTTATTTATTCCTCAAAAGTTAAGTTGAACTTAACTCAATAGGTATAAAAATAGGCGTTGTAAAATTTTTTGATAAAAACCTCCCAACATCCTCAGTATATGTTAAGTTCAACTTAATGTCAACAAAAAGTTTTGTTAAACTTAACTTTTCTTTCATTCTTCTTTACATTTGTTTTGTTTAATGTTATAATTACCATATCCCCAAAAGAGAGGAGGTGAGAACAATCTCAACCAGAACACCTCTCATTGACAATTTTGTTAAGGCTTTTGATTACTACAAGAGTAAATCAGACAAAACAGGGAGAGACATAGCTAACCACTTGAACACATCCGCTCCTACAGTTTCAAACTGGGGAGCCGGAAAGCATCTACCTGATATGGATACCCTCCAAAAATTAGCTGATTATCTACACGCTCCTGTAAGTCAGTTCTTTAACTTCACAGCTCTTACAGAGACAGAGAGTGAAGATCAAAAAGATCTAATAGCCTTAATCAAGACATTGCCTGATGAGGATATCAAAGTTTTAGGAGCCGTAGCCCTCCGACTGAAAGAGCTACAGGGAGAGGAGCCATAAGGCTCCTTTCTTTTTACTTAATCCCAATTACTACACTGTTACCTCCACCTTTTGATAAGTGTCTTAACAGTTCTTCTACTGTCAAACTGCTGTCAATTTTTCGTATCAGTATCTCATTTTCTCTCTGATAAGCATTAGCCTTGTCTCTTTCAGCCGCTAAATCAACCTCCACCTTATGTTTATCCTTATAGAGATCATCACAGCTTCTCTTATATTCCTTAATCTCGGACTCCAGTTTTGCAACCTCAGCCTTATACTTTTCATTCTCACTCAATAAATTTTCATTCTCTACTGAGAGAGCTTTTACACTATCCATCAGCTTATTAACATCCAGATCCTTACTCATTCCTGATATCCTCCTTTAGTCCTTTATTACTCTGTTCCCTACTTTTGTAAAGTCCATCATATCCATAGGGACTCCATAGAGCTCACTCATTTTCTGCCCTAAATCCATGTCCGGGCTACTCTTTCCCTTTTCGTAATTTACAAGGGATACCTCAGAGATTCCAAGAGCTTTAGCCGCTTCTCTCTGATACAATCCAGCCTGTACTCTACAGGCTCTCAATCTCCACTTAAACATTTATTCTACCTCCAGACTTTTTCTGTATGCCTCAAGAGCTGACTCTGTTACTATGGATCTCTCTTTTATGAGGATCTGTTGATACTCCCTTTTCTCTGTCTGGATTTCTCCGGCATCAATCTTTCTTCCCAGAGTCCTCCTTGAGATCCCTAACTCAGCCGCCGCCTCTTCAAGAGTATATTCTTTCTCAGGTTCACTCTCAGGCTTCGTGTTTTGCCCCTCTGTGCCATTTTTTAGTCTTAAGCCTACAGCAATAAGGAACTCCTCTTTTAACTCTCCCTTGAGCTTATTAGAGAGCCTCTTACAGCCATCTAAAGAAACTTGAAAGCACTCACGGACTTTTCCTTTACCATCTGTGTAGGTATCCTCTTTATAATACTTCTCCGGGGTTTCAAGGTTCTTTAGATCTGTTCTGATAGTTCTCATCAAGTTATCATGTCTTTTCTCCATGAGATCAGCTACATCTTTACTACATAATCTATCACTCAACTAAAATCACCTCCCTTAGGCTTCTCATAGAGTGATAACCTAAAAGAGGTGAATATTTAGACAAAGAATTTTAAAATTCTTCAAAAGTTTAATTTTACTCTACCAAGTGGCTCACATCTTTCCTCCCCAGCTCTGTAGCGTCATAGAGATATAATACCCCATCTTTTACCTCACATACTGCCCCATAATCAATAATAGCCTTGTTACTCCGATCATATACAATCACCTCATAAGGGAGGCTCTGTGGTTCCTGAGGTTCTTCAAAGAACACATGATAAAAGCCTATACACATCAAGATAATACTGAAAAATACAGCCGCTACCAGACCAAGTAAAAACAGGCTCCATTTTATATTTTCTCTTTTCTCAGAATCCATAATCCTCAGCCTCCCCTTTCTCTCCCTCTTTGTTCTCCAGTAATGGCTTAATGTATCCGGCGTTAATATCCCACATCACCATTACATCCTTGTTGTTGATACCATACCTGTTTTTCTTCACGGAGAGTTTTAAAATTCCATCAATTACTGAGAGGGAGATTACTCTGGTAGCGTTCTGAGCTACTCCATCAGACTCAGCCAGATCATGTAACTCTGGAGACTGACCTTTCTTTTTATTCTTGACCGCCTCTCTGTTTGCCTGAGCCAACATAATTACAGGCTTACCCAGTTTCTTACTCAGCATAAAAGCATCCTCAGAGATATTGTTAAAAGCAATACGGGGAGTATCCGCTCTCCTCTGATCTGTCATAAGAGAAAGCTGATCTATGATAATCATATCTGAGCCCAGCTTTTTAACCAGAGTCTCCAGTTCTCCTACTGTTGGCTTTCTTCCTCCAAAATCATCAGGAGTAACAATCACATAGCCTGACTTTGTAGAGAGCTGAGAGATATAATTTTTATAATCATCCTGTAAGAGCTTAGCTCCATCTGATCCCTCTTTCTTTCCCAGTATCCCGGATCCGTTAAGGAGTCCCATGTTAGAAAAATGTTTATGGAGTGTATCAAATCTAAAACCTACCATCTCCACACTCATTTCTCCTGAATACTGGAGGATCTTATAACCAGCCTCCCACGCCACTGTACCGAAAAACTCAGCTATCCATGATTTACCCACATTAGTTCTACCTGTGATGATTACAAGCTCCTCACCAAACAACCATCCATTTGTAATATCATCTAACTGAGTGAGTCCCGTAGGGATACCCATTAACCCTTTCATATCACACCTTTTCAGGTAAGAGCTTAATCTGTCTTTAGCTGAGGAGATGATATCTACACCCTCTCTGTTTTTACTTACCGGGTTATCTTTCTGTAAAGTCTCCAGTGCCGCTCTCAGATAATCATAGGCTTTCAGGGAGTCCTCTCTTAACAGGTTTCCTCCCTCCTGAACTATAGGGACTAACTTAGTGTAGAGGAATTGCTCCTTTATCCTGTCAGCTAAATAGTCCATGCTCTCTGTTACTTCCAACATTTGAAAGTCTTTGAATTTCTGTAAAAAAATCATTTTATCCGGGAGCTGTTTATACTCTGCCTCATGCTTCTGTATAAACTGGATCTGATCCTTACAGGTTAAAAACATTTCATCCCGAAGCCCGGACTCTTTCAAAGTATCAAGAGATCCCCCCTCTAAGAGTTTACAAATATAGCTCTCTTCTACTAATCCATTACCAGCCATTACTTAACCCCTCCCCTCTTATCCTGTCCGGTTAGATGTATCTCTGTCACGGATCCTCTTATCCGGCTCCTGATCCGCTCCCCCATTCTTTTCCCTATATCATCCAGAGAACAATTAGAGGTATAAATGGTACTGAGTCCTTTCATCATCCGGGTATTGATGATACTGAGCAATCTCTCATTTACCCACTCTGTAGACTTCTCAGCTCCTATATCATCAATAATCAAGAGCTTACAATTTTTAAGCATTGCTAACAGCTCTGAGAAATCTGGATCAGGATCATCATAGCTCTGTCTAAGATCATCCAGAAAAGTAGGGAGATAGATATACAGCCCCTCATTTTCTAAGCCGCTCTTAAATGCCACCTTTCGGAAATAATAGCTCAGGATCTTACAAGCCCATGAGGTCTTACCGTTACCAGTGGACTCACTCCAGATATACAGCCCCTCACCTTTCTCAACTCTCTCCTCAACACTTTTCATAAAATCATTAAGAGCCTCAAAAGCTCCCAGATCTTTCCCCTCTGGTACAAGTGGGATATTATAACAGTACCGCTCCGGGATCCGGCTCATTTTATATAAAGCTCTCAAGAGTCTGTACCCGTCACAAAACTCATTGCACTCAGTCTTTGATTTTTTGCAATACTTCTCTGCATAGCATTTCATAGATTTACAACTCCTTTCTTTCTGAGTAATAACCAGCTAATCTCTGATTTTTAGACAAAAAAAAATGAGGAGAGCTTTTATACTCCCCTCAAAATTAAAATACTTTCAAATTTCCACTCTCATCTCTTGCAAGCTCAGCCGGATCATACTGCTTACTTGTGATCTTTGAGTCCTTACTTGTACCTACATACCCCTCTTTCAGAGGATAAATGTCTTGCCAGTTATTCCTTATACTCTGATCTAATATCTTATCAGCTAAAGACTCATCCCCATCAGAGAGCTTTTTCACCCGGTTAATCATTCTGGTAAGAGCTCCTGAGGTTGATATAGGCTTTTTAATGTTTACCCTCATTGCCAAAAAATCATTAAAAGAAGATCTCAGAGACTCATCAGTAAAGCTCTCTGCTATTCTGCTTTCAACCTCTTTTTTGGTGAGAGAATTTTTTACAGGTTTCTTTTCTGCTGGAGGCTTTTGAGATGTATGTAACACAGTCCCAGAAAAACTACTGCTACTGACAAGGGAAAAGAATCCTTTTCCAAACCCATAAAAAGAATAGCTCCCCCCATCCTTAACAAAAGCATGAGTCAAAATCCCCTTATCTACCAGATCCTTAAAGCATCTGTATAAAGTTTTCTTACTGATTTTTAAAATAGGCAACTCCTGTAAAACATATTCGTAACTAATCCAGAAATACTCCTTTCCGTCTATTATTCGTTTCTCCATTGCTCCAGTATTAGAGAAATCCACAAACCATCTGAGTAAAACCACATCAGCTACACACAACCCCAGCTCTACAGCTCTTGATTGATCGAACCCCTCTATTGAAATTTTCATCTACCTCACCTCCGGTAAATAATGGGAGGGTGCTACCCCTCCCAGAAACTAATTAACAACCTAAAGAGAAATTCAGATAACGCTTATCATGTAACTCCTTAAAAGCTGTCACATATTCAGGATCCGAAAAATCAATATCCTCAAATCCACAAGATAACAAAATAAACAGTCCCTTAGCCGCAAGAGATAAATCAGATTTATTATAAATGGCTTCTACTACCTCTGAGGAAAGTGCTGTACAATTTACCTCTTTCATCCTACATCTCCTCTAACAGCTTCTCAATGTTCTCACATACCTCATCAAATCCCTGTTTGATGATAGCCGCTCTCTGAGCCGGAGAGGTTCCTCCATCTACTGTAAGTACCATTCTTGCTGTAGGCTTACACCAGATCCCAGCCTTATTCTGTACACTCATTCCTAACTCCACCTCAATAGAGGCTACTCTTACCTGTGGTTTATTGTTATTCTCTGCCATGATTATTTTTCCTCCTCTTTAACAATATCTGAAAGACTATCTTTGAATAACTCAGATACAAGATCAGCCATAATAGGAGCTACCGTTAAAACCAACATAGCCCCCATCTGAGGATCACGCTCCTTAGCAATGCTCATAAATTTACCTTTAGCCATTACATGAGCCTGAGCCTCCATAAGCTGACGCTGAGTAATTGTGATAGGCTTATCCAGATTCTCCTCATACTTCTTTCTGAGCTCTGCCTCACGCTTCATCTCTTCATTTTTTTTGTCTCTTCCTCTGGATCAAAACCAAAAGCTCCAAACATTCCCATACCACTAAACATATTACTTTTCCTCCTTATTCTTTTTGAAATACTTTTTATTTAACTCTTTTGTAGTCAACCCCATTTTCCGGGCAACAACCTTTTTCATTGGCAACTCCTTTTTATTCTTCTGGATCTGCCTGTTTAACTTCCTGAGAGTACTCATCCTCTAACCCTTTCTCAAACTCTGCCAGAGTAACCTCCTGTACATTTCCGTTCTCAGCAAAAGTAATAGTCTCTGTGATCTCTGTTGATATATCATCAATAGTCACTGAAACATTACAGAGCTGAGACTCAAAAGGTTTATTCTTATTCTCCTCCCCCAAATACTCATATCTACCGGGGATCTTTTTAATAGTCCCTAAAGCCGCTGAGATAATGCTATTGAGGTCTTTACCATTTACTCTAAGCCCGTTACCATTATCTTCTACTACAGCATTTAAAAAATTTAATTGAATCATATAGCTCTTAGCTCCTTTCTTTTATTTGCCTTGCACTGAGTAATAACTGAAAGCTGATAAGATTTTTAGACAAAAAAAAAAGAAAAGTTTTTGAACTCCTCTCTAAAATAAATCTTTGATTTATTTTTATATTTTAATAGATTAATCTTTGGTAGGACAGAAATGAGATAGGGGTAGGACAAAATTGTCTTAGGGTATCCCATTTTTGTCCTACCCTACAAGAAAAAAAAAGAGGGCTCATTTGCCCTCTTTCTTCATGTTACCATATCTCTCTTTATGAGATTGTCCAGCATACTCTATAATCTTCTGAGTATCCTCAGCACTCCAATACTTATAGCCGTTTGGCTCAGTGTGAGGAGCCGGGATCAGTCTACCCTCCCCGGCTTCTTCCCTTTGCTCACTTGCTTTATTCCAGAGCTTTATAGTCTGAGTAGATACTCCACAGAGCTGAGATACTTCTGTAGCTGTGTAGTGGATTATTCCATTGATAACTTTCATTCCTCAGTCCTCCTCAATGATCTATTTTTATTCCTCATTTATCCCTCATTAGCATAAACCTATATAATATCTTAGCATTAAAGCCTTAATACTGCAATATCTTTCTGAGAATTTCTCCCACATCTACACGGGATCCTTTACCCTCAACTACTCTGTCAAAAAGAGCCTTGTTATCCCTCAGCATCTCCTCAATGCCCTCATCTACTGTATTAGTGGCTACCAAAGATACCACGTTTACTGTATTTGTAGTTCCAATTCTGTGAGCCCTGTCCTCAGCCTGTTTATTCTCAGCATCCCAGTATCGTTTATCTACAAAGAAAACATAGCTTGCCGCTGTCATTGTAAGACCTGTTCCCATAGCTCCTATAGTTCCTATAGCCACTTTACAAGTAGGATCATTCTGGAACCTATCAACCTCTTTCTGTCTGTTCTCAGGATCTACAGCTCCCACTATATAAGCCGGATTATAGGCTTTTAAGGCTTCTTTATACACAGAGGTAACTTGCTCCCACTGAGAGAAGATTAAAGCCTTATGACCGCTTTCTGTGATTTCCTCCAGCATATCCTTTACTCTCTCTAACTTAGGGTTATCATCTCCAAAGACTCCCCCGGTAAGCTGTCGGAGTCTTACTGTACAGCTCAGAGGGTTAGGGATCTCAAGGATATTCTCCAGATTATCCACGATACCCTGACGGATTTCTTTATAGAGGATCCTCTGTTTTCTGGTAAGCTCAATGTACTCAGTAGTGTAAATTTTCGGAGGGAGGTCTAACACTTCCTCTTTCTTTCTCCTCAGCATAACAGTATTAAGCTCTTTATTTAGTTCATCCAGATTTCTGTGAGCAACTACCTTGTAACCATTAAAGCCTCCCATGATACAGTATCTATTTTTGAATTGATAGTAATTTCTCTTTTCCACTCTGAGCCATGTGAGGATATTCCAGAGATCCTCTGCTTTATTCATTGGAGTACCAGAGAGCCCTATCCTGATTTTGCTGTTGAGCTGTCTTACAGATCTACCCTGAGAACACATACCATTTTTAGCTTTATGGATCTCATCCACGATTACAGCCCCTATAATATCATCTTTACAATCTACATAAATCCTGTCCATGATCTTCTCATTTCTCAGGCTCTCTATATTGATAATTCCAAAGTAAGGACTACCATAGAGCCACTGATCTATCTGTTGGATCCTTTTATCTACTGTCTTTCCATCAATCACAACACAGCTCTCATTTGAGTGTACTGATACCTCTTTTTTCCAGTTATATTTTACTGAGTTTACTCCACAGACTATCAGACATTTACCTATCTCACCTTTCCGGGCTACTGCAATATCAATACTCTCTTTTGTCTTTCCAAGTCCCTGATCGTCTGCAAGTAAAAGATTCTTACACTCATAGCCCCTGTTAAAAGCCTCTATCTGATGAGGGAAAGGCTTTGTTTTAAATGGATAGTCAACAATAGGCTTAATATCTTTTAAGCGTTCCTTGATATCCTCAGGAGCCTCATCAGCCTTACTCTCTTCTTTCTCAACTAAGCCCTCCAGATATTTAGCATTTACATTGATATCATCAACCCCAAAGAGATCTACTAAATGCTTAAGCTCACTTGAGGGGATCTCCCACGCCTTTTTATCCGGCACATACCTTTTGTATTTGAGTGATCTCATCTTGTTTAAATAATCTTTGTTGTACCTGTAGGATACAAGAAAAGCATCCTCAAAAAATTCACCTTTTTCCAGTTTTTCAAGTTTAATCATAAAAAAACCTCCTTAGCTATTACTTTGAATATTTAGTAATAACCAAAGAGGCATTGAGATTTTAGACAAAACCTGTATAAATTGTTTTATGCGGCTATTTTAATCCCCACATCTACGCTATTTCTTTTATCTGTTTGTATGCTATACCATCACAAACACCAACGCCTTGCCCCAACGGTCCGATAATTTCATGGGAATATGATTTTTTCAGTTTGTCATAGCGGATATTTTCACAGATAAAATCATGTACATACTTCTCTTTCTCCCACTCAGACAGCTTCTGAGCCGGACGAATCAGCTTCTCAACTCTGGCAGTCATAGCCTTTTGATGTTCGCAAATCTTCTTTTTATCAAAAAGATACTCCGGAATAAAAATCAGATTCGGAGAGTCTTTATAATACCGGTATTTATAACTGCTCACCCAAAATATCTCCGGATGATCCAGACGCATCTGAAAAAATACATTATAAAGTTCTTCTCCCTCTAATGCCGGAATCTGAAATTCATCCGCCAGGTTTTTCACACCGCTAAGAATGCTGTGATATGCAGCCTGCTGCGCCTTATTCATATGGTTGTAATAATATTGCTCCATTGTTATCTTATCTCCAAGTTCTTCGTCACTTATAATCCCTTCCGGTACATTTCACTGATCACTGCCTGCGCATGTTCAGATTCCTTTTTCTCTATTATCTGCGCCCGATCACTTAAAATCGCCAGCATCTCATCTACCAGATCTTCGATTTTAGGATTTGTATACCGATATAAATAACCCAGCATTCTGGTTGCGGTATAATCTGTATTCATGTTTTTATATGCGATTTCAGCACAAAGCTCCTTCGGATAGCCCTTGCTGAGCAAAACCCTGTATAGTTCTTCTGTTCTTTCTGATGCCATGTTTTTTGCCTTTCTTATCATGTTTCTGTGTCACCAGCCATCTGATTTACTTCGTCAAAAATCATATGATATAGCTATGTTTTTTCTCATAGTAACATACTTCAACTGATATTCGCAATCAGAACATGGAGCTTATTTAATATGGAAAAAGATTGTTAGTTACTGTTCACACATCACTATCCCGCGAGGTGTTTTGGCATGAATATGCCAAAATCCCGAGACATACAAGCCAAAATTCCATTGCCGCAGGCAATCTGGAATGAATTTTGGCTACGTTACTGTGAACGGAGTGAACAGTAACGATTGTTACAAGGCACTGAGTAAACAGTAACACAGTAACTCCAAGACTTACAAGGTTATCAACGTGACAGTAGAATGTGCGCAATAACTATGTTATACTGATAATATCTAAATGCTTTAGATAACAAGCAATCAATAGAGTGTGTTTGAAAAATGCTTTCTGTAAAATGTGCGTCACAATTTGTTGGTACACTCGTTACTATCTGAAGCATTCAATCCACATTCTCAGGAGGAAAAAATGTCGAAAAAAGAAATAAGTTTTACAGAAGGACCTGTGTTCCAGTCTTTGCTTCGGTTTGCTATCCCCGTACTTGGAGCATTGATCCTGCAGGCTGCGTATGGCGCAGTTGATTTGCTGATTGTTGGAAAATTCGGAAATGCCTCGAGTATTTCCGCAGTAGGAACAGGAAGTTCCTTTATGCAGATGGCTACTTTTATTATTACAAGCCTTGCAATGGGCTCCACCGTAATAATCGGGCATCACATCGGAGAACAAAAACCAAAAGAAGCAGGAAATGCGGTCGGAACTACGATCATTCTTTTTCTGATCATTGCTGTCATCATGACATTTGTACTGGAATTTGCCGCCGGAGGAATTGCGCATCTTTTACAGGCACCGGCTGAATCCTTTGACAAAACGATTCTTTATATCAGAATCTGTTCTGCCGGTATCGTTATTATCATTGCATACAATGTAATCAGCGGTGTGCTGCGAGGTGTGGGAAATGCAAACCTTCCACTTCTATTCGTAGGAATTGCCTGCGTCATAAATATTCTGGGAGATTTGCTTCTGGTTGGAGTATTTCACATGGATGTTGCGGGTGCCGCCATTGCCACTGTATTTGCACAGTTTGTCTCTGTTGTCTGTTCTGTCGTTGTATTAAGAAAGCAGGATATGCCTATAGAATTTTCCAGAGAACAATGTCGGATTTATAAGGAAGAGTTAGGGAAAATATTGAACGTAGGTGTGCCGATTGCACTTCAGGAGACAACGGTTCAGATTTCATTTCTTGTCGTAAATTCTGTTATCAATCAGATGGGTCTGATGCCATCTGCCGGATATGGAATTGCACAGAAAATCGTTTCCTTTATTATGCTGGTTCCGTCCTCTATCATGCAGAGTGTATCAGCATTTGTTGCGCAGAATATCGGTGCCGGAAAGAAAAGCCGGGCATGGAAGGGTTTTTACACTGCAATCATTACCGGATGTTCCGTTGGAATCATCATCTTTATGGTAGGATTCTTCGGAGGCGGAGTATTATCCTCTTTCTTTACCAATGATTCCGAGGTAATCGCGCAGAGTGCCGCTTACCTGAAAGGTTTCTCTGCCGACTGTATACTGACTTGTGTACTTTTCAGCAGTATCGGATATTTTAATGGCTGTGGAAAAAGTATTCCTGTTATGATCCAGGGAATCACTTCCGCATTCTGCATCCGAATTCCGGTATCTATCATTATGTCGAGATTACCGGAAACATCTCTGACTTATGTTGGAATGGCGACACCTATCACAACTGTATATGGAATTATCTTTTTTGTAATCTGTTTCCGGCTGTTAAATAAAAACTCAGCCAAATAATAAAAATGGTTTCCTGTTATCAGTTCTCTTAGTAGAGATGCTGATAACAGAAAACCATTTCCATTATTTGATTATCCTCCGATACATGAATCGCATAGAAAATTTCATTAAGATACGAATCACGTACAACTGTCAGATACCATGCCTGAATCCATAAACTTCATAATCTTATCTAAATACATTTCCATCGTCCTGTCATCGCTGCGGTAGGTCTCATGTCTGGTTCCCGGCAGGTAAACATATTCGCAGGAAGTAATTCCTCTGTGATTGATTTTCTCTGCAAATTTTCTCAATGCGTTTACAGATACAAAATCATCTCTTTCTGCCTGAAATAGCAACACAGGTGCTGTCAGTTTCTTCCATCCACAATATTTTATGTACCAACTCATTTTTACAGACGCCAGAAGCCACCCATAAGAAGCTGCACTAACCTGGAATTTTTTATTCTCTTTACACAGCTCATTATATTTTTCGAATCTCGGTCTGGAAGTACATCCACTGGTTTCGAAAGTCTCACCACCATCATAAGGCTTCTGACCAGCCACATAGTCTTCCTCCCTTCCCAAAAGGCACTTCGTCTGTGCAATAGCAATCACCAATGGCCAGGGAACATTTCCGGTAAGCGGGCGGAGCATAGGAGAATTCAATATAATCTTCTGAAACAGTTGTGGCTCCCATGCAGCTGCAATTGTGCCAATCGCCCCACCCATAGAATGCGCAAAAAGAACTAACGGCAGTTCAGGATATGTTTTTTTAATTACATGGCATATTTTCAAAAAATCTCTCACATATCGCTTCCAGGTATCTATATGTACAAGAGATGAATCTGCTGTCAGACGATAACTTTGTCCATGTCCCATATGTTCCGGCATATACACATGATATCCAGCCTTCAGAAAATAATAAATCATCTCATCATATTTCGGCGCTGCTTCTGTAAAGCCATGACTGATTATAATAACGCCTTTCGGCTTCTCTGCCAGGTAACGCTGTACATGAATTTTCCCCACTATCCCCATATCTTTTCGGTGCAGATGATCCTCTGCACCAGGAATGTATCCCTCCTGACGGTGCGTTGCAAGATATGGCTCTATTTCATCATTCATTTTATACACATATTCATTCTCATGTATTATTTCCATTGTATATACTCCTGTTACTTTTTCATAATTCTATTGCTATCTGCTTTTCACCATTCGATACATACCTGTATTATAATCTTCACTGGTGCCTATTAATAATCCCATTAATCTTTTTCTCATTATAAAATACCAGTATAATTCCGCCTATACAACAGAATACTGCTGCCCCAAAAGCAGCAACTCTATAACCAGTTCCCTCTGCTGCCCCTATCGTCGAGACTGCTGTAAATATCAACATAGAAATACTCTGCCCAAGTTTAAACGCAAATGTTCTCGCCGCATAAAACATTCCTTCACGATTGCTTCCTGATGTAATCGAGTCGCTCTGCGAAATATCTGCCACAACAGCCTGCGGAAGAATTCCGAAAATCGCCATAGGAAGGGCCGCCACGACTGTCAGGATCAGTCCCTGCACCGATGCCGGAATAAAACTCATTTTTCCCATAAATCCGGTATAAAAATAAGCAAGGCTAAATACTGCAAATGCAAACAAGATCATCTTTTTCTTTCCAAGTTTAGGAGTAAGCTTATTTACCGGAATATAAAATACAAGAGACAACGCTGTCATTCCCACAAAATACAAAGTTGTCATTGTTTCCGGAAGTTTCAAAAGACTGGTGACAAAAAATGGAAGACCTGTCTGAAACATGGTAAGTGCAATCCAGTAGAAAATATCAGATGCCACAAACTTGCGAAATTCTCCATTCTTAACAGTAGCTGCAAGAGATCCAAAAGCTGACTCTTTTGCAGGAACCGTATCTACATAGTCTTTTTCACGGATACAAAATACCGGCACAAGCATACAGATAAACGCTATAGCCGCCATCAAAGTAAAGGTCATACGGATAGCACCAACTCTGCCAAAAGCAGGAATAAACATCCCCCATATCGTAGGTGCCAGATACGCCACTGCAGTTCCGGCAATAAATGTAAAGGAAATGACTGTGGAAATATTAAGTCTTTCCTGCTGGGTATGTCCAAGTTCCGGAATCAGCGCATTATATGGCGTACAGTAAGCAGTAATGGAAAGATAGTACGCCAGAATCGAGACTATGAGAAAAAGTCTGTAAATAAGATTCTTCTATGATATGCAAGGGTGGCAAGCCTGAAAATCAGGCTTCTCACCCTTGTTTTATATATAACAGTTGTTGAATGG
>OGCO01000382.1_pt1 | contig 75665 bp, 45 predicted proteins | sample 1570171 | NCBI WGS metagenome assembly OGCO01 (sample SAMEA4370583, study PRJEB24528) | human gut metagenome
GTTCCCGCGTCAGTTCATGGAGTTCCAGCTTCTCGGATTCCTCGGTCGTGTACACCGTATACTCCTCCGCGCTGACCTCCGTCGCATAAACGGCGGAGTGTGTTCCGCCCAGCCCGATCCAGACTTCACGGTAGAAAGGTCTGGGACGGTTCGCACGGTTGATGGAAAGGATCTGACCCCTCTCCTTCTCCGTCAGTCCCAGAAGTTTCTGGATATGTTCGAACTTGTTCATATATTTACGCTGGTCAAGCAGTATCTTGCAGTCCGAGTTGTTGATGATCGCCTCCTTGACAATATCCGAAGAGATGATGTCGTCCACCTCCTGCGTCACTACCACGGCCTCACCGAAATACTTTCTGACGGTTTTGAACAAGTACTGGATATAGGTAGCCATATTGGGGGACATCAATGCCTTCCAGGCTTCTTCCAGCAATATCATTTTGCGGATTCCCCTGAGCCTTCTCATCTTGGAAATAAAGGTTTCCATGATAATAAGCGTAACCACCGGAAGCAGGACCTTGTTGGAGGAGATGTTGTCCAGTTCAAAGACTATGAACCGTTTGTTCGTCAGGTCCAGCTCCCTGTCCGAGTTCAGCAGGAAGTCATAGTCCCCGCCCCTGTAAAACGGTTCCAGCACATTCAGAAAGCCGTCAATATCGAAGTCCTTTTCACGCACCTTCTTTTGCTCGATCATACGGCGGTAGTCATCACGGACAAACTCATAGAAGCCGTTAAAATCCGGCCTGGACGCCCTGTCATCCGTAATTCGGCGGATATAGGCATTCACCGCACCCGACAGGGCCACCTCCTCCGAACGTTTCGGGGCTTCGTCCTCCCGTTTCCACAAAGTCAGGATCAGCGTCTTGATACTCTCACGTTTTTCAACGTCAAACTGTCCGGAATCCGTATAAAAAGGATTAAAAGCTATCGGATTATCCTCCTCATACGTTATATAGATGCCGTCCTCACCGTGCGTACGGTCATGGATCATACGGCACAGTCCCTGGTAGCTGTTGCCCGTGTCCACCAGCAGGATATGCGTGCCCTGTTCATAATATTGTCTGACCAGGTGGTTGGTAAAAAAGGATTTGCCGCTACCGCTGGGACCGAGAACAAACTTGTTGCGGTTCGTGATGATACCGCGTTTCATCGGCAGGTCGCTGATGTCAACATGCAGGGGGATGCCGTTCCGGCGGTCAGCCATACGGATGCCGAACGGGCTGGGAGAACTCCGGTAATTGGTTTCAGCCGTAAAGAGACAGACGGCCTGTTCCAGAAAGGTGTAGAACGACTCCTCTGCCGGAAAATCGCCCGCATTGCCGGGAATGCCAGCCCAGTAGAGCACCGCGGCATCCACCGTATTGTGCCTTGGCGTGCATTCCATCATGGCAAGCTGGCTGCCGGTATCGTTCTTCACACGTCTGAGTTCCTCCCTGTCTTCAGCCCACGCCGTCACGTTGCAGTGGCAGCGGACGGGCAATACGCCCTTCGTATGGGCTTCATCCAGATACATCTCCGTCCACTCCCGGTTTATCGCATTACTCCGGCTGTACTTCGAGAGGGAGAGCATGTTGCGCGAAGTTTTTTCCATCGTACGGAGAATCTCCTGCGCGTCGTCTATAAACACATACTGCGAATAGATATGGTTACAAGGAAGCAACAGGCCGACGGGAGCGGCGAACGAGAGGCGGCAGTCACTGCGGTCGGTGGACATACGCTCATAACGCATATCGGTGGACACCCTGCCGGGAAGGTCCTCCGTATCAGAAAGGGTATGCACACACAGCTGCTTGTCACCCACACGCATACCGCCGGGATTAAGACAGATGTCCTGAAGCACGGCGGTTTCATCCTCCAGCGACAGGGAGAAATATTTCTCCACCAGTCCGGGACGTCCCTCAGTGCCGGTAATCTCGTCCGCCTCCAGCCTGCGCAGGCTGACATGACCGGAATCGTTCATGATACGCTCGAACTGTTCCACAGCTTCCAGAAACCGGAGCGCCGTGTCCTTGTCAACCATCTCCTTGGGCAGAAGGGAACCGCGGCAGAGGCTGTTAAAGTCACTCCTCTGCCGGCTGCGCTCACGCGTGGTCTTCGTCAGATACAGGTAGCATTTGTGGTTCAGGTACGGGCGCTCGTTGAAATGACGCTCATAGCTTTTCGACAGGAAACTCTGTTCACCGTCCCGGAAATCAGGACGGTAGGTCTCCTTCGTGAACCAGTCCTGCTTGCAGACAACCGAAAAATCCGGCAGCACTTTGACAGCCTTTACCCAGGAAGAGTGGACAGCCTCGTATTCGGTTGCAGTCATAGTAAATAGTTCGGGAAGTTCCACCTCAAAGGCCACGGTCAGGTCGGCATCCTTGCTGACAATGCAGCCGTTCTCCACAGACAGCAGGGGGAACTTACGTTCAAGCGTTTCAGCTTTCAATACATTTCTCATTTCTTTCTTCTTTTGGTCAGTAATCGGAATAATCTCCTGCGGTGGATCAGATAACGAGGATGGCGTTTCCCCGACAGCAGCTTCATAAGGCCGTGTTCACCATACCGAGCATTCAGGCGGAAGGTCAGCCAGACCAGCAGCGAACCGGACAGGAGCCCGAAAGGAATGCATATCCACTGGTTCACACCGGCTATATAAAGGATGACCACCACAAGCAGCACCGCGACAAGCCCGCCCGCAAAAATAAAAAGGTACTGTGATTTCAGGCCCTTGAACTCCAAAGGATTACCCGCGCCTTTGTTTATCTCATATTCCATAGCCTCTAGAGGAAGAAGGAACGCAGAATAGTGGCGGCCACAATCAAAAATATACAGGCGAAAAACCAGCTGGCTGCCGTCTTGCTGGTGTCGGGATCACCGCTTGAAAACTTACTGTAGGTCTTGATACCCCCGACCAGTCCAAGCACCGCGCCGATGGCATAGCACAGTTTGGTTGCCGGATCGAAATACGAGGTCAGCATGCTCGTGGCTTCGTTGATGCCCGCAAGCCCCTGCCCCTGCGCAAAAGAGCCGGCTGCGAAAAACGCGAAAAGCACTGAAAAAAGGATTCTCTTTCTCATTGTAGAATCGTTTAAGGTGAGACATAAAATTGAATTCGAACGCAAATATAGGAGGGGACAAAAGACCATGATACAAACATTTCATCAGGTGGCAGCAAATGTCAGCAGATGTCATATCTTACAAAGCACAGACGTCTTTCAGCCCGGTTGAAAGAGAAACAAGTCTGTTAATATCTGCCAGAAAACCATATTGATAAAAGCTATTTAATTCCGGAGCTTGTCAGTTCTCCATTAACAGCATCAAAGCTTATAAGAAGTTCTTTCTTAAACGTAAAACAAAAAGACGTTTACAACAGCCGGTTTTCCATCAAAAGAACAGAAGCGAAGAAATGCCAATGAAACATAATGAAGAAAGGACAATTCCATGTTTTCCGGAATATTATTGCTATCTTCGTGGCAAATAAACTGACAGGACAATGGAAACAGTTCAATATGATTACAAACAGATTCTGCAGCGCATCGTTGCAGAAATCAAAAGTTCAAGAATCCAGGTTGCACGCAAGATAACCAGTGCAACAATGGAATTATATTGGAACATCGGCAAGGAACTGTCCGCACAACATTTGAGCAAAGGATACGGAGCACAGGTGGTGGAAATGCTTGCTTCTGATTTGCAGAAAGAATTTCCCGGAACTACGGGCTTTTCTTCGAGGAACCTCTGGGAAATGAAACGGTTTTATGAACGATATTGCGGGGAAAGCCAGAAACTGCAACAGAGCGTTGCAGTTTTACCTTGGGGACACAACCTGTTGTTAATGAGCAAGTGCAAGAACCCGGAAGAAATATACTTTTACGCGACAAGGAGCACGGAACTGGGCTGGACAAGGGATGTGCTGCTGAATTATATCAAAGCGGACGCTTTCTCAACAAGGGAGGAACAACCCAAATTGCATAATTTCAAGGAAACCCTGCCGGAATGTTTACAGGAACAGGCGGAGGAAATGTTGAAAAGCAGGTATAATCTGGAATTCCTGGGAATCACAAAACCCATACTGGAACTGGAATTGGAAAGAAGGCTCGTGGACAAGATAAAAACGTTCCTGCTCGAAATGGGAAAGGGGTTCAGCTTTATCGGGAACCAGTACCGCCTGGTACTGGAGGATAAGGAGTATTTTGTGGATATGCTCTTTTTCAACCGCTGTACCCGGTCCCTGATAGCGTTGGAATTAAAAATAGGTTCATTCCAACCCGAATATGTGGGGAAAATGAACTTTTACCTGAACCTGTTGGACAGACAGGTAAAGATGCCAGACGAGAACCCGTCCATCGGTATTATATTGTGTGCGGACAGGAACAATGTGGAAGTGGAAGTGGCCTTGCAAGGCTCAACGGCTCCGATCGGAGTTTCCGAATACAGTTACCTGATTCCACAAAAACAGATCAAAGAGTTAATCAACAACGAATTGTCTGGAAATAAGGAATAGAAGAAAACAGCCGTAAGGAAAACAAAAAAATAAAAACGCATCCCGGCATTTGTTCCGGGATGCGTTTTTGGTATACCCGACAGGTCACAGATATTGCTTCCAACCGTCCGATACAGGTACGACAGATTTTGTTTTACGCACGGGCAGAGGGTTCCCGTTCCCGTCCAGATATTTTCCCATCAGACTGTCGATGACATTCTTATTCTCGACCTGGGAGGAAAAAATCTCAAACAGGTCTGTTTCCCGGATGGTGTGCAGAGTAAGGGCCGCACGGAAAGATTTCTCCTCATCCTTGTCCGCATCATTCAGTTTAAACAATACGTTGCCAGCATTGTCAAGATCATCAGGCGTTACGGCTTGTGAGACGGCATCCACTGCCGGATACGTTCCGTCCAGTTCTTCCTGTTCCTCTTTCAGCATTCTCATCTCCTCCAACGGTAATTTACATTCCACTTCTTCCGCAGCGACATCTTCCTCCTCACCTATAAAATCCGCAGCCGTTTCCAACGGCTGGCTCATATAGGGGGCAACACTCTTTCCGGCATCCTCATCCAGATAGACAAAACGGGTGCTGCCCATGACGCCCGATTCGCCGCCCGGTTCCGACAAGACGTTTTCTGGCTCTTTCTTTTTTACGGGAGGTAACTTCGCATACAGCAGGTCGCAAATTTCACGTATCTTCTTTTTCTGCCCACATACCTTATATAATATATAACAGGCACAGGCAAGGCGTATCGACAAATAAACTATAGTTCCCATTCCACCGGTTTTTGGGTCGCTTCCCGATTATACATTCCGTTAATTATATCCTGATACCTTTTCAGATGGTCCGACAGTACACTGTTCACAAATGTGGGGACAGACATTTCCGGTGCAATGACCGGAAGCACCCTGGCCAGGACCTTATACAGTGAATCATGTATATAAGTCTGTCTTCTGGCTCCCGTCAGTTTCTGTTGCAGAAATTGTTCCCGGTAATCATCAAAGCCGTATGCCCGCGGTGTTTTCTTCCCCGCGAACGGTTTCTTCTCAATGGAGACATCCGGTTTCTTTTCTTTTTCTTCCGACACTCCGGAGGCACCGGCATCTTCTTCCGGCCGTTCATCCTGTTTCCTTATCTTTTCCAAGGCCGTTGTATCTCCGGCTACCATACGCTTGAGCGCGTCCTCGTCCACATTATAGACGGATCTGTTCTTGTTTGCCATAGTCATGTCCGGTTAAAGTCCGAGTATGGTTTCCATTTCAGCGGCAAGCAAATCGAGGTTGCTTCCTTTCAGAGCGGCGGCGGAAGGCGGAAACAGGGTGCTGCGGAATATCTGCCCGTTCAAACCGACATCCTTTTTATAACGCTCCGCAGCCGGAAGAACCGTATTCAATACAGGTAGTCCCAAAGAACGGATGATTTCCATATAAGCGTCATACAAGTCCCTGGAGACGCGCTTGTCCATTTTATTCCAGAACATATGGATATCACGCAAGGGGACTCCCTTGTGATGAAGCAGATATTCCCGGATGGACAGGACAAATGACATGCTGCTCTGCATGACCATCCTCTCCTGGGTGATCGGGGTAAAAACATAGTCCATATTGATGATAGACTGGAAAACGCCTGTGGTATTGACCGTTCCGGGAAGGTCCAAAAGGACAAGGTCATATTCGGTATCGGAACGGTCTATAAAACCATAGGCAGTTTCCTTGGCCTGTTCGGGCGTGGAAGCCAGGATGTTGTAGGCCTTTCTGCCCGTATCCCCGAACTGCTCCACCAGCAAACTTTGCAGACGAGGGGTCTTTTCCACATTTTTTATGTCCCATTCACGCATAGTCATCATACTGTGCTGGGGATAGTCACAATCTACCACAAGCACGTTCTTTGCCTTATGGTAATGGAAATAGCTGGCAAGCAACACGGTTAACGTTGATTTACCGACTCCGCCCTTCTGATTGCTGAGGGCTACAAATAAAGGTTCCTTCTTCATAACTTCATGAAATTAAGGGTTAATGACTTATTTTCTTTTCGCCTGTATCCTTACATCAAGTGACGCCGCACAATACTGTACGGCAGCATGAATACAGCTGTGTATCACTGTTTCCATACATGGGCGGTATCGCATCCAACCGGGGTACACAGTACTGTCCCGTCACAGTCTGCGCCACATCAATACGACTTCTCATGTGCCGGACCAATACGATACATGCAGCCTTGCGTCACAAAAAACGGAATGTACCTTTGATGCCATACGCCAATATTCGTTATGTATGACTGTATCTATACAAAAGCTGCCTCATGGCATCGATACGCCTACGTATCATTGCATCGGAACGATGCCGTATCCATACATGACCAACGTCACATTCAACCGGAATACACAGTATTGTCCCACTACCATAGGCACCGTATTGATAAAGCATTTTTTATACCGTACCGTTCCGTCCCTTACTGCATTGCGTCACGCCAAAAGTAGAACGGATTTTTGATACAATAACTAAAATCCGCTTCACCTGACATGACATGTCATCAGATGTCATCACTTGTCACATAAACTTCTATTTTACAAGTACTTAATCCGTCATAACTTTGCAAAGTCGGAATAAGACTATGGAGGAAACCATGCTTCATCGGACAACAGCACGCCGTGAACGTCGCGCAGCAATCCGACGAAGGAGGATTCTATGTTCAAACGAACATAGCAAGTTGTGTTTTCGTCCGACAGGAAGTGTCCTGTCCGACGAAAACCACTTGCCCGACCTGACAGTCGGGGAATTTCCTCCAAAGTCGGAAATTCCGGAAGAGAAAAAAGGACGGACCATAATTATGCAATGAGTATGAAGGAAGAATCGAGAGCAAAAACGGGCAGAAAGCCCAAAAGCGATCCGGCGGACTACAAATACAGCTTCCGCCTGAATGCCGGAGAAAACATGCGGTTTGAAAAGTTGGTTACCGAATCAGAGGCAAAAGACAAAACACGTTTCATCAAAAAAGCCATCTTCGGTGGTACAATCAAAGTGGTTAAAATTGACAAGGCGACAATGGATTACTACATCCGCCTTACGGAATTTCACAGACAATTCCAGGCTGTCGGCAACAACTACAATCAGGTGGTACGAGCTATCAAGACCAATTTCGGTGAGAAACGTGCAATGTCGCTGCTCTACAAACTGGAGAAAATGACGCTTGAACTGATGCTGCTGACCAAAAAAGTCATGGCACTAACCGAAGAATACCAAAAGAAATGGTTGCAAAAATAAGTCATGGAGCCAGCCTGTACGGGGCACTGAACTACAACCACGAGAAAGTGGAGAAAGGAGCGGCTGAAATATTATCCGGCAACCGGATGATTTCAGACCGCTTGGGACTGCCGAGCGAGGAGATACGCCTCGCCCTGCTCTCCTTTGAGAATTACCTGCTGGCAAACAGGAACACGGAGAAGCCCGTCCTGCACATTGCACTCAGCCCGGCACCTGAGGACAAACTGACCGATGAACAGCTGGTGGAACTGGCGCAAAATTACATGCAGAAGATGGGATATGGCAACCAGCCCTACATTGCTTACAAGCATGGTGATACACACAATACCCATATCCATATCGTAAGTGTTTGCGTAGATGAAGAGGGACGGAAAATCAACGATTCTTTTGAACATCGCCGTTCCATGACCGCCTGCCGGGAATTGGAAATAGATTTCGGACTGCGGAACGGTGCGGAGATGGAAGAACGGAATCAGAAAGCAGAACTGAAGAAAGTGGATGCTACCCAGGGGGATGTACGGCACCAAATAGGAAATACCCTGAAAGCCGTATTGGAAAGTTACCGCTTTCAGACTTTCGGAGAATACAGCGCACTGTTATCCACGCTAAACATTGAAGCCAAGCAGGTACGGGGAGAATTCAAAGGTGAGCCATATACCGGTATCATCTATTCGGCTACTGATGACAGCGGTAAAGTGGTCAGCCCGCCTTTCAAGAGTTCACGCTTCGGCAAACGGTTCGGGAATGAACGCCTGGGAAAGAGGATGCTTTCACACACCAAGGATTTCAAGGACGGCAAATGGACACCGGCTATTCATGCACAAGTGGCTTATGCCATGCAGCACGCACGTTCGCGTGAAGAACTCACCCGACTATTAAAGAATGCCCGCATTGATGTGGTATTCCGGGAAAATGAGCAGGGACGTATCTACGGTGTCACGTTCATCGACCATAACCAGCGTGAAGTATTCAATGGCTCGCGCATGGGCAAGGAGTTTTCTGCAAACGTATTCAACGAACTTTTCAAATGGTGGAACAGCATACCTGCCGAAAATCGTTCTGCACATACCGGCACCGAACTATGGCAACACTATTCGCATAAGGCGGAACCGGGAAGCGCATTGGAACAGGCGGCAGGCATATTCTCTATGGAAACCAATCCGATAGATTATGAAGAGGAGGCCTTCGCACGCCGCATGAAGAAAAAGAGGAAAGCAAAACGAAAGTCACGCGGCATCTGAAAGACGATTATTTATATTAACCCATTTATACACAATTCTTATGCAACAAGAAGATGATTTGAGAGCACTCGCCAAGATTATGGAATTTGGCCGGGCAGTGAGTATTTTTCTTTTGGTGGTACACGTATATGTCTATTGCTATCCAAGCATTACAAGCTGGAACTTGAATCTGGCAGTGATAGACAAGATAATTATGAACTTCAACAATACAACCGGGATTTTCAACTGTGTCTTATGGAGCAAACTGGCGATTATCCTGCTGCTGGCTATCTCGTGTTTGGGAACAAAAGGTGTCAAGGGCGAGAAGATCACCTGGCATAAAATCTATGCGGCACTCTTTGCAGGATGCATCCTTTTCTTTCTCAACTGGTGGATATTGGATTTGAATCTGCCTCATGTGGCTGTCACCGCACTGTATGTCTTCACATTGACTTCAGGCTATCTTTGCCTTTTGATGGCAGGATTATGGATGAGCCGTTTATACAAACACAACCTGATGGAAGACGTGTTCAATCTTGAAAACGAGTCTTTCCAACAGGAAACACGGCTGATGGAAAATGAATACTCGGTCAACCTGCCAACTAAATTCCAGTATCAGGGAAAACTCAACGACGGATGGATAAATGTGGTGAATCCGTTCCGCGCGACTATTGTACTGGGTACTCCCGGTTCTGGTAAATCCTACGCTGTGGTGAACAATTACATCCGGCAGATGATTTCAAAGGGCTATAGTTGTTATATCTACGATTATAAGTTTGATGATTTATCCGTCATTGCTTACAACACGTTGTTGAACAATATGGATAAATACAAAGTAAAGCCCAAATTCTATGTCATTAATTTTGATAACCCGCGTAGATCACATAGATGTAACCCTATCAATCCGGAGTTTATGTCAGATATCTCGGATGCATATGAAGCGAGCTATACAATCATGCTAAATCTCAACAAAACGTGGATTGAAAAACAGGGAGATTTCTTTGTGGAATCACCGATTATCTTGCTGGCTGCAATCATCTGGTACCTTAAAATATATAATAATGGAGTCTATTGTACGTTCCCTCATGCAGTGGAACTGCTGAATAAACCGTATTCCGATTTATTTACTATATTAACTTCATATCCGGAACTAGAAAATTACCTTTCACCGTTCATGGATGCATGGAAATCAGGAGCTCAGGATCAGCTCCAGGGCCAAATTGCAAGTGCCAAAATCCCACTAACCAGAATGATTTCCCCACAACTTTACTGGGTGATGACAGGCAATGATTTTTCCTTAGATATCAACAATCCGAATGAGCCGAAATTGCTATGCGTAGGTAATAATCCCGACCGTCAGAATATTTATTCGGCAGCTTTAGGATTGTATAATTCCCGCATTGTAAAGCTGATTAATAAGAAAGGACAGTTGAAAAGCACAGTAATTATTGACGAATTACCGACTATCTATTTTCGAGGATTAGACAATTTGATTGCCACGGCCCGAAGCAATAAAGTGGCTGTCTGTCTGGGCTTTCAGGATTTCAGCCAACTTAATCGTGACTATGGTGAGAAAGAGTCTAAAGTGGTGCAAAATACTGTGGGCAATATTTTCAGTGGTCAGGTAGTAGGCGAAACTGCTAAAACGCTTTCTGAACGCTTTGGGAAGGTACTTCAGAAGCGTCAGTCTATCTCCATCAACCGGCAAGATGTTTCAACCTCCATTAATACGCAGCTCGATTCACTCATTCCCGCCTCCAAGATCGCAAACCTCTCACAAGGCACATTCGTAGGTGCCGTATCGGACAACTTCGGTGAGAAAATAGACCAGAAGATATTCCATGCAGAAATCATTGTAGACCATGCAAAAGTCAGCGCGGAAGAGAAAGCCTACAAGAAAATTCCTGTTATCAACGAGTTTAAGGATAAAGATGGAAAAGACATTATGATGCAGCAAATCCAGCGGAATTATGACCAGATTAAAGCGGATGCGCAGGCAATTATCAATATGGAAATGGACCGCATCAAGAAAGATCCGGAATTATGTAAACGGTTGGGATTGGAAGAAGAAAAAGTAGAGAAGAAAAAGAAATAATATAGGATACTCATTTTACTATTGGTAGATTATTTCTATCTTTGAAAATTAAAAATAGAATATAGCATCTGGTACATTTCAAATAACAAAGGCTATTGCGTGAGGCTTATGCTATATCTTATAGCGTGAGCCCATACAAGTTTCTGTTATTGGGCTTACCAGAGTCTCTGTCCGGCACTGCGTGGATTTCACGTTTTTTTTGTAATAAAATAAAGGCAGAGATATGGCTAGGATTCAACTTGTGATGGCAATGACACTTGACGGATTTCTTCTCGAAGAATTAGCAAGGACAGTGGTGGAACTACTGTAGAGACTTTTCTTCTATCACATGGTAGACGAAGCCGTTATATATCTTCTCCCCATTACAGTAAACAAGGGAATACACATCATGAAACATGTATCCCCTTGTCAATGGTTATTATATAAAGCCAAGCAATACCCCGGAGTATCTGCATGATGATATCTCGGAAATGTAAGAAACTATTTTAAGTTATATTTCCTTAATCTGGCATACAAAGCCGGACGGCTGATTCCAAGCAGTCCGGCTGCCTGTGTGATATTACCACCAGATTTTTCAAGAGCAAGTTTTACCTGCTCCAGTTCTCTCTCCTCATCCCTTATCTTCATTATTGTCGACCGGTCTTTCCTGCATGTCTCAATAATCATTTCTTTATCAAACCCCAAATCTTCTGGGGATAGTAATTCCTGTCGTGTCACAATAACGGCACGTTTGATTTTGTTTTTCAGCTCCCGAATATTTCCAGACCATGAATAACTGAGCAACAGTTCTTTGGCTCCAACTGTGAAACCGGTAGTTACCCTCCTATATTTTTCTGAAAACAGTTTACGGAAAAACTCAGCAAAAGGTAGGATATCTTCCGGACATTCAGCAAGGGAAGGCATTCGGAGTTCAAATTCACACAGGCGATGATAAAGGTCTTCCCGGAATCTCCCCTCAGATATTGCTTTCTTTAAATCTTCATTGGTTGCAGAGATGACACGGATATCGGCAGTCCGTTCTTTGAGAGTACCCACCGGGGAATAGACATGCTCCTGCAATACCCTCAACAACATAACCTGAAGTTCAAGAGGCATATTACCGACCTCATCTAAAAACAGAGTACCGCCATTCGCCAGTTCAATACATCCTTTCCGATCACTGTCCGCACCGGTGAATGCACCCTTAACGTGTCCAAAGAAATGGGATGCGGTAAGATATTGAGGAATTCCCCCACAGTTCACAGCAATGAAAGGACCATTACCTCGGTCACTGTTTTGATGGACACTTTGGGCTATCGACTCTTTTCCTGTACCATTGGCTCCAAGTATCATTACAGAAATATCCGAGGGGGCAACAAGTAAGGCCAGACGTTCCACTTCCTTTGCCTGAGTACTGATTCGCCGCACTATTGTTTTCTCTTCACGTATGACCGATAATGGCTTCAACAGGTCACGGACAAGTTCGAGCAATCTATCCTTATATACAGGTTTGGGTAAATAATCACTGGCCCCCAGTTTTACCGCATATACCGCATCCGAAAAAGATGCATAATCTGTCATTATTACAAAGGGAATCCGTATTTGAGACTTATTAAGCCATTCCAAAAAGGAGATACCACTACCTTCCGGCAAACGTATATCAGAAAGGATAAGATCAAATTCCTGACATCCCATCAGCTTGCGGGCAATCGGTTCATTCATAGTCGTTACTACATCATACCCTGACCTTTCCAACCATTTTTTCTGCAACTGCGACAGGACTACATTATCTTCAACTATCAGTATTCTCTGTTTCATTTTTCAATCGAGTTATTTCATTCTCTGCTTTCACCATTAATTCAGATGTACAAGCCACAATCTTATCTGTCTCTTCTTCGACTGTTTTCACACTCGCATGTTTATCGTGCAGTATCTTATAGTATTTATGTAAAATATTATCAACACGCAACATCTTCCATAAAGGAAGCATACGGTGTACAATCTCACGAAGCCGTTTCCGGTTCATCGTTTCCAAAGCGTCTCGAAATTCGGAAATACTCCTTGCAGATTCCCCAACAAAAAGTTCCAGCAGCGTTTCTTTGTCATCAGTTTCGGATGTCAGCACCTCAAAAGACACCTCATTCATTTCCTCATTTTCCTGCCGGACAGCTGAAGAAATGAATGACAAAAGTTCATGAGCGGAGAAGGGCTTGTTTATACAATCAAAAAAGCCGGCTTCCGTGAAGACAGAAGGACTTTTATCTCCATGTGCAGTCATTGCCATAATAGGAACTGTCTGTGAATTTCCAATTTTAGAATTACGTATTAGCTTAAACAGATTAAAACCATCTTTGTCGGGCATCTGTACATCTGTCAGAATTAAATCAAAATTTCTTTTTCTGAGTGCCTTCACAACCTCTTTTACATTTTTACAAGTTTCACAAGACACTCCGTTACGTTCCAGCATCTCCTTGATTACTTCAAGCTGGACGGAATCATCATCAACCACAAGTACATGGCGAGGAAGCAGCAAGTTCCCTGTGATAAAATTATTCTCTACCTTTTCTTTCTCTTGTGTTTCGACAAGCGGAAGTTCTACACGAAACACGCTCCCCTTTCCTATGGAACTCCTGACAGAAATATTACCTCCTAACAACCCCACAAGCCCTTTTGTTATTGAAAGCCCTAATCCGAACCCCTCTGAATTTACATTTTGAGCAGCACGCTCAAAAGGAAGAAATATACGGGATAACGTTTCTTCACTCATACCAATACCTGTATCTCGCACTTCTATTACCAACAAGCCGTTCCCATAACTTACCAAAAACCGTATTTCACCAACCTCCGTAAATTTGATGGCATTCGTTAACAAATTATCAAGTATTTGTTCTATGCGATCAACATCACCGACCGTCATTATCTCTATCCCGGACAGTTCTGTTATAAACAATATCCCCTTATTATTACACTCATGCAGATATTCGGTAATGATTCTTTCCAGAAACTTATCCAATTTGAATGGTATTTCATTTCGGGACTCTTTATTCTCATTCATCCGATAAATATCCAACAGGTTATTAACAAGATGTAATATATGCCGGCAAGAAATCTGTATATTAACAAGATGATTATTCCTCTTTTTCTTTTCACGTGTATCCATCGCTAATTCCGCACTACCATTAATACTCCCCAAAGGACCACGTATATCATGAGATATAGTCAAAATTATTTTTTTACGCATATCCAAAAGGGTCTTATTCTGTCGAATACTTTCTTCTAACGCCAAACGCGATTTTTCTTTTTGCCGAAGGTCGCGTTGAATAACCAGATAAGAAATAAATAACGACAATATAGCAACCAACAACATATAAGACATTAATCGGAAAGAATCCAGTCGCATATTCTCTATTCTTTGCTCTTTCCGCTCAAAAGCCATTTGTGTCAAAGTATCCATTTTAGAAATCAAACTCACCAACTCGCTGTTAAGTATCCTGTTCTTTGCTCTCAATGTATCTGTATAACTTTCCAACTCATTTCTACGCACCTTCTGAATATCCCTCAATTGTTCATTCAGAAAATAAAGTGTTTTTGCAGGTGAGGTAACCTGTATCAATTCTTTTTTTCCGAACCATCCTGCAATTCCCTTCTTTCTCCTTCTCACTTCACGAGAATGAATGCCATCTCCAACAAGCGGTAGACCATGCACAAGCAAACTGTCCGCTTCTCCCTGTTTATGAAGAGTTTGCATAATATAGTACAAGTGCCGTTCCTTGCTTGCAAGTAAACTACGTAAAGTATTAATATGTTCAGGATGTATAAAATCCAGACAATTCTGTTGTAACTTTTGCAATAAACTATCAGTGCATAATCTCTTCTCACAATATATTTGATAATCCTCATTTTCCCAACCGACAACAGCTTCACCCAACGTCGCAAGCTCGGTTATAAAACGATGAGCCAAATGAATATCATACCGAATATTACGATACCCCACTACATCCGCTCTTATTTCATGCAACTGTCGTTTCTCACACAATATTATCGATATCACCCCAATAATAACTAAAAGCATTATTAAATATCCAAACAGTATTTTGAGATTTAAAATATTTATTTTTGACACCATCATTACATAGTTTATAATATTTCCCTATAAAACTTCCTCAGTCAATGAAGAGTCCAATTATCGTCCAACTAACAGCAAGCAAAGGATTTTCGCCAAAAGAAACGCCTTGTACTAACAAGGTGGAAGATGTTGTGTAACGAGGGATAAAATCACGGAAAGGAACTATGACGACTTGTCGTTCATACATTGGCATAAATTCATACAAGTATGTTTTAGTAAGCCCATGTTTCAGATTGCGAGGAATATGGAGCAGCAAATGTTCATAAGTTAAATCCTCGGTACAATCCGTCTGCTACATGAATTCCGTAACTGTCATATAACGTTCTATTCCCTGATCCAATTTCCGTTCTCCCATGAAAGCATGATTTGTTCGAAGCAGATATCCCCTCGGAGTAACCTTAGAATCGTTGGCGTCAAACTTAGTGTATGCTTCACTTCCCGTCTCGTAATAAGCACAACCTCCTTTGGCGTCAATTACTCCAAAATTAGAATTCACTCCCATTGGGCGTGCTAATGTATCTAGAAACTGTTTGAAATCTTCAAGAGTTGTACAAATTCCCAACGCACGCCCCATCAACACCCCATCATTAGGAAAGTTCTTTTCATCAGGTCCGTTCAGTTTGAAGGCTACTGTATTTATGATAGCAAAAACCGCTTCATTATGCCTGCCCCAAGCATTATCGGGTTCTAAATTACCGGCTCTTACAATCGCAAGATATTTGTATTTCTCTCCCTGCACTAATAAAGACAAGTTATCGACATTCGGAGTATCCCGATTTTTAAAAAGCAGAGGTCGTCCGTCTTTTGTTACTTTACCGGATACTATAACGGATGTACATCCTACACATTGTCTGGGAAAGAAAAAAAATAAAATTAACAACAATATGATCATTCCTTCAACTTTCATTTTTTCTATACATTTGTATCCTATAAATATTAAAGTCCATATTTCTTTACATTAATTAGTATGAGCAATAAAAGGGAACATATCCATTTCTGAATCATGTTCCCTTTGTCAAACCCAAAATTCAAACTTCAATTATTTGGTTATCTTCTAATATTAAATCTACATTTTGTTTCTCGCATAATTAACCAATTCTTCCAGATTAATTCAGGAACAACTTCACCAAATTTCTCTCCATAAGAAGAGGCACTTGGAATAACATCATCTGCGATTTTTCCATTTTTTTACACTTAAAACATTAATCACCCACTTTAAAGTTCATTATCGCACCCGGGGCGCTAATATCAGTAATATTGAGACTAGGAATAGAACCATCCAACCAACATAGCATTGGATTTATTCTACCATTAACCGATTTTACTTTTTTGCCAAAAAGAACACGGTTATCATTACCGGTTGCTACAGGCGGTTTTGTTGAAGTATCGTTCATCAAGTCTGTCCCGTCAGCCTGAACAAGACGGAACCAAGGAGACATAGGAGCTTTATCATCTTCCACCACATGCCAAATAGCCAATCCTGTATCCATTGGATGACCCGCTACATTATGTGTAGGATACCATTTACTATGATTAAGTGCCTGGATAACAAAATATTCTTTCGGATTTCTACGATTCACGTAGCGATACAATGTATCTCTCGCATTGGACTTAATTGATATTTCTCCTTTAAAATCAGATGAAATATCAACCACTTCTGCTGTTTTCAAAGTAAGCAATATAGGTGCACAATAATCAATGGGCGCATTCTTACTACCAGCATTCCATCCCATCATACAAAAAGAACCGGCACTTCCTTTGATAGATAGATTATCTCCCTTTTGATATCCTACATCGGGAAGGCGAAAAATGGCATGAGAGGATTCATGAGCCATTATCCTTACCATATAGTCCGGTCCTTTTCCTATGTCACACAATCCAATATGGTTCATCGGAATATACTCATTACCACTTTTAAATGGAATGGCAGAATGAACCCCATACGCTGAATATCCAAACGGCACCAATACTAACCACGAAGCAATTCCATTATCAGGTTTTCCTTTGTATCGGGTTAATCCGGGAATACCATCGGGATACTTCTCTTGTACTTTCAGAATCACCGAGTCGGCAAATGCCTGTCCCCAATCCCATGGTTTATTCGTGTCCGGATTTTTACCTGTAGAGTTTCTAAAGTAACTCATATTTTTATTAAAGCGAATGCGAACAATTGTATGGGTGACTTCATATTTCCCATTTGTCTGGTCCTTAAAATACTCATACAACGATCCGACATTATCCGACTTATTATAGCCACTCTTTTGATTGAGTAAACTATCAATAGCAGCGTCGGATGCCTCATATTGAAAATCATCAAATTCAGCAATAACAGCCAGACCGTGAATTTTTTCCTGCGCGTATATGCCTAAGGAGAAGATTAGGAACAAAACTATAAAAAAAGTATTTTTTCTCATGCGAAAACTTATTTTTAAAATATACCTATTTTATTATCTTCACTACAAATCCTCCACCGGGAGCCATGTGCAAATTCAACTTCTTATCTGATGAAACTTTTATTACTTCCCGTTTATAGTCTTTTCCTACTCTATCAGCATTGATACCGTCCTTGAAAATCTCAGCATTAAATTCACCTTCTCCTAAGAAGGACAAGTCAACTTCCATATCACGGGCTTTCCAATCGGTCAATCCACCTATATACCACGTATCTCCTTTCTGACGGGCCATAACAATATACTCTCCTATTTTACCGCTGATAGGCAGAGTCTGATCCCATGCAGTAGGAATGGAAGCGATAAACTTCGTGCACTCTTCCTCTTTCATATAGTTGGTAGGAGCATCACAAAGCATATTGATAGGAGAATCGAAAATTGTGTAAAGTGCCAACTGACGGCAACGGGTTCCCTGGCTCATTGGTTCTGTATATACCGCATGGAAATTCTTCATAATCACGTTATTCATTGCTCCCTGTGTATAGTCCATCGGGCCGGCTACCATACGGATGAAGGGTACAGTCACATCATAGAGCACCTGATCAGTTCCCGGTTCAGCCCATTTCAGTTCTTCCAACCCGTGAACTCCTTCAAAATTGATTGTATTCGGATAGGTGCGTTGAAGCCCTGTCGGCTTGGACGTACCATGGAGATCAATCAGCAGTTTATATTTTGCTCCTGTTTCGGCTGCTTTACGATTGAAGTCAATGACACATTGGTCGTCACGGTCCATAAAGTCAATCTTGAAGCCCTTAATTCCCATAGCTGCATAATGCTTGCATACACGATCCATATCCTTCTCGAAAGCACGATAACCCGCCCATAATATCAAATCCACATTCTTACTTTTCGCATAGCTGACCAATTCTTCCAAATCAATTTCAGGAATAACCTGGAACAAATCAGCTTTACCGGGAACTGCCCAACCTTCATCCAATATCACATATTCGATGCCGAATCTGGAAGCGAAATCAATGTAATATTTATAGGTTTCGTTATTGATTCCCGCACGGAAATCCACATTATAGATATTCCAGTCATTCCACCAATCCCAGGCAACCTTACCCGGCTTAATCCATGAGAAATCGGTGAATTGAGCCGGAGTAGCCAGTTTATATACCATATCATTACACAACAAGTCTGTGTCGTTCTTTGAAATGACCATTACACGCCAAGGAAAAGCGGTAGCTCCCTCTACTTTGGCAATATAAGGTTCACGGGATTTCACTACGCCTTTAAGTCCGCGTACTTCATCCACCACTTTCTTAGGATAAGCGGCAAATGTGCCTTCCAAAGAGAAACCGGAATCACCATGCTTCACATACATGCCCGGATAATCCAGCAAATCGGCTTCGGTGATACAGATCTTCTTTTGGTTCTTTCCCTCTACCAGAACCGGCAAGAAAGCAAGCTGTTCTTTATCCCATGCAGATAAAGCGGTCTCCAGATACATATTTTGAAAGGAACTATAAAATGGGTCCTTTTTGCCTTCGTTCATTCTTCCTTTTGGAGAAGCCACGAATATTTTCGGATCATCAGGGAAACAGAATGCGACTTGTTCACTTTCTACCATAAAAGGCTTTTTCAAATCAGACACAAAACGATAGGCTGCACCATCCTCGTAAGCCCTAAATACCAGACTGTATCCACCCTTAAAATCAATTTTCAGTTCATTGAACTTGTCTTCAATCGATTTCTTCTTATAAACCGGAGGGTAAATTGTTTCATTCACTGTCCGCCTGCTGACCTTCCTGACCTTTGGTTCCAATCCGAAAGCTGTGCCGTCGGTCAGCTTCATGGAAATGGGAGACGGAGCTACCATCACATCCCCTTCATGAAGAACGGAGTATTCCACATTCTTATCACTCACATTCACATTCACTTGCACCTTACCGGACAGATCCTTCAATTCATACATTTTTTGTGCACAAACAGTCAAAGGCGCGACAGCCATTAGAACCGGCAAAAGTCTTCTCATCATACGTCTCATAAACTAATACTTTTTGTATTTTATACTGTTTTTTAAAAATCAATTGTTACCTGATAAGTATCCTTCTTTTCAAAGAATGTCTGTTGCACTTCATATTCAGGTAGCCACACATATTTCTTTTTTCCTTTATATTCAGCTTCCAGTAAAAAAGTAAACCAACGGTTATACGGCAGATTGTCCACATACCTCGGTTCAGACGGATTATCGTACAAGCCCGGAACTCCGGTTATCATACATTCCCCCTTCCTATCCGTCTGATAAGTACGATAAGGAGTAGCTATCAAGTCATTGAATCCTGCCCTTGAACCATACATATTCAATACCACACCTTTTGCTTTCTTCCCTTTCACCTTCACCGATACATGAATGTTCTCCGGGAACATCTTCCTGAAGAATCCCTGAAAATCACGTCCCGGCCGTTTGGACTTCGCCGTATAATTAATAACATTTACTGCATACGAACTCCATTTATACGTTTTATAATGATTGTTCATCACACATGAATCAGGCTCATATTGAAGATGGTTCACAGGATTCTTCTGTGCCAGTATTTTATCAGCATACAAATCCGTCACTCCACGATAGTGTCCGAACTCATGAGCCACTCCCCTATGGAAATAATCGATACCAAACAAGTCTTCATGCTCTGTCTTGCTACGGCTACGGCAAACAACCATACTCAGGTTATCTGCTCCTCCACCGCAATACCAGCCTTTCGCACTTTCCTCATCATCAAAATCAAGTATGGAATCAATGATCAACAGTACGTCATGATCAGGAAAGCCTGCACTTTTCTTATAGATATTCTCCAACTGTCGTGAAGAGCAATCATAAACCACCTGCAAGTCGGGTACATAACGGAAATAATATTTGAAGCGCCCGTCTCCGGCTTTGTTCCAGAAGTCATTCACCTGTCTGAAGAAAACATTCAGTTTTTCCTGATAAGCTTCTTTTCCGCCCCAATGCTCCACTCCGGCTTTGTCCACTGCTACAAACACCCGATATTCAATTGTATCCAATGGTTGTGCTATGTTTTTTTCCACTATTTTAGCATTCGTCCAAGAAAAGACAGACAGTAATACAAAAAGGAACATCCATTTTTTCCAGCCGTTTTTCATATTTATTATTTAGTTTAGCGTGTATTTAATCTCTTGCAAGTCACGGCTATTTCCACCGACCATAAAGGTGAAATCACCTTTCTCAACCACAAACTTCATCTGATTATTATAGAACCCCAATTGTTCGTCTTTTACATCAAATGTCACTGTCTTGCTTTCACCCGCTTTCAGCTTAATCTTGTCAAAGCCTTTCAGTTCCTTGATAGGACGGGTAATTGAGGCCACTTCATCACGGATATATAATTGAATAACTTCTTCACCATCATATTTTCCTGTATTCTTTACGGTTATGGCGACACGCGCATACATATCTTTCCCATTACCCGGAAGCAGTTTCACATCCGAATACTCGAAAGTGGTATATGACAGACCATAGCCGAACGGATAAGCCGGTTCGGTCGGAATATCAATGTATTTCGCACACCATCCGCCCCTTGCAGTTGGACGCCCGGTACTTTTATACTGGTAATACAAAGGAATCTGTCCGAGATGTTGAGGGAAAGTCATCGGCAGCTTGCCCGAAGGATTATAATCTCCCCACAATACATTACAGATAGCATTACCGGCTTCGCTTCCCAGCCACCAGGTACACAAGATAGCAGGCGCATCCCGACGTACCTCGTTGAAAATAACAGGACGGCCGCACATCATCAGCACAACCACAGGTTTACCTGTTTTCACTAATTCTGCAACAAGCTTCTGTTGTTCGGAAGAAATGGAGATGTCTCCTTTTGAACGCATTTCCCCACTTTCCCAAGCCTGCTCGCCCATAGCAATAACAACGACATCCGACTGGCGTGCAGCAGCCAATGTTTGGTCCAGGTTCACTATCTGATTTTTCTTCAAGTCATATCCGTCATTATAATTAACAGTTACTCCCCGCTTTTCCATTGCTTCATACAAGGTTACCACCTTGCTTACATCGGCACATGACCATGCGCCACACATGTCTTTCTGTGATTTTGCCAATGCTCCAACCAAGGCTACTTTTTTAATAGAAGGAGAAAGCGGAAGAACAGAACCTTCATTCTTTAAAAGGACAATGGAACGTTCAGCTACATAACACGCTTCCTTGCGCGATTCTTTCGAACCTATTACCGTACGTTCTCTTTCCTCATCACAATAACGGAATGGATCATCAAATAATCCAAGCTTATATTTCTGTTCCAAAATGCGCCTGACGGCATCGTCTACCAATTTTACCGGTACCTTGCCCTCTTTCACCAACGCAACCAGTGTCTTGGCGTAACATCCACTCTCCATTTCCATATCCAAACCTGCTTTAATCGCTTTATAGGCAGCTTCTTTATCATCCTTCGCATAGCGATGATTCATCATTTCTCCCACCGATCCCCAATCGGATACAACGAAGCCTTTGAAGCCCCATTGTTTTTTCAGCAATTCTTTCAACAAAAAGCTATTTCCGGTAGCCGGTTCATTATTGAAATCATTAAATGCACTCATAAACGTAGCGGCACCCGCTTCAGCCCCAGCCTTATAAGGCGGCATATAAAAATTAGCAAACTGTCCCATAGACATATCCACACTATTGTAGTCTTTTCCCGCAGCGGGAGCTCCATAACCTGCAAAATGCTTGATACAAGAAAGAATTGTATTTTCCTTCGACAAGTCATCTCCCTGGAATCCGCGTACACGGGCCTTAGCGACCAACGAACCATAATAAGGATCTTCTCCCGCACCTTCCATCACACGTCCCCAACGGGCATCCCAGCTAATATCCACCATCGGAGCAAAAGTCCAGTGCAATCCGGCAGCCGACGCTTCCTTCGCCGCACATCTTGAACCTCTTTCTATGGCATCCAGATCGAAACTTGCAGCCTCGGCCAAAGGCAGAGGAAAGCCAGTACGGAAACCGTGGATAACATCCAATCCAAAAATCAGAGGAATCTGCAAGCGTGATTTCATTGCAGCCTCCTGGTATTTACGTGTATTGGCAGCACCCGACACATTCAATAAAGAACCTACTAATCCTTTACTTATATCTTCCGTCCTACTAACACGGGTATTATTGGGTCCCGTGGCAAAACCACCGGCATATTGATTTAGCTGTCCCACTTTTTCTTCCAGTGTCATTTTCTTCATCAAGCCGGACACGAAACGGTTCATTTTACCCTCGTCAGTTTGACTCTGCGCAATACCGGAAAACGCAAAAATCATCACACATAAACATGTTATCAGTTTTTTCATGGTTTTATAGTTATAATTTGTTCACCTTCTTTTATTCTATATTTCTTGTCGTTTATTTTTAGCATATAAGGCTTATTGCTTTTTACGTATACCTGTTGTCCATTGGCTACAATATCAGTAATCACATGCCCGAATCTAAGGTTGCGCAATCCCTGCTCGCCCAATCCCTTCTTATGCCATTCTACCAGATTCTTTGTTGCATCTATATTATAAAAGCCTAATACATTTTCAATAAAAAGAGAAATAGGACCTAATGCAGACCAACCGCAGAAATCATGCCTCACCAATTCCCGCCTGTCTTTATACTGCCGCTCGGACGGCCGGGGAGCCGAAGGAGAATAACATTCCCAAACGGTTGCCGGCTCAAAAGTCCGGTAAGTCTCGGACATTTGGGATAATAATTTATAAGAATTATCATAAGCCAAGTCATAATATCCGTAGGTCTCAAGCGCTTTGGTAGCCATGTAAGCAAGCGGAAGCCACACAGCTCCCCGCCAATAATCTCCAATCTCATGATTGTAGTCTTTATCACTTCGGGCAACAGACGGCCAAGGATATTTTCCTCCGAATTCATTCGGGTCGGCAGCATATTTCACCAAACGTTCCGCCTGTTTCTTATCAGGAATTTCGGCGAGCATCGACCAATACACCGTCGGAGTCCTGACTTTCACAAATGACGTATCCTTCTCGGATAGGTCATAATAAAATCCATCCTTCTCATCCCAGTAATATTTATTCAATAGAGTTTTGTTCTCTTTATACAAAGTTGCAAACTCTTTAGCAATCTTCTTATCTCCGAGCTCCTTAGCCAGACGATTGATATACAAAGCTGAAAGAGCTTGCTGGGATACCGCATCCATCCACAGCAATTCCCCCTTACGGCCTCTGCCACGGGGCGTATTATCCATACCACTCTGTACCCATCCCCATCTATACCCGATGTCACTCTTCTCCAGAGCAATCCACGCATGTCTGAAATGTAGTTTAGTCCCGCGTTTCAAAGCGTCGAACCAATAATAGTGACGTTGAAGAAACTGCTTATCCTGCAACACTTTTCTGATACGTTCCTTATTGCCCGTCATCTTATAATATTCATATTCCACCCACGAATAGAAAGGCGGGTTATCCGGATGTTGTATTCTAAGTGAAGAAGATTTTTTATTCAGGATAGACTCATAAAAATTATCCAGACTCTCTATTCCGGGGAAAATATCAGGAGCATACCGACAGAACAGAACCATAAACTCCGTATCCCAGATCCAAATCGTATCATCCCAGAGATTCTCGTCCATATAAGGAGACTGAAATACACCTTCCTGATATTTCACCCTGCCCCAAGCAAGTTCCCACGTTTTCCAATAAAGGTCTACAAAGTGAGGATTCTCCGAAAAAACCGGCTGCGGCAATAGTTCCTTCTTCAATTCCCCTTTCATGAAATCTTGCGCTTCCAGTTGAAAGGGAATGAATAATAGAATACATATTATTAATCTGTTCATACTAGGTATTGATTTAAAAGTTAATGCTTATAATCTGTCCAAGTTTTATGTCGCAAAGATAGCTGCACTGCAAATTCATTAAGGCGAATTGCGTACAAAAGGACAATAATATTGTAAAATACAAAAAATTTCGTGCTAAAAACCAATAGTTGCCACAACGAAGGATGGTAACTATTGGTTTATACTAAGACATACTACTCAACGGTACATTTTGATGTATCAGGTTCAGTATTTTTCAATGTAAACTGATAAGGCCACTGATTACTGCTATCTATATCAAATATTTTCTTTGGCGTAGCAGCCACAACCAGCCATAAATAGGTCGTATTTTCCGGGATGTTCATAGAAACAGTCCCTGTTTTTTCCTTAGAAGGTTCTCCATAAACTCTTGAACCATCTTTAAGAACAGCAACAAGTCCGTATCTCCATTCTGCATATGCAACATTTGAGATTTTATATTCAGCATTTGACAAAATACCTTTAAAATCAACTTTTACTTCTGTTCCGGCAGATGGCACTTTTAATTTTATACCGTTATAACCATAATTACCAGGACAACGTTCAGGTACAATCATATATGTTTCACCACGCTTTTTCAATACACAAGTATGGGTATTTGCACCACGGGCTGAATATGCCTTTTCAATAGTAGGTATATCCCATGTCATAAAATGCGCTGCGGCATCATACATTTCTGCATTTAGCTGTTCTTGGGTAATGTTTGTTATGCGTTTATATATTTTTATAATGTTTAATCCGTGCTCACTATTTTCATCCAAATCGATATTTTTCCCTTCCAGCCAAAGACGGCTCATAATATCTACGCCATGCTTATTTGCCCAGTACTCAAACATATATGGGTTCTGATATTGAAGGTCTTTACATGCAAAAGAAAGATGTGAATTGTTCACATAACGTTCAAAGTGATTGTACTCCTGATCAATCCAGTTTGGCGAACGTCGAAGCAATGTCCATTGTGAAGTCATCTCATAAGGGCCGCCTTGCATCCACCAGCGCGTTGTTCTAGGAAATGAGCCTTCAAATTCAGACATAAACTGAAAACTATGCGACACCTCGTGGTAAAGAAGATTAGTAGCAGTTTCATGCTGAGGACGTATATTTATTTCTCCTACAGGATTGTGACCACCGCCTGTAGCACCGCCTTCATTATCATCCCTCACCCAAGCAAGGAGTTTGTATTTATCGGTAACAGAGTTTTCAACATTACAGAAATGAAGTTCATTCTTCATAAAACTGTATGCATCCTCTAAAAGCCTCAGCATCTTATCAGGATTGAAAGGACGCGGACCTGACTGAGGATTCCTACCTAAAGATTTTTGCCAAAACAAAGCCACGTTATCCCCTTCCTTCATATACAGTTTGTTAAAATCACTGTTCTCGTCATCAAACGTAGCCGGGTCCTTACTTACATATGTTTCTTGAGGTATATACAATACTTTCTCTATCTGCTCGAAAACCAATCTACATTTGTCTTCATTTAAACTATTCTTAATTAGGACTTCAGCTTTCTTTCCTAAAATTTTATTAGGATTTGCCGCTACCGATATAGTTATTTCACCGTCTCCTTTCTGTTCTCCTTCAGGAGTTACGGTTACAATATCTCCCTTTACTACCTCTACACTCCATGTAACATCGCCTGAAGACGTTACATTCAACTTATAATCCCGTCCGGAAAATGGTACATTTACATAATTCGTTTTGCTATAATCACATACGACATCTAAAGACTTCAATACGAAAGAACCGGACTTCGCATTTACGTTTCCTTCCTTACTGCAACTTTCTACTATAAGCCCCAATAGCAGTAATGGTATAAAATTAAATAAGAAACTTAACTTCCTCATATTATATATATAGTGTTACTTGTTCACAAATAAAGACCTTCACTATCAACGATATTTATTAATTTATAGCTTTCACCACCTCCAGATAACTCTACATGCTTCGGTAAATATCTCCTTACACCTGCAGGTAATTGCATCCAAGAGGTTAATTTATATATTTCCAATTCTTGCTATAAATCAATCATACGAAATATTATTCAATACTTTTATCTTTTCTTTCCTTCCACCTCCTATGAATAAATTTTTAAATGCCTTTGCCGAAACAGACGTAGCAGGTTTAAATTCGGAAGAATTCATATATTCCAGCAAACTGGCGTAGAATTGCAATCCTTCGGGAGTATTGCGTGCAGCTTCTAAATCAACCATGCAGACTAACAGTTTACCTCCTCCAACATTCAATTCAAATACCAAGCCCAGTTTATGATTACGCTCCACATTATCAATTACCTGCACAATAGGACGATATTCTTCAGGCATATTATCCAAAATCAACGGATAGCTGTTCTTGATTATCGAATACCACTGCCAGTTCGTATGGAAATCTGTTGGAAAGTCATTGAACAAGGTATGTTCAGGATTAGTCAGGATACCTAAGGTACCCGGTGACGCCGGCTTTTTAATACGGTCACAGATGCTTTTAAACATACGATAATTCCAATAATCAGTCTGGAAAAGTCCGCCTACTGTTACTTCCTTACAATCCTCTTTGCACGGCATCAGCAAAACTTTCCCACCTTGCTTTAAAGAACTCAGTACCTCCTCCGTCAATTGACGAGCAACCACAACATTGCCTGTTCTCAATTGCTTTCCGGCCGGATATATCCATAAAGGATAGGTATTCCGATAGGAAGTTCCGGGAATCTTCAAGAATAATTCTGCTTTATATGCTTTCTCAATATCCGGTAATGTCAGACGAATTGTACCGGCAGTTAATAATCCCAAACCGGAAGGAACAGGCATTTTACCTTTCCCGAGCGACCGCTTTCCAGCTTTCAACTCCCATGACACACTTTTTCCTTCCAACGAATGTTCTCCGTAATTAGCTATCTCAACATTACCCTCAAAGTTTTCCTGTCCTGTCCAGCAGAACTTGTCCGCTGTCAGTAAAGGAACGACCTCACAACAAAATTCTCTCCATTTTTTCGGCTTAATCAATCCTTTACTGTCCATGAATGCATCCAGAATTCCGACATAAGCCGAGCCTTGTCCCGGATAATCCTGCAAATCGAGTAATTGAAAACCCGCCATTCGTTCAGAACGCAAGTTCATTTCAATATCTGCCCGATAAAGTTCCACAGACCATGCACCGGATGCTTTAAAGAAATCATCGGCCTGTTCTAGCATACCCGCTTCCTTCAACCGGTTACGAAAGACTTCAAAGTTCCAGGGCGCCAATACACCTGTGTACTTCTTCATCTCTTCATAATTCGGATAAGTCTGAAACTGTCCTGTTTCATGTCCTATCACCGGAACGGGGGATTTTTCCAAGGCAGTATCAAAATTCATCACCGAGTTGGGATAGGTGTTATTCAGATAACCTCCCTCTGCCGCATCAGCAAAAGAAAAAGAGGCACGAGCATGCGTTGAATACCCCTCTCCGTTACCTACACGGCAGGTCACCAAAAAGTCTTCTCCCGGTATATGTCCTCTCGAACCCAAAAAGATATTCGAGCCATACGTGTAAAGATGCCTCGGCTCCATCGAACGGAAGCGGTTCACAAAATCTTTCATCACATTAATATCTCCCCCCAACTCATTACCCAAAGCGAAAAGAACGAAGGAAGCATGATTGCTATATTCACGCATGATATTTTCGCCGTCTTTCATCAAGAAGTCCATTAGTTCGGCGGATTCTTTCTTGAAACCTCCCCAAATAGGAAGCTCCGGTTGCAAATAAATGCCTTCCAGGTCGGCAGCTTCAAAACAAGCAGCAGGCGGACACCATGAATGAAAACGGCAGTGGTTCAAGCCATACTCTTTACAGATTCTGAAATAACGGCGCCACTGGTCCAAGTCCATTGCCGTATATCCGGTCAGAGGGAACACGCAAGCGTCGTGTTTTCCCCTAAGGAAAGTCTTTACCCCATTAATGGTAAAATGCGTCTGCTCAGCCCTAAAGTCACGCAGTCCGAAACGGACAGTCCGTTCGTCAACGTCATTGATTTCTGCCTTTAGCTGATACAAAGCCGGTTGAAGGTCACTCCAAAGCAATGCTTTACTGCCTAATTGATAAACAAACTCATATTCTTTACACCCCTCTTTCAGAGCATATACCGTAGATTTTACTTTATGCTTTTTGGAAGAATTAAACGCAAAAGCCGACAGGCAGAGTTGTTTTCCGTCAATACCGGATGTTTTCGATAATGTGATTTTCACTTTTACAGAACGATCCGCCACCGAAGGAAAAGTTTGGATGGATTCTATAAACAACGAATTCATTGCCTGCAACTCTATCCGCCCGATGATACCGTTCCAATTGGTTTGGGTAGACTCTGTACAAGCGTGAGAACTTGAACGAATCTGTTGAGGAATACTTTTCCCGTTATCGATGCGAATGGTCAGTTTATGTGAACCGGGAGTCAGGAAATGTGTCAAGTCATATTCCTGTGAAGTAGACAAATAATTATTCTTACCCACTTCTTGACCGTCAATCCATACAGTTGAGGGGCGCGTACGTTCCAAGAACAACACGATATGCTTCCCTTTCCAACCGGCGGGTATCTCTATATTCCTGCTATACCATGCAGCACCCTCGTATTTATAATATCTGGATAAATTGGTTGTTTCCGATTTATTCGTGTTTTCCGTTCCTTTCCGGTTGGTATCCGTTGTTCCCGGCAAAGTCACTTTTTCCGGTAAATCAATATTCCAAAATTTATCCTGTATTCCTTTGTCCTGAGGGTCCAATATAAAGTTCCATGTACCGCTCAAATCAATGGTATGGCGCAAATCCTTTGCCTGCACCCACGGTGAACATAAAAGGATTAATGACAATAAAAACAAACTTGCCAACCGGCATCGTGTAACTCGATTCATACTATAATGGGGTTAATGTTATGGTTTCTCTACTTCTTGAAGCTCAAGCGCAAGACTAGAATACTCACCTTTCAATAAGGAATTCAATGCAATACCTTCTTCCATCAGCAATCTGCCACTAATTATCTTATTGTGCAAACTACAGGGCTTGTTTTCATCGGCGGGAGTCAAATCAAGCACACGGTAGTTCTTTGCAGGATCCAAACCGTTCATATAAACCCTCGGAATAATCATATTGATAAAATGAGTTATCTTATATGCATAAAAAACAGCCTTATTTTTTTCAGGAGTCACATACATCAGAGAAGCCACCCCCTTATTATCATACGGCGACATTAACCTGTATAAGTCACCAAACTGTACTACAAGGCGAACGTCCTTATAAGATTCAATGGCACGCTTGGCAAACGCCTTATCAGCCTCACTCATATCCTTCGGCTGAATTTCCATACCCAATCTTCCGGACATTGCTACGTCAAACCGGAACTTTAGCGGAATACGACGTCCTGTCTGATGATTCTTATCCGCACTTACATGTGAAGCCATGGCTACAGCCGGGAAAAAACTGGAAACACCCCACTGCATATATATTCTCTGCAAGGCATCCGTATCATCACTGGTCCAAAACTCATCAAAGTAGGGAAGCAGTCCATAATTCACACGTCCGCCGCCACCGGCACACAATTGAATTACCAAACTCGGATATTTGTTACGGATCCGTTCAAGAACTTTCAGCAAACAGCGGTTATATTCGATATATAAATGCGATTGTTTATTTTTAGGTAAATAAGAAGAACCATAATCCAACAAACTACAATTGTCATCCCACTTCATATAAACAATCTCCGGATGTTTAGTCATCAGATTATCCACAACGCCGAAAACGAAATCCTGCACCTTCGGGTTGGTCAAATCCAGCACCACCTGAGTTCCGCCACGTCCGGTAGACAAAGGACGGTTGTCAATTTTCAATATCCAGTCAGGATGCTTCTCAAACAACTCACTTTTGGTATTCGCCATTTCCGGCTCAATCCAGATACCAAACTTGATACCATGTTTTCTAGCAGAAGCCAACAATCCCTCAATTCCTTCCGGTAGTTTCTCACGACAGACCTCCCAGTCGCCCAAACTGCTATTTCCACCATTACGAGGATATTTATTTCCAAACCATCCATCATCCATGACAAACAATTCACCTCCCATGGCAGAAAAAGCCGCCATCATCTCGTCCATTCCCTTCTGATTGACTTTGAAATAAACACCTTCCCAACTATTCAGCAAAATATCGTGCGGCCTGTTTCCCTGATTCATCTTATACTGACGCGCCCAACGATGAAAAGTCCGGCTTACCCCTCCTTTACCATTCATACTATAAGTCATGGCAAATTCGGGCGTTTTGAACACCTCTTTCGGTTCCAGTATATAGTGAGAATTTTCTTCATTCATACCGGCTATAATGCTTAATGCCGTGTTGCAAACATTTAGTTTCAGTTTATAGTTACCACCCCAAGCCAATATTCCTCCGAGAACCCTTCCGGTTTCCTCCTGTGGCTTACCGTCCAAGGACAACATGAAAGAAGGATTATCAGTTTCCGTATTCACCAAACCGTCTTTGTTGGTGATCACTTTTTGTCCATTAGTCAGTTTCTCTTCTTCCATTGTACACTCAGCTCCCCAAGCACCGTGGAAATGAGTCAACCAGTTATCCCCCCGATACATGGGAAGGTAAGCAGAAGCAAACTGATATAGTGTAACAGGCTTCTTCCCTTCATTGATTACTTCCGTCCAGGTTCCGATGACATCCGTTCCCTGATAAGTCTTGTAACATTGCTTTATAGTAATGGGATACACCTTATCTTTCAATATTACCTCCGTGATTTCTCCATCCGTCACTTTATGTTGAGTCACAGTTTCTACTCCCAAGTCTAATGACATATTGCCATCCGGTTGGGTCATAGCAATAGCTTTTTCACCCAACGACCGCAAACCGAATGCCGGATAGCTTTCCGAATTCAACGCTAACCCGGCATCATAAATATGTTGTATTTGCTCAGGAGTTATAGCCACTCCATAATACTGTATTTTTGATTTCTCACCAGGTTCTGCTGAAATCAGCAACGACGTCCCGGAAGTTGAAATCAAATAATCTTTAGCAAATAAAGAAGAAGACAACATTAGTATTGTTGCCAATAAACTCATTCTTGTGTTCATTGTTTCAAATATTTTACGTTTAATAAAAAATTCCCTTTCAAAAATTACATATCCATCCATTCTGGATCTGTTGTTTCACCTCTTTCTCCACAAACTTCACTTTTACGCTTTGAGGTGAGCGCAAATTCAAATGTATTTCCTGCACACATGCCTCGTTCGGTACAACCTTCCAACCATATTCGTCCTTCACAACCACACAATTATGTGTAGTCAATGCACCATCCGGATGTTCGTACACATAAGCAGAGGTCAACAACACCTCTCCAAGACATTTGAAAATCTCATGTACGTCATTATCACAATTACCGCCATCGAACCGGCCGAAAGAAGATACGAGCTTCGTCGTGTCAGCCCGATACCAATCACTAATCATAGGGAGATACTGTTCGCCCAATACCTGTTCCACGTGCTTGCCTTTATAGGGCTTCGCTTCGTCGGGAACAAAGCGTTGCGCCACAATATAAGGATCACAAACAAATGCCCAATTCAATTTGCCGGTATCCGGGTCTATTAATTGTATACATGCACCGATTGCATTGACCATTTGCCTCAAATAATCATAATTTCCTGTCAGCAGATAAAGACTTCTCAATCCATAAATACGCCATGCCGACCACCCGTGAGGAGAATTCATCATATTAGGCATCGTCAAGATGTCATATTGCGATTCCCAAAAGCGCAAAGAACCTCCATTCATTCGAGTATCCGGAACGACAATCTGAGAAAGACAGCGATGCATATTTGCCAATTGTTCTGCAGCCTGCGTATAATAAACGCGTTCCGGAGAATCCGGCGAGTGCAATAAAGCAAACTCGGCAAGTTGTGTATAAGAACAAGAAATCATACCATCTTCAAAAGTCATTTGTCCTTCTGTCTGGATATTATCCAGTCTTTCCGCCAAATCGTCCATTGCCATTTTCACAGAAGCGTAATGCCGGTCATATCTATGCTGCCATTCACCGGTCTTATCAGATTCTATCAACTTTTTCTCTTCACGCATGACCTCCATAATGCCTTTTGCTATATAGATAACCGAAGTGTAATGCGTCTTCTCCGAATGATAGGCACCGGTAAATTCTGTATTATCCAGCATGGCATCCCATTCATAAGTCAATTGTGTAGTCATCACAAAGTCCGCTATATCCGCTGCCTGCCTCAAATATTCAAGCACCCCTGTTGCCCTGTAATATTGGGCGAACAGAGCTGCTTTTAACGCGCTATCCTGAATACGCATGGGGTTATTAGCAGGTAAATGTATACCCGAAACAAGAGTTAGTTTATTGATTTGATGAAACACTTTATCTACCTTATCGTCTACCTCTTTATCAGGGAAATAAGCTCTTGCTATCAGCCCCGAGAACAAACCATACCAAGACTCTGCATTCGAATTAGTCTTCTGCTGATAAGTCAATGAGGCTAATCGGGCTGCTTTTATATAGTCAGAATACCGACTGTGACGACACGCCAGTTTCATTTCCGCCGATTTCCCTTTACTATTAGCAGCCATAAAGGTGTGGATTCCAACACTAGACATAGGATAAGTAAACGTATACAAATTCTTTCTGCTCTTTCTAACACGAACTTTCCGGCGTTCTCCTTCGGGAGTAACAACAGCCACATGGGGAATTGAAGAAGAATACAGGCTAACCTGAGCCTTTTCTCCGGAAGCCAGCGTATAATAATCTGCCTGAAAGATAGGTGCCGTCGTATTTTGACTTGCAATAGCAGCGACATCCGATAACGTAGCGACCTCTTCTAAATAGATCGTCCAGGTACGAGTTTCACCGGCAGCCAATACAAGCCCCTGCGGATGACGCTGAGGAAGAGGATCAGGATTCAGCAAATCTAAAGAAACTGTACGGATGCGATGACCATTCGAGAAACTAATCTTATGGCGCGAATTATTATAATGGAGATGATACGACGCTATGGGATTGGGACAGGTCACCGTAAGGATACGTCCCATCGGAGTCATCAGATATCCCCAAAAGCTACTTTGTTCACAACGCATTAATGTAGGAAAGAAAACAGAACGCCAATGAGGGAAGCGTTCCATTTCCGTATCAATACCCAGTCTACAAGACAACTGAACATCTTCTAACTTTTGTTTTAGCAGATTGGAACAAGTAATATCGATAGCCAAGCGTTTCCCTTCCGTTCGATAAACTATCTGATATGATAAGGTATCATTCTTACCCATACTCCCCTTCACTGTTCCCTTCACAAGTGGCGAAGAAGACAATGGAGCATTATTCATCCATAAAGAAGGACCGGCAAACTCATCATTCCTGAAGTTTATTTCACCACCTACTATCTGTCCATTGGAAGGAACCAAAATTTGGGCAATGCGTCCATCGGCATTCACTGTGTAAGAAATTTCATCCTTCGCTTGTAAAGATAAACACACTCCTACTGATAATAGTAAGGTTAACAGAATCACACGTACCATCTACGACTATTAATTTAATTATTATGTTCCTTCAAATAAATCATTTAATCTCTTGTATACACACTCACTCTATAAATGGCAGGTACTCTTATGCCTTGTTTCCACCTTCCAGAAATAAACAGGGTCGAATTATGGAGAGTCTCATCGCCATTCAACAATCTGGACGGTAACCATTCTCCCTGCTTATAGCTCCCTTCCCACGTTTGCAGCAGATAGGCAGTTTTACTAGGATTCGCAGAAGAAACATATGCACGGGCATTCAATCCGGCCACCAGAAATTCATCTTTATCTGTTTGTATAATCAGCCCATAAGCAGGAGCATTATTCTTTTCATACACAATTCTGAAATCATATCCTTTGAAAGAAAGAGTTGTTTCTTTTTCATCCTTATATTTTAAGAATCCTGCCATATTCCCGGTTCCTTGATAACGGAGAATCATCGGTTTCAAATCTTCCAATACTTTATATGTCCTCGATAGTAACACATCATCTGTCATATCATCAATAGCAAAGATAGAGAAACAAAGTGCATCGCATTGCGCAAATGCGTAAAACGCTCTTCCCGGTTCATATTTGGATTCCGGAACTAATAGTGGGTTGTCAACACGCATATATTCCGATACGACTTGCTTAAAGTCCGGTAAATAAATATCCGGAGCAAGAATATCAATGGATTCTGCTGCCGCCTTATACACATCCATCACGCGAGACACAGGGCCTCCGTTGGGGTATTGCCCGGGCAACTGCCCCGGATGCTGGATAATCCAAGCATTTACAAACATAGGTAACGGATATTCTTCTTTCCCGTTCTTTGCAACTTCGTTCAAATAAGTAGCATATTGCCATGCCATAAAAAATTCTTTCGTATAAGGCGTATCGCCAAACACCTCCAACCACGTACCTGTCTTTTTCTGTCCATTCGTCAGCCAGGCATTTTTTATTTCTTCTTTCAGTGATTGTTTATTCTTTTTCAGATAAGTAGTGAGCTTTTCCGGAACCTGATTCTTTTCAAAAGCTTCCAAAGCTTGAGGACAGAAATCCATCTCTTGAAAAACCCCTACCTCATTTTCCGGTTGTATCATGATCACTGTACGGTTCTTATCATATTCGGCCAGATGTTTCATCAAAGCCCGCATCGCTTTCACGTCCGCTTTTTTTGCTTCATCACAGAAAGGAGAGATTGTTTCCAAATTATTACCTTCTTTTGATTTCACGCGGAAAAAGCGTTTGGTATCTTTCTTCATCCATACGGGGGTATAGCTGGATTCACCGTTCTTCCACGTCCCAAACCAGAGTAGTACAAGTTTTAGTTCATTTTCTTCCGCATTTTTAATCATAGAGTTGATTAATGTATAATCAAAGGTCCCCTCTTGAGGTTCAAATTGCTCCCAAGTTAATGCAGCCAAAACAGTGTTCATGTGGCAATCTTTCAATTTTCCCCAAATGGATTGCATATATTCAATAGTGGATGAGGATGAATTATGCAATTCTCCGGCAATCATCAGGAATGGTTTATTATCGACCACCAGCTGAGTGGCACTGCCTTTTTTTGTTAAATATGGGATAGGCGAAACGCTTTTCTGGGCGCATAAAGAAGTTAAAGAAACAAAAGATAATAGTAGAAACCAAGCTAAGCGATGATGTGTTACTGCATTCATGATGTATGATTTAATGTTATCAGTGATTCAGTCACAAAGATAGGACAGATAGAAAACCACTAAGGCAAATCGCGTACAAAAAAACAATAATATCGTAAAGAGGAGTACTCAATCCGGCAATAAAACACACTTTAAACCCATTTTATTAACCTGAGTTCAGGAAGATTGATGTTTTTCAACTTCTAAGGAGTATTTTCTTCTTCAATCGAATGTCATTAACCGAACGTCCTATAGAGAATAAAAACTCGCCAGGCTCAACAACAAACTTCATATTTTGATTCCATAGACCTAAACTTGACATCGGGATTTCGAAGTTCACAACCTTTTCTTCACCTGGCTCGAGTTCTATTTTAGTAAACTGCTTCAATAAATTAAGCGGAGTTACCACACTCGACACACAGTCTCTTACAAACAACATCGGCACCTCTTTTCCCTTCATCACACCTGTATTCTTCACTTTGAAAGATATATTCAAACTATTATTGGTGATAGCATAAACGGAGTCCATTTTCAAATCACTATACTCGAATGTAGTATAACTAAGTCCATGACCAAAACAGTAAGCCGGCAAATTATCAGAGCGAGAACTACCTAAGCTATAGCCAGTCCAATACCTGGAAGATGCTTGATAATAATACAATGGCAACTGTCCGGCGTGTTTGGGTATCGTGATAGGCAGTTTGCCGGATGGATTGACTTTGCCAAACAGAACTTCAGCTAAGGCTTGACCACCATACATTCCAGGTTCCCACACATCTATTATTGCAGGAATATTTTCAGAAAGCCACTCGTTATTTAAAGGCTTGCCATTAACAATGACAACCACAATAGGCTTCCCTGTTTGCTGCAACGCTTTAATTAATTCGACCTGACGACCATAAAAGTCTATTGACGGTCTATCGGCTGATTCGCCATAAGTTCTTAATCCCCAGTCGGAACGAATGCCATAACCACCCATTACAACAACTGTCAAATCACAAGTCTTTGATTTACTGACTGCATCAGCGATGGTGTAATCAGAAATACCTCCCCCTTCTGAAAGTATCTTCTTCTGCAAAGCAGGATCAGTTGTATTGGTTGTTTCATTAGAGAGTTTAGACCTTATTCTACCACTATTGCTATAAATTATTTCAGCATCAGACGCAATTTTTCTTATACCTTCAAGTGCAGTAATCACATTGCTATCGGGTTGAAAGAAACTCCAGTCCCCCAGCATAGATTGATTGTCAGCATTAGGTCCTGTAACCAAAATACGCTTATATTTAGCCGTATTGATGGGCAGCAGTTTTTCCTGATTTTTCAAAAGCACAATGCACTCACGAGCCGCATTCAAAGCTACTTCTCTATTGAAGGGAGTAGCATACGCATCCTTACTAGCATTGATATAGCGATTCTCGAATAAACCTAGCTCAAACTTTATCTTAAGAATACGCCTCACAGCATCATCTATACGGCTGAGGGGTATTTTCCCTTCTTTGACAAGTTGCCTTACCGGAACCAAGAATTCTGTGCTATCGGACGAATACATGTGCATATCCATACCAGCATTCACACTTTGTTCCATCGCCTCCGTCTGATTATGTGCCGTATAATGTAAACTAGTCAGATTATCCATGTCTTTCATGTCACTGATAAAGAAACCTTGAAATCCAAATTCATTCTTTATCACCTCTGTCAGCAACCATTTAGATGAGTGACAGGGCACTCCACCGATATCATTATGACCAGGCATGATAGTCATACAACCGGCTTCAATAGCTGCCTTAAACGGAGGAAGGATGTAAGAACGCAAAGAACGCTCAGAGATATCGGCAGAAGCATGATTAATGCCTCCCACCGATGCACCGCCAGCAGCCAAATGTTTTACTGTAACAGCAACTCTTTTTTGTGGGTCTAAATTGTCTTGCAGACCAACGACCGCCTGTTTTACAAGCTCGCTCGCCAAATAGGGATCTTCGCCATAAGTTTCACCTGTCCTTCCCCATCTTGCATCATAAACAATGTCTACACTGGGGGTAAATGTCCAATGCGTGCCCGCAGAGCGTATTTCTTGGGCAGCCCTTTGTGCTGAAAGCTTCACTAAATCCCGGTTAAAGGTTGCTGCCATACTTATTGAAGTAGGATAAATAGTTCTTCCTGATAGCGTTCCATACCCATGAGCCGCATCCATGCCTATCAAATAAGGAATTTTTAAACGTGTCTTTTCAGAAAGAGCCTGAAGTTTATTGGTTTCTTCGGGTTCCTTTCCCGCAATCCAAGCTCCGAAATCATAATAACCACTCTTCATGACACTATCTTCATCCCACTCCGAAACCATATCCATCTGGCCAATCTTTTCATCAATCGTCATCTGCGAGAGCAGCGCTTCGACACGTTCGTCAATCGGACGCAAAGGGTCTAAATACACCGAAGTATCTACCACTTTATGAGAGGTGCAGGAAAAAAGGCAAGAACCCGAGAAGACCAGTGCCGAAAATAATATTTTATATGTATTCATTATTAACTGATTAAAATGAAAAATAGAATTAGAGGTTAATTATCATAGCTTAATCTTCTGCTCCAAGTTAATAGTTTGCGAGGAACTTCCGACTTTAATCAAGAAGTCACCTTTCTCGAAAGTCCATTGCTTATCCTTTTCGCTGTAATACCGGAAAGCCTCTGGGGGAAGTTTGATCGTTACGCTTTTTCTTTGACCTGACTCTAACCACACTTTTTCAAAACCTTTCAGTTCTTTCAACGGCCTTTCTTCCTTTGACTTTACATCAGTAACATAAACCTGTACAACTTCAGCTCCATCTACATCACCTGTATTAGATATGTCGACATTGACTTCGACCTCGGCATTCTTTTTATTCGTAACCTTTACTGAGAGATTATCATACTTAAAAGTAGTATAAGACAATCCAAAACCAAAGGGAAATAGTGGCTCTATATTTTTTTTCTCATAACCTCTATATCCGGTAAATATACCTTCATTATAGAAAACTTTCTTCACTTTTCTTGTTTCATCATAATTTCCCGCAGCTGGAGAGTCTTCCCATTTTTTCTCTAAGGTGAATGGCAATTTTGCCGAAGGATTCACTTGACCGGATAAAATTCGTGCCAAAGCTCTTCCTCCTTCCTGGCCGGGATAGAAAGCATGTAGTACAGCCGGAACACGTTCAATCCATCCAGTCATATTAACACCCCCACCGGCATGTATCACAACTACAGTATTGGGATTCACGCTACTTACTTCCCTTATAAGCAAGTCTTGTCCATAAGGCAAATCAAACGGACGATCCCTGCCTTCTAGTTCGATACTTCCATCCAATCCGGCACAAACAACCACAACGTCTGCCCGAGAAGCAATCCGTTTAGCTTCTGAAAAGTCAATGTCGGCGTCGTAGCAATATCCCATTCTTATCTCTGAAGGCAAAGACCTTTGATTCCAGAATTTTAGTTTGACATGTTTAGCTTCCCCTTTTTGGGCATAAATGGCACTCGAACTTACATGAAAAGACTGTGATGATGAGGCATCTACCATCATCTTTCCGTCGACAAATAACTGATATCCCCCTTGAGCATCAACAAAAAAACGAATACTGTCATTTCTATCTACATCCACATAACCTTCCCATTCTATTTCATAGTCAGAACCTAAGTTACTATTATTATCCGGATATCCCCACCATTCAAAATCAACTTGGCGGTCTACTCTGTCGATAATCAAATCTCCGTCGCCTTGCTTAGAAGAAACCACTTGAAAAGATTCTTCTTTTCTACCGGCAGCTTTTGCTTGTTCTTTGAGTAAATCGGCAGAAACAGTTTCCACTACATCCGACTTCAACGTGTAATATTTAGCGGCTAGCCCACTTTTACCTTCTGGAGTCCTGAACTTACTACTTCTAAACAAACGTCTTTTGAATTGATTGGAAATACCTTCAATATAGTAGATTTGTGCATTAGCAAATTCTTCTTCTATGCCTTTAAGATCGCTAATCACATACCAGGGATGTACGCGAGAGCTGCCACCTCCCCCATATACGATTCCATTGACCGAAAAAGCTCTATCATTAATCAGTGCAGGATTGGCAGTAGGGCCTATAATCGCAATTTTATGGGGCGATTTCAATGGTAAGCAACCTTCGTTCTTTAAAAGAACAATGCCTTCTTCGGCTGTTTTTAACGCCATCTTATTTGCCTTCTGGCTATAAATAGGAAGATCTTCTATCAACTGGGGTCTATCGAAGAATCCCATTTCGATACATGTGCCATAGATACGTCTTATCTTATCATTGAGCACCTCCTCAGAGACTAATCCTTTTTCAATCAAAGGCAAGAGTTGCTCTTTATTAAACCAACTCTTACTGCCCATTTCAAGATCCAGACCATGATTGGCTGCTTTATCAGCCGAGTGTGTACAAGCCCAATCAGACATTAGTATGCCTTTAAACCCCCAGTCTTTTTTCAAGATGTCTATCAGAACTTTATTCTCAGTACAATACACACCATTCACCGGATTATAGCCAGTCATTACAGCTTTCACACCAGCCTTTTGTACAGCAGCTTTAAAGGGAGGAAGATAAATTTCGTGTAAAGCTCTATCTGAGACTTCGGTACTAACGGTATATCTGTCGTACTCTTGATCGTTGCCCACAAAATGCTTAACCGTGGCTATGACACCGCCTTCTTGCACCGATTGTATAAATGGAACAACCATCTCCGAGGTCAAATAGGGATCTTCGCCATAATATTCAAAATTACGGGCTCCTTTAGAGGCCCTATAAATGTTAACTCCCGGTGCCAACATGAAATGAATACCCCTCGCTCTCCACTCCTCAGCATAAATTTTCCCGACTTCAGAAGCCAGATTTCTATTCCACGAAGCAGCCACGGAAAGAGAAGAAGGAAATGCTGTAGCTCTTCCCCAAAGTCCCCAAGAGGAAAGTCCAAGGGGCCCATCTGCCATTTTAAATGCAGGGATTCCCAGACGTTCACAAGGATGAAGATAAAAGTCATTATAACCGGCTAATAGGTCTATTTTCTCTTCTATCGTCATTCTGCGTATTAAATCTTCTGTCCGCTCTGACACAGACAAGGATTTATCGTTAAACGGGAAATCCATTTTCCTTTGCTGGCCATATGATAGTAAGCATATCGTTGCCGACAACATGTATAAAGATAGTTTCTTCATATATATTATGTTCCTTGAAAAAGTTACATAGCAGTAGCATGCAGAGAACTCCCTTCCAACTTTATTTTGTAAGGCCATTCCGCCACCTTCTCCATTTTTTTATGATACACAATATGTTTATCCGGTGCTCCGGTTACAATCAGCCACAGAAATTGAGTATTGTCAGGCACTACAAATTTCACTGACTGATTCATGCCATTCACTGCTTTGTTCATCTTTCCATAAACCCTTTTACCATTTTGTTTCACTGCAACAAAGCCATATCTCCATCCGGCGTTTTCTTTAGCCTCTGTATAGAAGTCCTTGTCGCCTGCAATGCCTTCGAAAGTCAACTCCACTTCTGTCCCGCCCCGGGGTACCTTCAATCTAATAGCATTATATCCATAACTCTGCGGACATTTTTCTTTTGTTATCCGATACCAGCCTTCATCAGTTTTCGACAATTTACATTGATGCTGGTTGGCATAAGAACTGCAAACCGACTTTATACGGGGCAGATCCCAAGTTACAAAACGAGTTGCCGCATCATAGATTTCTTCATTAAACTGTTCTTGAGAAGTCTTTGTAATCCGCATATAAGTAGATACGGCATCTTCATCTTTCAAAGCTTCCCTCCACATCCTGCCTATAACCGGCAATCCATGTTTATAAGACCAGTATTCCATGAACTGTGGAGCACAATAATGATTTGCTTTATGGAATAATGCATAATGCGTTTGTTTCATATAATTATTCAGATGATAATTTTCAATGGTCACCCAGTCCGGATGCACCTGCCAGAACATCCATTGAGAAGTATACTCATAAAGTGTCGTTCCCGGGAAACCTTTTCCACCGTCTGATACCGTCATATGCTGGAAGGAGTGTCCCAATTCGTGAGCCAATGTACAATAAGGATACCCGCTTATCCTGCATGGGCGAAACCAGACCATCCCCACATTTTCATGAGCTCCGCCATAGGCTGTCCGCTCGTTGTCATTGTACATCCATATCATCATTTTATATACAATCAATAATAATATCATTATCTAACGCTTTTATAACAAGAACATGGTCTTTATCTGAACATTATTAGTCAATTGTTTTAATAAACTATTAACCTTATCCAATATAACAGTATCTGCTACAAGCAGTTCTACTATTTCAATCTTATTTACTTCCATTTTCAATTTAAAATAATTTATTTAAATTCTATGAAACACATCAGCTACCTTATCAACAGCATTATCATTATTCAAGAAATTATACTTTTTATTATCAAGTACCCATTTTTCCTCTATCTCATAAAAATCAATTTTAGGCACTTCAACTCCTTTCATTTTCTTCTTCAAGTATTCAAAATATTTTTCCCATCTCACATAATACATATCTTTAAGAATACCATTCCATTCCTTATGAGCATAATCTCTTAGTCCACCTCTATTTGCTGCATGACGGTTACCCCATGTACTTATCTGTACCTTAGCATTCCATTCAAGCCAGTTTTTCTCTTCTGGAGTTACACCAATATTACGAGCCATGCCAATCCAGTTTCCAACACAGAACTCCTTACGCACAGAAAGCAACTCATCCTGAAGTAATATCAAATTGAGGAATTTTGTTGATGCCATATCAAACAATTCCTTATCACCCGATTTATATGCATTCACTACAACCGGATAAAGTAATCTTCCTTTCTCAGCTATCGCCTGACGCACTATATCAACAATATCATACTCAAAGTTATCATTACCCTCAAATTCTCTTGCCGCATCTACCATGAGCCGAGCAGCCTCAATAACATCCTTTGGATTATAATAATCTTTCATTTCAGACCAACTGGATACCTGATAAGTATTTAATGAAGGACGGGCACAAAATACAGACTCGTGTGTTCCTTGTTGTGTGGACTCAGGAGGACAATTATAGATACTGTTACTCAAAATATCCCATGCCTTTCTTACACGTTCATCAGTCTTACCATATCTTGCAGAGACATATCCATCCAACCATTCATCCTTAGTGAATTTACCTTCACGCCAAGGAAGCTCGCATAAAAGTTCATACATCACCGGATTGTTTTCCGTTCCTTCCATAGTCAAGCCAACTCCTTTTAATGTTTTGCCGAACCTGCTTTCCTTAGCTTTATTAAACTCGTTTATTACATGAGACATTTTACCGTGTAACCCAACATTTCCTCCATAATTGAGCAACATGCAATATAGCCAGTCATGTTTTCCGAATCCATTTTTCCTATACCATTTTGAACTGCTGTCTCCCCATTGAGGACGACTTTCCGAGAACAAGTCCAGTACAATAAGGTCGTTGGCCGGTATATTTTCAATCATTTTATCATGAGGACAAGCCTGCCAAGCTTGAGCCACCCATATGGCATCTTTGTTACTTTTTTTCATAGCCGAATGAATAGCCTTCCCTGCAGCATCAAGATTCACCCCTTTTACACTTCCTCCTTCATGAAAAGGATCAATGCTGTAAAACCTTGATTTACCATAAAGTTTGGTAAGCTCTTTATAATAAAGGTCAGCTATCCTACCGAAGTTTTCATCAGTAGGCAAAAGAAACGCCGGTCTTTTATATCCCAACCACAAACCTGGGTCAGATACATTAAGCCCGAGTTTTTCTTTAGCATTATTAGGTACCATGCCAGAATATCCGGGGAAGACAGGCTCTATACCATACTCGCGCATACGCTTCAGTATTTTCTTCTGCAATTTTTCCTGATTATCATACCAATTATCAGTATTAGGACCACCCCATCCTTCAAGATTATTCATCAGCCACCATGCCTGAAAAGCAGGACCTGCCACAAATTTGTTTATTTCCTCTTTTGTATATCCTAATTTATACAATACATTCCTCCAGACAGAACCAACACCTACTATAGAAAGCGGCATATTGATACCATGCAATGCCATCCAGTCTATTTCCTTTTCCCATCTGTTCCAATCCCAGAAAGCCATCGTATAAGAATAAGTACAATAGTTCAGATAATAACGGTATTTGTAATTGGTTTCATGGCGTTCTTTTTTTGTAACACGAGGCAAAGTTGTCGGAAGTTTAGCATTCATACAGTTCCATGAAAGATTAACTCCTGCATAATATTTCAAATACCAATTAAGTCCAGTTGCTATACTTATATAATTATTACCTCGTATTACTACCTTATCATTCTTCTGATCTAATTCAAAGAAATCAACATCTGATTTTTTTTCCTCTATTATAAACTTAGATGAAGCCCCTTTGTCAATCCTCTCCAAAAGCCCTTTTATAGGCGAAGCATTACATACTAACGATGTAAACGCCAATATTAATCCAAATATTATTATTTTCTTCATACCACAATTATTTCATCAACAGACATTCCACCTCTATCACTCTTAACGGATAATTTTATAAAACGACATTTCAAATTACCATCAACTTCAAACTTTTGATATTGCAATGCAGGAACATCATTTAGTTTTTCTTTATCCACAACTTTTACTAGTTTATAATTCTCTCCATCTTCTGAGATATAAAACTCCACGTGCTCCGGCAAGTATCTCCTTGCTCCCGCACGTAATTGCATCCAACGAGTAGAAATCTTATTAACGGACAATGACTCTCCCAAATCAACAACAAACTCCTGATTACCTGAGAAGTTGAACCAAGTTCCATCAAGATATGTTTCACTACCTATATATCCATCAATCAGCGTTTTTTCATTACTCCATCCCAAAGTACTGGAAATCTTCTTACTTTGTGCTTTATTTCTATAAAACACATTTGAGTATATATCACCTACTCTTTTTCCATTACAGAATGCCGCCGCACAAACATTCAAAGAATTCTTAATTTCAATAGGTCTGACATATTCTGTCATATTATCAAACAAAGTATCATTATTCAATGAATATCTTATTTCTACATCTCCACGCTCTGCTTCCAACTCCAAAAGCATATTTCCATCTTCATAGTTTACAGAAGCATTAATATCTCCTGACAATGTATATGAATTTATTCCTTTTTTTCTTAATTTGGATATATGCTTATCTACACAATCTCTGAAATCTGCCCAAGACCTCATATTTCCATAGCTCCAACCCAATTCAGCTACAGCTAAAGCACGGGGATAAGCCATATATTCCAAATGTTCATTACTTGCAATCCATTCAGTCCATAAATTTCCCTGAACACCTAATACATGAGCATTTACCACTGATGCAAGACTATCAGGAAGAGGGTTATAAGTAAATACTTTTTTTAATGGAGTATGCCCGTCATGAGCAAGAGGTTCTTTTGTTGGTGAAGCCTGAAAATAATCAAGATAAAGATAATGTAAAGGCGACAGCACAACATCATATCCTTTTTTAGCAGCTCTCAATCCTGCCTTTTCTCCTCTCCACGACATAATGACAGACGACTTGCCCAAATCATCATTTGCTATCTCATCCCATCCTATCATTCTTTTCCCACGTTTCATGATAATATCTTCAGCCTTGCTTATAATATATTTATGCAGCGAATGAACATCATCAAATCCTTCCTTCTTCATAAGTTTTTTACATGAGCTGCAAGTCTTCCAGTATTTTGTACTGGTTTCATCTCCCCCAATATGTACAAATTCAGAAGGAAATAAATCCATTACCTCATTCAAAACCTTTTCCATAAATACATAAGTCTCTTCATTTCCTACACAAAATGTATTTTGCCTGTATGGTTCTTTTGAGCAACATAATTCAGGATAAGCAGCAAAAACTTCTCTTGAATGTCCTGGGAACTCAATTTCCGGTATAATAGTTATATTTCTTTCTGATGCATATTTTACAATTTCACGAATATCATCTTTAGTATAATAACCTCCATGTTTCTTTTCACTATGTTCCGAAACAAATTCACCACCTTCTTTCCACCATTCTTTCCACTCCCAAGCTGTTCTATATGAAGTCAATTGTGTTAATTTTGGATAACTTTCAATCTCAATTCTCCATCCGCCGTCATCAGTAAGATGCCAATGAAAGACATTTAATTTGTAATCGGACATTACATCCAATATATTTTTTATCTCATCCTTAGTAAAAAAATGGCGCGACACATCAAGCATCAGCCCTCTATGTGCAAATCTAGGTTTATCTTTAATCCTCACATGTGGTATTTCACCATCATTATATAATTGCTTAAGTGTTTGTTTTGCATAATAAACTCCTATTTCTGTTTTCGCAGAAACAGAAATGCCATTTCCATCAACAACCAGTTCATATCCTTCCAATCCCAAATCATCAGCCACTGTATCTAATGTAACCTTTAATATATCATTTATTTCATTACCTTCAAATACATCAAAGGCCACTTTCATTGTTTTATGACCATCAACAAAACATTCTAATGGTCTTGGAATAATATTCACATTTGTTTTTTTGCCTGATGTGCATCCTATAAAACTTACACATACTATTACATAAAAAAGAATACGAGCCATATACTTTCAAAATTTACTTTTCTATAAATTTACTTTACAAACGTTTTTACCAGTCTTGATATTAAATTTCTTACCATTTACTTTCAATATAAATGGATTGTTTGTTTCCACTACGATTTCAGATGAATTTTCATCATAAACTATATCAGTAACTACTTTGCCAAATTTCAGATTTTTAATTCCATGAGTCTTATTTTCTTTCTTCAAAATCCATGAAACTGTATTTGTTATAGCATTTATCTCTCGAAAACCGATTACATTCTCTATAAAAAGTGATATGGGTCCCAAAGCAGACCAACCACAAAAGTCCTTACGGGCTATTCTACCATGTTCTGTAGAAGGTTCGTTGGCAGAAGGATTATAACATTCCCATATAGTATTCGGTTTTACATAAAAAAAAGTCTTCACCTGTTGAGTTATTACTTTCTTTGCCAAGCTGTCAGCTAATTCATAATAACCATATTTCTCCAATGCTTTCGTCCCCATATAAACCATCGGCAACCAAATTCCACCTCTCCAATAATCACCGGTCTTACTATTATAGTCTTTATCATCTCTTGACAAAGAAGGCCATGGGAATTCTCCACCAAAATACTTCTCATCTTTCAAATATTCAACCATTCTTTCAGCTTGGCTTTTATCTGGAATACCTGCAAGCATTGGCCAAAATGATGCCGGGGTCTTTATTCGGCAGAACTTTTTCGTATTTATATCAACATCATAATAAAAACCATCATTGTCATCCCAATAAATGTCATTGACTGTCTTTTTCAACTCTTTATATATTCTATTCCACTTTTTAGCTTCCTTTTTATTTCCGTACAATTCAAGAAGTTCCTTAATATACAAAGCCGACAATGCTTGTTGAGAAATAGCATCCACCCACATGATATTTTTACATCCTCCGCTGTCTCTCCCACGAGGAGTATTATCCATACCGCTGGCCCCACCTATTTTCCAATTATAACCTATTATCTTACCGTTATTATCTTTTATCTGATCCAGGAAAATAGGCATAGGACTCACATCTTTTTGGTACGTACCTCTTTTTACAGTATTGAAATATTCAAAATGCTTTTGCAAATACTTTTTATCTTCCAAGATATATCTTAAACGTTTTTTATCAGCAGAAAAAAGATAATTATAATATTCTGCCCATGAAAATAATGGAGGATTATCTCTCAAATGTATTCTTAAAGGAGTCGCTACATTATCATGTATCGGCACATAAAAGTTATCCAAAGTCTGTAATCCCGGAAAGGCATTGCATGCGTATCTTGAAAATAGCACCATGAAACATGAGTCCCATATCCAAATTTGGTCTTCATAACAGTTTTCATCAAGATAAGGAGAAGAAGGCAGACCATCAGGCCCCCTTCTTACGCGTTCCGCCGCAATTCTCCAAGTAGCTTCATATAGATCAACAAAATCTTTTTCAGGATACACTATACGAGGAATTTCTTTCTCCCAATTACTTTTATACACATCAGCGGGCTGAGAAAACACTTGGATGCTATGAAAGACTAATAATACATATATGAAAACTTTCATAATTTCAATCATAAATTAGAAACTTACATCCACGTTATATGTATCCTTACCTTCAAACGTTACCATTTGAGCATCTATTTCTGACATCCAAACATATTTGCTCTGTCTATTATATGTTATTTCAATCAAAAATCCGAAACATCTTCCATACGGTAAATCTGCTGGTACCTTAATCTCCGGATGCTTGGTCTTATCCACCCTGAAATAACCAAGCATATCTGTTAACATCCATTTACCGTCGGCTCCGGATCTACCTGAAACAAGCGGTTCAGGATAAATATCACGATCATGGTTTGAGCCTCCAGCTCTACTTGGATATAACTTAATATCTGCCCTTACTGGCTCATCACCCTTTTTCACATTTATCTCAAGTTTTTTCGGATACCAGCTGTCAAAAATATTTGGATATTTTATTGCAACTCTTATTGCATCACCTACAGCGTTAATACAGTTTATTGCATATTCTGACCACACTCCTGCAGCAGCCCAATTCATTATGCAATCAGGAGCATTATATGCTACACCATTAACAGGGTTGTTTTTTGCAGCTATAATATATTGGTAAACATCTGTCACTTCTCTGTAGTGTCCCAACTCATGCGTCAATGTATTTCTTGTCTGTTCGCTAAACAAATCTTTTGGTTCGTCTTTACGGGCAATAACTGTTATCACGCATCTGTTATCAGCTCCTCCTCCAGCTGCGCCACCAGGTCCTCTATCATCTTCACGATCCTGCAAGCCGTCAAATAAAACAGCTACTCCATATTTGGAATAATCCATAGGACCGCGATAAACCACCTCAGTCAAATCCGGGTCGTTGGAACCACAATCATAAATTTTCATATCACCTAAAATATACTTATAATAAGCATTCAGCCTTCCTTTACCAGCCTTATTCCAATAAGCGGACACGTCTTGAAACAATTTTTCCATTTTCTTTCTAACGACCCTTTCACTTCCGCCAAGATGTCCTTCCACACTAGCCTTATCTACATAGGCCAAAACCATAAATTCAATAGTATCTGATGGAGCCTTATCATTAGGATTTTTGGGTCCATCAGGTTCATCAACGATACCTTCACTTGAACATGCTCCAAGAAAAAGAGAGCAGCATAAAGAAAAAAATAAAATTAAGTACTTCATAAGTAAAAATTCAAAGTTGTTATACAACAATTATCTATCCAATAAATTCAGTATATAAAGAATAGCCGCGGTAAACCTTATACAATAACTGAAACCTTGTATTGGCATTTCTTTCGTTGCAAATATAAAGCAATCAATAATAAATCAACAACAATAAAATACAAAGAGTTGCCACAACATTCCTAGAAACATTATGGCAGTTCTTTTATCATTAGTTTATCAACAGAACTTATAAGGTTTCATTCTTGATTTGCCGACTTATCTGAAATAAAGCTTTCACCATTGATATACAAATCACTCTCAACAAATGCATTTCCATCATATCCTGAATCCCAAAATAGTCCATCAGAACTATATTCTACATTACATAGCAGTAGCATGCAGAGAACTTCCTTCCAATTTTATTTTGTATGGCCATTCCGCCACTTTCTCCATTTTTTTATGATACGCCATGTGTTTATCCGGTGCTCCCGTCACAATCAGCCACAGGAATTGAGTATTGTCAGGCACTACAAATTTCACTGACTGATTCATGCCATTCACTGCTTTGTTCATCTTTCCATAAACCCTTTTACCATTTTGTTTCACTGCAACAAAGCCATATCTCCATCCGGCGTTTTCTTTAGCCTCTGTATAGAAGTCCTTGTCGCCTGCAATGCCTTCGAAAGTCAACTCCACTTCTGTCCCGCCCCGGGGTACCTTCAATCTAATAGCATTATATCCATAACTCTGCGGACATTTTTCTTTTGTTATCCGATACCAGCCTTCATCAGTTTTCGACAATTTACATTGATGCTGGTTGGCATAAGAACTGCAAACCGACTTTATACGGGGCAGATCCCAAGTTACAAAACGAGTTGCCGCATCATAGATTTCTTCATTAAACTGTTCTTGAGAAGTCTTTGTAATCCGCATATAAGTAGATACGGCATCTTCATCTTTCAAAGCTTCCCTCCACATCCTGCCTATAACCGGCAATCCATGTTTATAAGACCAGTATTCCATGAACTGTGGAGCACAATAATGATTTGCTTTATGGAATAATGCATAATGCGTTTGTTTCATATAATTATTCAGATGATAATTTTCAATGGTCACCCAGTCCGGATGCACCTGCCAGAACATCCATTGAGAAGTATACTCATAAAGTGTCGTTCCCGGGAAACCTTTTCCACCGTCTGATACCGTCATATGCTGGAAGGAGTGTCCCAATTCGTGAGCCAATGTACAATAAGGATACCCGCTTATCCTGCATGGGCGAAACCAGACCATCCCCACATTTTCATGAGCTCCGCCATAGGCTGTCCGCTCGTTGTCATTGTACATCCATATAATCATTTTATACTTATCTGTATATGATTTCCCTTTTTGTACAAATTTCAACTTATCCACAAAATAGTTATAGTACCGTTCACCCTCACTCAATATTTCATCCGGATAAAAGCGTTTGCTCTCATCAGAATTAATAGCAGGATTTTTGCCAAAAGACCTCTCCCAGAAAATAGCCAGATTTTCTGATTCGGCCATGCAATCATAACCAAACCTTCCGTCAGGAGCATTAAAGCCAAGTTCTTTTTTATCCTTTTCAGGAATATAGATCGTTTTCTGTCCCGACTTGGCTTGTAATGTTTGCATATTAAGGAGCAAGATTATCCCCCCAAACAAACATATAAGATATTTCTTTTTACACATACAACTATTAGTCAACTTTTTATTACCAACTAATCACTTTGATACAATCAATAATAATATCATTATCTAACGCTTTTATAGCAAGAACATGATCTTTCATATCATCTAATGGTTGTTTCAAAGTAATGATTGCCTGATGACGAGCCACATTTACACGCCAAGGATCCGTAAACGGTTTCTCCCAAATAGAGTGGGTCCCTGCATCCTTACCATCAATAGTAACTTGCACACGCAAATCACCACCTATAGCCGGTTGCATGGGCAGAAATCCCAACTGTATTTCATATTCCCCTCCTTTGTTTACCTTCAATTTATACTCCAGCGAAGATTCTTTGCCAATTTCAGTTGCCTGATAACTATGTCCCAAGCCTTTGATAACACGATTAAAACCTGTCTGTTTGACAAACTCGCTTCCCTTGATTACATATTTACACTTGGGATTAGAACGGCAAATTTTTGCATCAATATGAGTATAAACAGGAGGCTCAAATACCGGCAACCGACGTGGTTTCATATCCATAATCAGATTCCACTTTCCGTTGGATATCTTTTTATTATAACGATCTGTTAATTTAACGATCTCATTATATGCATTCAATGCCGGCTGACCAGCAAGCAATAATTTTTTATTCATCTGCGAAGCAGCCCTAACCGGATATTCCACCAACTGATAATAAGCATCCACCCGATCCGTCGAGATAGAAGCAGCAAGTTCTGTAGCAGCTTTTTCTATTTTTTCATAGTCATTAAGTCGTTCTCGTGCTTCTTCCTCGGTAAATTCAGGTTTTCCTACCGGCATAAGTCCTCCTCTGGGGTACCCACTAATTTCCACCCTATTAAATCCCATGTGCTCAGGACGGCGCACAGCAGCCAAACGGTAATACTCATTCATAATATTGGCAACCGGCTTTGCATTCTCCTTTCCAAATTCACGGGCAGCCCAATTCTCCAGATGACTTTCCAGACTCGTATAGTCAATAGCATCAATATTCCATGCCATATCCATAAAAAGCTCAGTATCATACTCGGCAGGCTTAATATCACCCACATTCAGAATCCAGAGTTTACGTGCATTATGTTCCCATGCACGACGCATCTGCAAGTAAACAAGTGCCGGGGGAGTAGAACATAACCAAAGATAATCGTGGGGTGATCCCCAATAAGAAACATGGTAATAAACTCCAGCCCCTCCTTTTCTTTTCTGCTCCTCGACATTACTCAGATTGGTAATATAACCATTGTTGTCGTCAGTCCACATAAGAGTCACATAATCAGGAACCTCAAGACTATCCTTATAAACATTCAGCACTTCCTTGTACAAAACGATTGTTTGAGGTATTTTTTCCACATCAGGATTGATGTATTTTGCCAACAAATCTTTCTGTACGTCAAATACTTCATGAAGTGCATTCCGATACTCAGTTGTTGTATTCACCCCTTCCATTCTTCCATCATGAACACCACGCATACCTATGGTCATAAATGTCTCTGTGCCGGCAACTTCTTTCAGGCGTTCCGCCCAATAATTGATTATATTTTCCCGATTAGTCTTAAAGTTATATCTCCCCAATCGGGCTTTATACCATTCGCCGGCGTTGTTCCTCATCATAGGTTCACAATGGGAAGTTCCCACCACTATACCATATTTTTGCGCGGCTTCTTTATTTCCTTTTATAGTATAGAAAGGTGTCGTACCCTCATGCATCGCAGGCCATATCGTATTAGCTCGCAAACGCAACAACAATTCAAATATCTTTGAATAAGTTTTAGGCCCTAGATGATTAGGAATAGGGCTGGGCTCGAATGTCTTGCAACTCCAAGGCACCAATCCCCAGTCCTCATCATTAAGAAATATTCCGCGATACTCTACCGACGGGCTTTGTATTGTAACCACTCCTTTCTTTACTTTCACAGACGCTTGAGGCTTTGGAGTAACATCCGCCCACCATTCCCATGGAGAGACTCCCATCATCCGCGATAGTTCCAGAACCCCATACGCTGTTCCTCGGGGATTACTACCTACAACGACTAGTTGTCTGTCATTAAGACATACAATCTTAAAAGCCTCCCACTTTTTAATAATATCTTTAACTGAAATCCGACCTTTATTTATTAGCTTTTTAATTTCTTTACTTTGACCAACTGTCCCTATAATAATCTCTGTGCCTGTATCATTTAAGCTCATGCCTGCTACCTTTGCCAGATCAGACGTGAAGATATCGATAGCGGTAGTCACCACTTCCGGTTCCGCCTCATCCAGAACAATTCGATGTTTGGCTATCAAATCGAATCCAAACACATTCACAGGCAAAAAGCTAATCAATAAAAGATTCAAAAAAACATAGAAATATTTTCTCATCAAGTCTATTTTTTAATCCTTATAATGCAACATTAACCTTATACGTATCCTCTCCTTCAAAGTAAGGCATCTGCACTTCATATTCAGGCAGCCATACATATTTTTTTAAGGAACCGGAAATAATTTCTGCTAAGAAGCCAAACCAACGTCCATAGGGTAAATCAGTAGGCACGTTCTTAAATTCATTACGATTTGGATTAAAATACTTTTTAGCATCATTCAGAATGTAGTTACCACTACTATTTGTTTTTCCTGTCACAAAAATCTCCGGATATATATCACGGCTACGACTGCTGCTTCCAGCACGTGAACCATAAAGATTAATCGTAATTCCCCCTTTAGGTTGTCCAGAGACCGTAACATTAAACTCTATCTTCTTCGGATATAGTTTATTGAAAAAATCTGGAATTACTTTTCCTATCTGCTTTGCTCCGGCAGATAAGTTCATACAATTAACCGCATAATCACTCCATACTCCATCACTAGTCCATCTCATAATACACGCAGGTGCATCAAATGCTTCATGACTAACAGGATTGTCTTTTGCAGCAATAACATATTGATACATATCTGTTACTCCTCTATAGTGTCCAAGCTCGTGGGCTAAAGTCATATATGTGTCATCTTCAAACACCTTTAGAGGCTTGGAAGGTCCAGCTATAACAGTTACCACAGAACGGTGGTCACTACCTCCTCCACATGCAGCACCGCCCTTACCGGTTTCACCATTATCCTGCAGACAATCGAATAATATCACTACATCATATTTGCTAAAATCCATCGGATCGTTATAGACTTTCTTTCGGAATGTCGCATCTTGCGATGACCCTTTATAAACAATCATATCAGCTAAGGTATAGCGGTATTTATATTTCAGTTTATTGGAACCTTTATTCCAAAAATTAGTTGCATTACGGAACAGTTTATCCATTTGAGCCTTTACTACCCGGTCACTTCCGCCCAAATGTCCTTTCACACTCGCTTCGTCGACATATGCCAATACTCTAAATTCCAATTCATCGGGTTCTTCCACCACAGGAGGCGGCTCGGGTGCCGGGATCGGTTCTGAATCAGAATCACTGCTACAAGCCAAAAACACAAACATGGTCAAAAGACCAATTCCAAAAGAATAAATTGATTTCATTGTTTTCATAGCTTCTTGTTTTTTATAAATCAATAGTAATTTCATAAGTTTTATTACCGGTTTCAAGATGTTGCAAACACATATCTAAATCGGACAACCACATATATTTCTTAGTACTGCCATCGATAATCTCCAATAAGAAGCAATACCAACGTGAGAATGGGAATTCATCCTTCGGAGATTTAGGAGGCACTCCCGGACCACCTTCGTCCGGGATATACATCTTGTAGACATTATTAAGCGTAATTTTACCGCTACTATTTGTCTTCTCTGCTAGATAAGGTGAATTTCCTTCCGCATCATACACATCAGGACCTCCCCAGTATCCGCCCGCACGGGTTCCATAAAAATTGATCTTCACCCCTTGCTTGGGAGCCCCGTCCTTCATTACAGATATAACCAATTTCTCAGGAAATATATTTTTATGCAAATTTTTCTCCAATTGCTTTTGATGAGCGGTATAATTAAACAGAGCAGAACAATAATCACTCCACACGCGATAACCTGTCCCCATATTGCAAGCCGGCGGGATATACGCTTCATGGCTTATACGGTTATTTTCTGCAGATATTTTATACTGATATAAATCCTGTGCTCCACGCACATGTCCATACTCATGCCCCAAATTACTATAAGTTCCCTGATTAGGATACTCTGCATCAGTAAAAATGTTGGTAGTACGTTCTAAAAAGGCATTTACAACAGATTGACCGCTTGCTCCACCACCTCCACAAGATAGTCCTCCCTCACCCTTGTCTACATCCAATGCAAAGAATACAACAAAATCATATTTAGTTATATCAAGATCTCCATAAGCCTCACGATTAAATTTTTTATAATTAGCTTTGTTGCCTTGAATATCATAAATATGCAATTCGTCTCCCGGGACGAAACTGAAATGGTATTTAAACTTATTGGGGCTTTCGTTCCAAAAGCGCGTTGTATTACGAAACATCTTTTTAAGATTATTCTTAAAGACACGTTCGCCTCCATATCGTGCCAAATCTGTTTTATCAACCCATATTTGTGCACGATACTCTATTGTCTCCACTTCCGGTTCCGGTTCATTTCCTCCTTCATTGCCACCCACCTCAGGTCCCGGATTAAGATTATCCGGATCACTACGACATGCCAGCATCACGGTGATGCTACATATTATAAACACAAATTTCTTTACTACATCCATAAGCCGATTATTAAAAAATAAAATTTTCCTGTTCTGCAAATACCCACATTTGCAGAACAGAAACTTACTTATTATCTTTTAGAAACAAAAAATTCATCAAAACAGAAAGGACCATTACCTGCATTCCACAGACAGTTACTATAAGACATTGATAATCTTATATAACGTTCGGCTTTCAATTCATTAAGTGGAATCCATTTAATAATTCCTTCAAAATGCCTCCAGTTTTTGCCTGCATCTATCGGTTTATCTACATACAAATCTTCTTTTTGATAATAATCCTGATCTTTTTTACCTACAAGACTCCAATTTACATTATCAGCAGAAAGTTCCACTGTAATCTTAGTTGGCACCGGTTGAGTCCACTCCAATCTAGGCATCAGACCGATACTGTTGTATTCCTTTTGATACTGTCCCAGATCAATTGTTATAACACAAATATCTTTTTCTTTTGTGAAAGCAACATATGGATACTTGCCGGATTCGCTCCATGCGTTATCATAAAGTGACTTTATATCTTTCGTCCCTTCAGTAGTAATCTTTGCTCCTTCCCAAGAGATGTTCCAGTAAGATTTGCTCAATACCACCCCGTAATCTTTCATACACTGCCTTACCTTCATCGAGAATTCTTGAGCACTTTTCTTACTCTTTATCACAATCTTCTTCACATTTTCCTTATTTGTCGAAGTATTCTCTTTAGTGGTAGTAATAAAAAGCTTTCCGTCTTCTATATTTAAGGTAAACCAATCATTCTCTCCCGCAGCAGGCAATTCTACATCAGAATCAATTATATTCTTTATTTCCGCAATTCCTACATGCTCCAATATAGTTGCCGGTAATATAATCTCAGCTTTATTCAAATCATCAAGACTTCCCTGGAAATATTCACCATTCCATTTAATTTCTTCTGCTCCTATTTGAGAAATCAAAAATGATTTTGTGACTGTTATATCTCCCGCAATCACCGAAAATACAACCAAAGCTTCGCGATATACATTCTCGGCATTCTTTGCAACACTCAATGTTAACGTCTTTGCAGAGCCAAGACTATTCTGTTCATCCGGTTTCTCCGTGACCCATCCATCACCGCCTTCAGGATATGTTATTCTCATATCATAAGATGCAGTTCCTTCTACAATAAAGCCCGGCAAATCGCCCTCAAAACCTTTGGGTAAGACTACGTTCCACGAACCGCCGTTTACTTCGTTCACCTTTACACCCTCGGGTAATGACGTCTCATCAATATCTAATGTCAACATATCATCCGTATTACCTTGAATCACGGTAATAGTCTTCTTCACAGGAATATCTCCTTTTGTTGTAATTACAACCGAACATTTTCTATCTACATTCGTCTCATTCCCTGTAACCAATAACTGTACATCAGCATTTCCGCTTCCGGTAGCCGGAGAAGGAGTGACCCATTCAATTTCTTCCGCAGTCATATTATCTACCGATATCTCCCATCCGCTATTGGTCTGTAGTTTCAAATTTATAGCCTTTGCATATTCTGTAGGTAGCACTACTTTAAAATTTCCGTCTCCTGCCGACACTAATTCATCACACGACACGTTTAATACATCAGCAGTCCAATTATCCTCTTTGTCATCGCTGCATGAAACCAGCCACAATGCTACAGTCAAAATAAAAAATATATTTTTCTTCATAATTCCACTTATTATTCTGTTCTGCAAATGTCGTTGCTGACATTTGCAGAACAAAAATTAATTACTTTTTAGATACGAATATTTCATCAAATGAAAAATATTTAGAGTTCCAAGTAGACTCTGACATTGTCAAACGAACATATCTATGATTCACAGCAGTTCCATTAGTACTTACATCGAACCACTTAATCATTCCTTCATAACAATTAGTTTTAAAGTCTCCGTTCTCTTTCAACTCACTTTCTTTAAAGCCCTCTCCATCATAGAAGGCAGTCCATGCAGACTTATCATCACTCAATTCTATTTTCACTTTCTTTGGAGATTGTCCTACCCACTCCAATCGAGGCATAAGTCCTACATTATTGTATTGATAAGGATTCTCACCTAAATCAATAACCAACACTACTTTATTCTCAGAACTATTAAACTCAACATACAACCTATTACTCTTATTAGGCGACCACACATTATCATGCAACCCTTTTAATCCTCCAGGCGCTGTAGAACCTCCATATGTAACCTTATCGCTATTCTCCAACTCAATATTCCAATATGATTTGTTTAATATCACACCATAATCTTTCATACACTGTCTTACAACTATCTCCTTATCAAGCAAGGTTTCTTTCGAATGAACAACAATGGTAGCCACATTTTCCTGATTGGTGGTTTCATTTTTTACAGTAGGATTTATAGAAATTTTCCCGGAAGAACGATCAAAGTCGCACTTCAACCAACTGTCGGCATCAGTTCCTTTTAAGCTTACTTCATATTTACTGTAATCCAGCCCCGCAATTAGACTACCAACTTCGGTTGACTGAAGAAGATCCGAAGGAATGATAATTTCATTTCCTTGAACATATTCACCTTCAAAAACAACTTCGTTATCCAGATTACCTTTAATAACAGTCAAGATAAATGTTGATGCACCATCTACAATCTGTATTTTATCATTAGTAGTATACATACGTATCGGTAAAGTCCAACGCCCATTAGGAATTGCACTCGGATCAATAGTCAGATAATTCTCTGCATACTGCTCACCTGTAACCATTGTTACGCTTTCCTTCATGCTATATCCGGTTTGCAATAAATTCTGTTCACCGGACAACAAATCGCTGCCTATTGTATATAACACTTCGAGGTCTTCAGTAGTAACGACATCCAGCATTGCAGTAATATCAAATTCGGTGGTACCTCCTATCGAATTGATATCAACAGACTTAGTTCCTATATTCTCACCATCTATTTTAAGCTTCGGCTCCTGTAGAGTCAAAGCCAGAATAAACTGCGACTTCTCCGCATATATGTCTCCATTTGGAGTAAGACTGTTTACCGAGAAAGGGATATAGAACGTTTTATAGCCAAAATCCTGGAGCAGTTTCTCTGTTTTCAGAGTAAAAGGTATAGCAACCTCATTAACCCCTTCTTCTATTACGAAACTCCTCTCGAATGAAAAATAACTTTCATCCAACATCTCATAATCGGTTCCATTTTCAGTATTATATTTCTCCAAATAATTATAATCCAACATTAAACTTCCAGCAAACTTATTCTGGAAAAACCCTCCTTTATGAATCCAAATGTTATAAACATAGTCATCAGCATTCATCACGGTTACTGTCTGCTGCTGCAAATTGCTTTTCTGGAAATATGCAGTATCATTGACCATCTCATCATACCTCGAATCCACACATGAAGAAACGAGCAAGAAAGTCAGAAATAAAAAACCTATATATTTTCTCATTGCCTTTTTCATTTTTACCATTTATAATTCTGTACTAATGAATAGTTCTTGTTAATCGCTGTTTGCGGAATCGGGAAAAGGTAATAACTCGGAGTAAATACTCTTTTTTCCACTACTGTGCGTTTAAAGAATTCTTCCGGATACGATTCTGAATTTCTCTTTCCCTCTGCCTGAATATTCATTCCGTGAATATTATTTTTTTCTGTATTTTCTGCTATCAACCACCGGCGAGTATCATAGAAACTCATACCTTCGAAAGCAAATTCTACCCGGCGCTCCCGACGTAATAAATCTAACAGTTGCTTTTTATTTCCAACAGCCTCGGGATATACTTCTTGAATATCCGGTAATCCGGCACGTTCACGAACCATATTCCAATACTCAAACAAGTTAACATCATTCCAATCTTCTAATTCAATCGCTGCCTCTACATAATTCAATAATATCTCAGCATAACGCATATAAGGAATCTCACGCTTGATATTCTTAGTAGGTTTAACCTCATACTCCGGCATTGCCAATTTTGCCATATTATACCCCGTTGAGAAGTGGTTGTGAGAAGCATCTATTCCATTATTACCGTTTTTAAACATTTCCAAGAATATTTTTTCTGACGCCTTATTCGGAATAAACCATGATATTCCGCCATAAACTATAGATACATAGAAACGAGGTTCTCGATTTACATACATATTAAACGTCTTTCTTTCCTGCCCTTCAATAGGATGAGTGAACTGTGAAAAACCTACTTCCGAGTAATTGGCTGCCGGATCAATATCGGGTTTATCACGATTTGTGTCAAGATACCCTCTGATAGGATACCGCCCTGTATTCATTGCATATAAATCTACCATTTCCTGAGTCGGATTGTATCCTCCTCCCCAACCGCCATTGCTGTTCGGAGCCAAACGTAAGTCAATGTATCCACCATCTTCCAGATAAGAGAAAATCATTTCTTTATTCTGTAAAGTAGTAAAGACCGCTTTATAAGAAGCCAATGGGTCTATCTTATCCTTATATTCGCCTGTAGTCCCCATCACTTTTACCAATTCATAATATCCGAGATCAATCACGTCCTGAGCTGCTTGACGAGCCAATTTCCACTTATTAGGGTCTTTTTTTGTCGGGAACAAGTGTGTTCCATCAGGATTACAGATATCGGCATACATGGGATTACCATTAAATTGGTCACTGGCCGATTGCAATAAAATACGTGCACGGTATGCCAATGCAATAGCTTGGCTCATACGGGCATAATTATTGCCTTCTTGAACAATAGGCAGATATTCATTATTCGCTAAATCCCAAAATTCCTTTGTCACCCATTCTACACATTCATCCCATGTGTTACGCGGACGATGCATATCTGTTGCCGTAAAATCAGCCAATTCATCACCTAACAAAATTACCGGTCCATACATTCGCATTAATTGTGCATAATAATAAGCACGCACACAACGAATTTCCGCTTTCCATTGTTCTTTGGTATCCGCATCCACTTCACTAGCCGGACACTTGTCTACATTTTGCAGAAAATAATTAGCTTCCCGGATCGCTTGGTAATATGTGTACCATTTATCATAAGAAGCGGAAGATGCGGTCCAAGTACCTAAGTCAAAAGTAGTGACATTCGTATATACCACATCCAAATCACTTGTTGACACCATCCCGGGCATTGCGGCAGGATTATATTTACGGATATAAGAATATACTCCGAACATAGCATTCTGCGTTGACGAATAAGTCGAGAATATTTGATCCGGAGAACGTAAATCTTCCGGTGTTGTCTCTAGGAATGAATCACAAGACGACATTACCATAGCCGTAGCAGCCATTAGCAACATACGCTTCATATATTTTGCTTTCATAATCATATTCTTCAGTTACTAATTAGAAATTAATATTAAGTCCCACGTTAAACACTCTTGAAGGCGGATATTTTTGTCCGTCAGTAGTTCCCAATTCGGGATCATAGAGATGCATATCCGGTGCCCAAGTAAGCAAATTTACTCCTGACACGTACAGCCGTAAATTTTGAATACGAGCCTTTTCAGTCCAGCGTTTCGGGAAAGTGTATCCTATTTCTACATTTTTCAGACGAATGAAAGAAGCATCACGTGTCCAAAAAGTAGATCTTTTTGTATTATTATTATTCGAATATTCCACACCGTTTAATCTCGGATAACGTGCATTAGGATTCGGATTATCAACCGACCAGTGATTATTTACCACATCCTTATGAAAACCATCAAGATTAGCATAGCCTGACGTAAACGGATTCAAAGTAGAACCTTCCTCCTGTGCAGTAACTCTTGCGATTCCTTGAAAGAAGAATGAGAAGTCAATACCTTTCCAGCCAATAGATCCGCCAAAGCCATAAGTAATTTCCGGAATATCACACATTCCAATTGGTATCTTATCATAATCATCTATTTTACCATCACCATTAATATCCTGATATTTGATATCTCCTGGACGTAATTGACTATGTATGGCTTCACTAAATTGAGTAGGACTACGATCTATTTCATCTTGAGACTCAAACAAGCCTAATGCTTGAAACCCTTTATACTGATAAATTTTCTGTCCTATTGTATTCATATAAGGGTATTTATTCAATTCATCGCCATTACGTAATATCTCATTAGAAGCGTAAGTAAAAGTACCACGCCCTGTTACGTATACATCACCAAATTTATCGTTATACTCAAGAGATGTATCAAATCCCCAACTCTTCATCTTTCCGACATTCACCATCGGAACCTTCTGTAACCCAACATATGCAGGTATATTATTATTACGCACAAAAATATGATCGCGTACATCATGATACCAGTCACCTTGAATCTCAATCTTATTAAATAAGCCTAATTCAAAGCCATAATTTTGCTTGGTAGAGACTTCCCAACCCACATTAACATTGGGTATTTCATCTACACGTTCACCACTTGTCTTATTGTAGTTACCATACACATAACTACCAGTACCGGCAACAGTTCCTAAATAAATGAAACGCACATCACCACCAATCCGATCATTACCTACCTGTCCTATAGAAGCTTTCAATTTCAACTTAGAGATATAGTCTGTTAATGGAGAAAAGAACTTTTCGTTTGAAACATACCATCCCAAAGCTACTGCAGGAAAGAAACCAACCCGATGACCGGAAGCAAAATTCTCCGATCCATTATAGCCAAAGTTTGCTTCAACAAAATAACGGCTATCATAATCATAAGTCAAACGTCCCGCGAGTCCTTGATTCTTGTATGGAAGAGATTTTATAGAAGTGATATTATCTTTAAAGTTTTTATTTCTATATGTTTCACTTTTAACCCGCTGATTATAAAGAAACAAACCGCCAACACGATGTTTGCCAAACAAGCGATTATAAGTTATGGAGGCCTCTAGATAAGTAGCATTATCCCCACCTGAACCATTATCAAACCAAGGTCCGCCTTGTGTCACTTCAGGACTATTAAAGATCAAGCTCCCATCGTCATCGCGCCCAGCTGCCAACCAAAGATCATCCTGCTGGGTATACTTATTTCCGTGCCATGCATTAGTATCAAAAGCAAATCTCACATTAGCTTTTAGCCCTTCAGTTATAAAGGAAAAATCTTGATCCAAACTAACCATGGAATTTAACGTACTATTCCAATTTGAGGTATATCCAGTTCTTGTCACTAAATAATATGGATTAGTTGTTCCTTTCACTCCACCCCAATGGCCATTGGAATAACGGATAGGAAAAGAATTCGGAGCTAGTTTGAAACAAGCTTCCCAAATACCATTTTGATTGGCAGATTCTCTTTTTTGAGTAAGAAATCCTCCCAAAGTTAATGATAACACTGTGTTAGGATGCAAATTGATATCCAAGTTTGAACGAAAGTTATAACGTTCGAAACTGGGGTTACCATTATATGAATCCCCTCCTGATTCAAAAATACCATCTTCATGATAATATGCTGCTGAAACAAAATATCGAGCAATTTCACCACCACCCGTGACGTTGGCCGTGACACGCTGATTGGTAGTATAAGGCTTAAACACTGCGTCTATCCAGTCTACACTAGGATATAAATCCGGATCAGAGCCATCTCTATATTTTTGAATTATTTCAGGGCTGTAATAATCATACCCTTTCATCTCATTATATAAAGTTGCATAATCTACAGAATTAGCCATTTTAGGAATTTTTGTTGGCTGTACTATACCTGCTTCCATTTTAATGGAAATTTTGGGCTTACCTTCAGCACCACGCTTGGTTTTAATCAATACTACACCATTTGCCCCGCGTACACCATAAAGTGCGGTAGCTGTAGCATCTTTCAACAAAGAAAAGCTTTCTATTTCTTCCGGATCGAGAAGGTCAAGCGAGCGCTCCACACCATCGACCAAAATTAAAGGAGTTTTATTTGCCCCAAAGGTAGAAACACCACGAATCCAAAATTCTGCGGAACTACCGGGTTGGCCACTGCGTTGAATTGAAACAACGCCACCTAACTGACCGGCTAAATTTGTAGAAATTGAAGAGGTCGGAATTTTCAGTTTATTAATACCAATAGTACTAATAGAACCAATCACACTTTCTTTCCGCTGAGTGCCATATCCAACAATCTGTACTTCCTCCAGTACCGTATTATCAGGAGACATTTCTATAAGTAAGTTATTAGTTGAGGCAGAAACTTCCTTTTCCATATTGGCATATCCTAAATAACTAATTACCAAAGTCACAGTTCTGCCACTTGGAATAGTAATATTAAAATTACCATCCATATCTGTGGTAGTTCCCACACTGGTATCTTTCAACCATACACTGGCTCCAATAAGAGTCTCTTTCGTACTTTTATCAACAACCCTACCTGTCAGTTTTCTTGTTGTAGCCTTTTTCCCTTCCTGAAAGACTTCAGTCACCACATCAGAAGCCTGTATTGATGCAAAAGGTGCTACAAAAAGATAGATAATGATAAAAGCACTAACCAATTGTTGTAATGAGAAATTTAACTTTCGTGCAATTCCATTCATAATACATGATTTAATGTTATTAATTTAAGTTTTCAATGTTTTTAGATTGTTGCAACCAAATTCTAAATTATGTTGCAAACATAAGCAGGAATGAAAATAATCTTGGCGAATCCCGTACAAAAAAACAATAATATAGTAAAGCTACATTATTTTTTTTCATTTCTACAAGCTATTCACCAATGATTATCCTAAAACTGAACTATTTTACCTATCAAAAAAAATACGGGGTATCTTTAACCACATAAGGTTTGCCTGTAACAAGCCCTACATCACAATAATCTCATCTACTGACATGCCTCCATCTCCCGCTTTTACTTTCATTTTTATATACCTGACATTCCAATGACCATTAAAAATATACTCCTGATACTGTAATGCCGGAATATCTTTCAAGCTTTTCTTTCGAACAATCCCTCCGGAAAAGTAATTCTCCCCATCATTGGAGAAGAGGATTTCCACCTGTTGGGGCAGATGTCGCCGTGCTCCTGCCCTCAACTGCATCCAACGGGTGGAAACAGTACGAACCTCCTGTTCTTCACCCAAATCCATGATAAACTCCTGATCTCCGTGAATATTCACCCAACTACCGTCCAAATATGTTTTTCCTCCAGTATAGCCATCAACAAGCATTTGGCATGAATTATTCCGCATGGAAGATTGTACTTTCTTTCCGATGCCTTTGTGATAATAAAAATATCGGGTAAATACATCACCCTGTATATTTCCTTTTTTAAATGCTGCAGCTTTCACACATAATGAATCTTTCACCACCAATGGCCTACTATACAATGCACTTTTACGGGTCGGGCGCAAACCATTATCCGTATATCGTATTTCCACATCCTCTCGTTCGCATTTCAATGATACTTCCAGTTTTTTCCGCACCGTATCCACATTCACTACAGATTCAATATCAGAAGACAATTTATACGTGTTCACGCCTGCATCCTGAAGTTTGGCGATATGAGAGCCTAAACGATTCCTGAAACTTTTCCAAGAACGTTTCTCTTCCGGACTCCATGCTACTTCCGCCACTGCCAAAGTACGTGGAAAAGCCATATATTCCAAATGCTTCATATTCGGAATCCATTCAGTCCAGATATTTCCTTGAATACCCAGGATATGAGCATGTGCTTCATCATTCAACGTATCAGGAATCGGCCTATATGTATATACCTTCTCTATTGGTGTATAGCCGTCATGTGCAAGAGGTTCCTTATCAGGAGAAGCCTGAAAATAATCCAAATACAAATAATGTAGAGGAGTTAAAATGACATCATATCCTTTCTTGGCAGCATCAATTCCGGCCTGTTCGCCCCTCCATGACATTATGACCGAACTCTTGTCCCGTTTTTCATTTGCAATTTCATCCCATCCAATCATACGGCGTCCCCGGGACTTTAGAATCTTCTCGGCTTCACCAATAATATAATTATGTAGTTCATGAATATCTTTCATATTCTCTTTAGTCATCAGTCCCCGGCATTTAGGACAATTTTTCCAGGCAGCAGTATTAGTCTCGTCTCCTCCTATATGCACCATTTCAGAAGGAAACAAATCCATCACTGTATTCAACACACTCTTCATAAAAGCATAGGTTTTGTCATTACCTACGCAAAATGTTCCTCCCGAATAAGGTTTCTCTGCACAACATAGTTCCGGATATGCCACAAAAACTTCCCGAGAATGTCCGGGAAACTCTATTTCGGGAATTATTGTTATATGCCTATCCGCAGCATATTCTACAATCTCTTTTATATCTTCTTTCGTATAATATCCACCGGCCGCTCCCTGTTCATCGACAGATGCAAATTTTCCACCATTCTTCCACCACTCTCTCCACAAGTGATGAGACCGGAAAGCTGTTTTTTTCGTCAATTCAGGATAATCCTCTACCTCAAAACGCCATCCTCCATCATCTGTCAAATGCCAATGGAACCGATTCAACTTATATACCGACATCCAGTTTATCATTTCCTTTATTTCTTCTTTTGAGAAAAAATGCCTGGAAACATCAACCATTATTCCTCTATAACTAAAACGAGGCTTATCTTTTATCCTGACGCAAGGTACTTTATTATCGGCATACAACTGACGCAAAGTCATTTTACCATAAAATAGTCCAGTCTTCGAATACGCTTTCAATGAAATACCACCGGAAGTTACATCTAAGATATATCCTTCTTCTCCTAGTTCAGCCAGCTTTTCATCAATCACGTATTTAACTTTAGGAGAAAAGACATCAGAGAATAGTGCCAGCGAGTCTATCGAAAAATATCCTTTTTGTAATTCATACTCCATAGGTGCAGGAATAACAGAGATAGTTCGATCCTCTTTACTAAATGAACAAGATGCGAATAGAATAAAAAATACAATTGATAAAACGCTCTTTTGTTGAAAGAAACGAGGCATGGAAACGAAACCAAACCATTGTAATAAAATGTCATTCATTAGATATTAGTATTTAAATTAAAAACAATATTCACCCCACAAAGATAAGCCTACGAATAACACACAAAGAAAACTTGCGTACAAAAGAACAACAATATTGTACAGCCTAATAACATCTCTTATCTTGAAGTTGAGCCGTATTAATGGACGGCGCTATCTTGCCTTCCTATTTTATATAAACTACAGAACGTCCCGAACCGTATTTTTTCAGTATGCCTTCTTCGAGGAAAGCACGGATATCCTGCAATGCCTGAGATTTGGTTTTTCCCACAAGCATGGCATAATCCTGACGGTTGATACACGGATGTTCTTCCAAAAAACTTTCCAACCGCTCCAGGCATCTTTCTCTATCCAACGGATTCTTTACACGAAAAGGCGAATGATAGCGTTGTAGCACAAGCTCGCTCTCAATATCCTTTTTAAACTGGCGGTTCACACGAAAATTGATATCTTTCAGAGATACGGACGGTGAACGTAAATCTTCGGCATTCATCACCTTTTTATCAACAGTCACTGAAAGAGTAAAATAACCGACGTCGCCCAATTCAACAGAAAACCCTTTTAAAAGTAAATGTTTCAATTCTTTCGATATTGCCTCAATGACACCCACTACTTGCGCGTGAGGCACATGCTGCATAGCAACAACCTGCTCTACAAATTCTTCAGCTGTATAGCTGCCTTTCAATACTACGCGCGCATGCAAAGGTTGATCTTCCCCGCTTTTTGTGAGATCGGGAGTCTCATAAAGATCATAATTTACGCTCATTGCCTATTAGTTTTTCTGTAAAAAAGACTTATTTCTTTTCTCACATAGATTAATTTTCTAAAGCACATTCCGGTTTTCGTTTGACTATAGTCAAACGATAGTTCAACTTAAGTCATTCTTTCGTTCGACTATAGTTGAACGAAAACTGGAATGCTAATGAGACAAATATACGTAGAATATACGTATACTAATTTATATGGAGCAGGATTTTATTCTTAGAATCTCATCTGTTCATAATTCTTAGCCAACCCTCCCTCACTTGTTTCCTTATATAAAGAAGGCAAATCATGACCGGTCTGTTTCATGACTTCAACTACCTTATCAAATGATACCCGATGTACACCATCGGTAAAAGCTGAATAAATATTCGCATCCAAAGCGCGCGCGGCAGCATAAGCATTACGTTCAATGCAGGGAATCTGCACCAAGCCACACACAGGATCACAAGTCATACCCAGATGATGCTCCAAACCCATTTCCGCCGCATACTCTATTTGCGACGGACTGCCTCCGAACAATTGACTGGCAGCACCGGACGCCATTGCGCAAGCTACACCTACCTCTCCCTGGCACCCCACTTCAGCACCCGAAATAGAAGCATTCTGCTTCACGATATTTCCTATCAATCCAGCCGTTGCCAATGCCCGCAAGATACGTATGTCACTAAATCCACGAGTTTTCCACAAATGATAAAGCACAGCAGGAAGCACTCCGCAGGAACCACAAGTAGGAGCAGTGACGATGATCCCTCCCGAAGCGTTTTCCTCACTTACCGCCAACGCGTAAGCAAAAACCAGTCCTCTGGAACGAAGAGATTCTTTATATCCCATCGCCTTAATATAATAAGAAGAAGATTTCCTCTGAAGATTCAATGCTCCCGGAAGTACTCCCTCCGCTTCCAATCCCCGTTCTACGGCTGCTTTCATAGCATTCCACACTTCGCCCAGATACTCCCAGATAGAAGGGTCTTCGCATTGCTCCACATATTCCCAGTAATTCTTTCCGGAACGCTGACACCAAGAATAAATCTCAGTCATGGTGTTCATACCGTAAAGCTCGGGAGACATTTCTTCAGAAGTTCCTTCTTCTTCCAGAGCACCTCCCCCTACACTAAAAACGGTCCACTCATCTCTCAACTCTCCTTTCTCATCAAAAGCTTCAAAGAGCATTCCGTTAGGATGATAAGGAAGAAAGACATTCGGCTTCCAAATCAATGTCACCGGTGCATGAGGTTGCAATACCTCCAAAATTGCCATATCAGTCATGTGGCCTTTTCCTGTGGCAGCAAGACTTCCATACAAAGTGACCTGAAACTTCTCTGAAACGAGGTTTCTGTTCAGAAATAAAATAGCGGCATTGCGGGGTCCCATCGTATGGCTGCTGGATGGGCCAATACCTATTCGATATAATTCTTTAATTGATTTCATTCTAGGATGATAATACTTAATATTTATGAGAATTTACTTAAATGTACCTATTAACATCTTAAGCGTATCGCCTTTGACTATGGATCTTACAGAATATTTGTCTTGAAGTAAAGCAGGGTTAAAATTCTTTTCATCGAAATGAAACAATTTTGTAGAGTTATCTGAAGCAGGAGCAATGTACGCTTGATCTTCTTTCTTACTGTAATATCCCCAACGCAATCCTTTAGCCATTATATAACTGAAATAGATTCTATTTTTGGTTTCACGTACTACAAATAATTTCCATTCATCTTTATTACTTTGGTTATCTCTATTCAAGTCCTGAAATTCATAAATTGGCATTTTATCGCCCACATAAAAGTAAATATGCGGATATAGAATATTATCGCCTATTTCATATACAGTTGTTCCCCAAAATGGCTCTAAACAAAAATAACGAGACTCATATTCATAAAAAGAGCCGGGGAAATATGGAGTATCAAAATTAGCTTTAGTATAAACTCTATTATTCGGTTCCCGATAAAGAATATTTCCTCTGCTATCAAAAATGGCGAACAAAGTAGTACAATTACCAGATTGATTGTTGACATATCCAATATATTTATCATCAGATATTTGCATAAAATTAGCAATTTGCTCCTTAAATTGCTTCGGCTTTGTAACTTGTTTCACTATTTTATTAGTTTGAACATCCATGCCAATCCAATCTTTAAAGTTGTCTCCATATAAGATATTCCTCTTCACATCAAAATGTTTGCAAGACCAACCAATGTGATTGCCATAGATTTCTTTTATAAATTTCCCATGTATATCAAATAGATAACTCTCATGATTAAATTGGGTCGCAACTAAGTATTTCTTATCTCTTGTTAAATAAAAAAACGCATTTTTCAATACAACTGTATCTGGTATCATTACATTAATAGTCTTAATATCATATAAGACATCTGAGATAGAAATCTCTTTAACAATAGCTTTTGTTATATCAACCTTATATTGCTGTGCTATGCAAAACAAGCTGCTACTTAGCGTTAAAAGGAAAGCGATAAACTTATTCATAATATTAATAGCATACATAATAATATGGAAAACTCTGATCACCACTACTATCATCTACAGGGATATGGTTTTACGTTATATCCCATTTTTCTCAACTGGTTAATAAGTCCTGCATTTCCTGGAAGATGCATAGCACCTACAGCGATTAGAGTGGAACCCTGATTTATTAATTCAGGTATTTTAAGCATCCAAGAATTATTACGCTCTTTTACCAATATTGAATTATGCTCATTCTGAAAATAATTTGCTTTTGTATCTAATTCTGTTATCTGTCCGTTTGAAGCCACAGCTACTGATTTTTTTATTAAGTCTTCATAATTGAATTGACTTAATTTCCGGACACGATATATAGAATCCAAATGATCATAGATATTATAAATCATATCAGTATTCTTCAATATAAAAAGCAATTTTGCGGCTTGTTCTTTCAAGCCAGCTTTATACCTAGAAATATGAGCTTTTTTATCCTTGTTTGCAATTTCTTCTATGGTTTCAAGAAAAAAAGTCTTTTTGGAATTTTGATGCGCACTCAGTAAAACAAAATAATCCATTGTCATGTTCTTTTTTTTCTGTTTTGAACTACGAAGGCGTAGGTTATAACTAACATAGATATCCTGCCAAAATACAGGAGTACGTTCAGCATAACGAGCATTTCCTGCCGACAGAACAGAATCTACATAAAAAAAATCCTTTGCACTATATAACATGGAATAAGTAGTATCTGAAGGCATAAGAAAGCAATCGTCAGAAACATATGGTGTCTTTCTTCGAATCGAATCGAGAGCCATCATATCTATTTCTGTAGCAACTTGCTCTACAGCAGAAAGAACTTTCCGCATTCCGGGAATACTATCAAACATAAAACTGAATTCAACAGTATGCATTGTACCTAACAGATAAGATGATTTCTGCAACCCATTTCCGGAAATCTCCCACAACAAAGCATCTTCCAGCTTTACAGGTGTTTCCGTTACTTGTGCCTGACTGAGTATGCTACTCAATAAGGTAATAACTAATAGTTTTTTTATGATTTTCATTTTTTATATTTATAGATTACTTTACCAAAATAAGATACCAAAGAAAATGTCTTAGATAAAAAAGCATTTAAGTTCACCTTACTTCTTCAGTATTTAAATACTTTATAGCAGCTTCTAAAACCTCATCACATCCTTCATGTATCCCCTGAATTTATCATAAATGGTATGCAACAGCAAATGGTTTGCAATGAATAGTAACTGTTTTTTCATTCGTATGTTATAAAAGGTTGAACCGATAAAATCTGACAACGACGGAAAACAACATGTTTTTCAAGCGTTATTAATGATAACAAAGATAGCTGAAGCATTATCAGGACGTAGACAAAATCGTACAAATAAACAAGAATATCATAAAGCAACATTTATTAAGAGACAAGTAGATATCAAAAAAACGAGAATATTCACCAATAATTATCCAAGATTTGAACGATTTTTTTGTTCATTCTCAAAAGTTCATTTTCGCTTCTAAAAAATTCAGCTATCATTTGTTTTTGCAACTAATTCTTTCTAATATTGTCCTGAGCTAACTGAAAAACAATACGATAAAAACAAGTCCACATGAAAAAACTCTTTTTTTTAATAGCTATACAGTTGCTGTGCGTACATACATTCGTTGTGAACGCGCAACGCATTTTCTCCACCTCATACACGATGGATGATGGACTGGCAGCTAACAGAGTATACAGTATCCTGCAAGACTCATGCGGTTTCATGTGGTTCGGGACCGATGACGGACTGAGTAGATTTGACGGCATCACATTTAAAAATTACTACCTGTCGGAATACGTCAATGCTACAACAAGCAACAGTGTCAAGAAAATATTTATCGACAGTAGAGGTAGAATGTGGATCGGACTGGACAGTGGGATTGTCATTTATGACTCCAAAACAGATACATTTCAACCTTTTCACGCTAAAACGGAAACTGGTGAAATGATACAAACTTATGTTACCGATATGATAGAAGACAATGACGGAGAAGTTTGGATTACCACTAATGGGAAAGGACTCTACCGCTTCTCCCCTTCCGGAAAAGTCAGACTGAAAGTATACAGGAATATTCCCGGAGAAACAAATTGTATTTCGCAAAATATGCTCATGACATTGCAGCAGGACAGCAAACAAAACATCTGGATAGGGACTTACTCGGAAGGGCTATGCTGTTTTAACAAACAAACAGAAACATTTACAACTTATAAAAAAACGAATCACACCGGTAGCTTGTCCGACAATTCTATACAAAAAATTTTAGAGGATACACATGGAAATCTATGGATAGGGACTTTTCAACATGGACTGGATTTATTCAATCCGGAAACAAACAATTTTACCAACTATCAGGACAAGAGTTCGGTCAACTTGCTAGACCATATCCATGATATTAAAGAATACAGTCCCGGAGAACTTCTTATATCGTCCGATAACGGTATAGGAATCTTTAAAGTTGGAAAAGGAGAAATCATGCAATCCGACAGTCCGAATCTAAAAATAAGAATCAGTGCGAACAAGTTCATTTATGCCATTTACATAGATAAAGAAGAAAGCCTCTGGCTGGGTTCTTATTTCGATGGCATCAAATTTTATTCGGCATTCCAAAATAACTTTAAATATTACAGTTGTTCACCGGCTTCCAATATACAAGCAGGGAAAGTTATCAATGTAATCAAAGAAGATAAGAATGACTGCTATTGGATAGGCACCGACGACAATGGTATTTTCCGGTTTAATGCCAAAACACAAGAAATTACTCCTTTCCGGGATGCGGCAAGCATAGGTACAACCTACTATTGCATACATGACCTGTTGGTAGACGGAGATAAACTATATGCAGCAACTTATGGCAGAGGCCTGGAAGTGATCCATCTAAAAACAGGAAAAGTAGAAAGTTACCTCAACAATCCTAAAGATTCTACCTCAATTCCCTCTTCACGGGTATTCAGCTTGTACAAAGCCAGCAACGGGTGTATTTATGTCGGTACATCCGCCGGTTTCTGTTGCTATAATCCTGAAAAAAACAATTTTACCAGAATCGGTTCTTTCAGTAGCAAGGTGTCTGCCATCATCGAAGATTATTTCGGAAGAATATGGATAGGGACAGGTATAAGCGGACTTTATTCATACAACGTCAGAACTAAAAAGATATCTTCTTATCAACGTTCGGATAATTCGAACTCACTCACAAAAAATGTTATCACTACATTAGCCATCGACAGTAAGAAACGTCTGTGGATTGGAACGTATGGGCAAGGACTTTGCAGATACAATGATGAGACCGATGATTTCACCAGATATGATCATCTGAAACTACCGAATAAAATCATCACATCAATCATCCCCAAAGGAGACCTGCTATGGATCAGCACCAACAAGGGGCTTGCCGTATATAATCCGGATACGGAATACCTGAAAACCTATTCTAAATCAAACGGACTTTATAATGAACAATTTACTCCGCGCTCGGGAGTAGAAGTCTCGGACGGTCGACTGTTCCTTGGTTCGACAGACGGCTTTTGTTATTTCTTCCCGCAAGAACTACGCGAAAACACCTACAACCCGCCTGTCATCCTCACCAATATGAGCATTTTGGGAAAAGACATACAGGCAGACACCTTAAACTCACCTATCCGACAATCCATAGGATATACAAATGAAATCGTATTGAAATACAACCAGTCCATGATCGGATTTAATTTTGCTGCACTAAGCTATATAGCTCCCAAAGAGAATGATTACCAGTATATGATGGAAGGTCTGGACAACGAATGGCAGTTTACTAAAGGAAGTAACAACCACCTTTCGTATGCAAATTTGCCCGTCGGTGAATATGTATTGAAAATTAAGGGAACCAACAGCGACAAAATATGGAGCGACAATGAAGTTAAATTAAAAATAAAAGTTCTGCCACCATTCTTCCGGTCACAACTGGCTTATCTGATTTATGTCATTGTTCTGCTATTTGTAACTATACTCACCATACGGTATTACATGAAACGTACGGAGAAACGCCAGAAAGAACGTATCAAAAGGCTAAATGATGAAAAAGAGAAAGAACTCTATAACTCCAAAATCGATTTCTTCACCAATATTGCGCATGAAATCCGGACTCCGCTAAGTCTTATCATCGGTCCGTTGGAATACCTTATGAAGACTTCAAGTATCAACAATGTATATGGAGAATACTTAAGTATCATTGAGCAGAATTACAAACGCCTGTATGCGCTTGTCACTCAATTACTGGATTTCCGCAAAGTGGATACAGGCTCTTACAAATTATCGTATGATTCCTACCGGATCAAAGAAATTATCAGCAAAGTGGCCTGCATATTCGAACTATCCGCCCGACAAAAAAAAGTGGTTATTGACACTTCTGCCATACCGGAAGACATGAGCGTAGTCACAGATGAGGAAGCTTTCACCAAAATCATCAGTAACCTGCTGAGTAACGCTCTGAAATACGCCAAAAGTTCGATTTGCATCACAACCATCGAAAAAGATTCCGATATAGTAATCACAGTAACAGATGACGGTATAGGAATTACCGATCAAGAAAAAACAAAAATATTCGATGCATTCTACCAAGTCAAGAACAACAGTGAACTGAACAAACTGGGAATCGGTATCGGTCTCCACATGACGCGTTCTCTCGTCCAACTGATGAACGGGAAGATTGAAGCGAACGACAGGGAAGACGGAGAAAGCGGTGTTGCCATTTCCGTCTACCTTCCCAAACAGACAGCTATCAGTCAAACTGTCCAAGCTGTTAAACGTTTAGAAGACACCATTATTCCGGAGAATAACTCGGAGAATATGGAAGAACACGGCCTGAAAACAATTCTTTCGGACGAACCGCTGAAAAAACAATACGCAGTAATGGTCGTTGATGACAATCCGGAAATACTAGATTTCCTTTCTAAAATCCTGTCCGAAGAATATTTTGTCATTTCAGCGTCCTGCGGAGAAGAAGCGATACAAATTTTAGAAAAGAACAGTATAGACCTTATTATCAGCGATGTAATGATGGCAGAAATGGATGGGTTCGAACTCTGTGGAAAAATAAAAAATAATATCAATATTTCCCACGTTCCTGTTATCCTGCTGACTGCCAAAACGGATACAGAAAGTAAAATTAAAGGATTGGAAGCCGGTGCAGATGCATATATAGAGAAACCATTCTCTCCTTTCCATCTGAAAGCGCAACTGTTGAACCTGCTAAAAAAGAGGGAAAAACTGCAAAAAACATATGCTTCCACCCCATTATCAGACTTGCACTCTACGGTTCATAACACGCTGGATGAAGAGTTCATGAACAAATGTTCCGAGATTATTCAGAACAATATCGAGGATCCTGAATTCTCTGTAAATACATTGGCACAGGAACTAGGCATGAGTCGTACTTCCGTATTCACTAAAATCAAAGGGATTATCGGAATGACACCCAATGATTTTATCAAAGTCACCCGATTGAAAAAGGCTTCCCGGATGATGATAGAAGGAGAATACAGAGTAACAGAAATTGGTTTCCTTGTCGGCTTTAGTTCTTCTTCCTATTTTGCCAAATGTTTCCAAAAGCAATTCGGAATGTTACCAACGGAATTTCTCAAGAAAGCGAAAGAAGCTCCGACTATATTAAAGTAATTCCCTCAACTCAATATATTTTTATTATCCTAGCTATGAACATATAATCCCCACAGTAAGTTCCTATAATAAAGATAAATCAAAAACGTCTTGTCTCCACGTTCCGGCTTACGTTTTTCAAAGAAGTTTTCTTTGCGACTTCGTCGGAGAAAATTCCTTTGAAAAAAACGCTCCGACCACGTTTTTGATTTAATGAAAGGATTATAGGGACTAACTGCGACCGACGTGACACATAGATCACATTTCCACCATTCCCTTTCTTTTTACCAACATCTCTACAATATTACACAAACTACACAGTTTCCACAGTAAATTCATAATTAAAGAAAAACTGTTCCCAATAAAGACAGGGACTCCGGCTCCCTCTGTTCTACATAAATTTCTCTCACCTTATTAACCGACTTGTGTATTTCTTTTCTTCCTTATTCCCCTTTTTCCACCATCATCCTTTTTTGATTGACATCTGCTGACATCTAACGACACGTGATGTCACCGTTTTGAGAATCAGC